>JAEEGK010000841.1_pt1 | contig 76767 bp, 52 predicted proteins | sample 8958771 | NCBI WGS metagenome assembly JAEEGK01 (sample SAMN16246547, study PRJNA631951) | gut metagenome | biome: gut microbiome; feature: rumen; material: SC-attached | host: Bos | place: Iran: Karaj | collected 2018-10
CCAGTTTCTTCTTCGAACCGCACGCTGCCAGCAGCGTCAGTAGTGTCAGGGCCAGTGTAGCCAGCTTTAGTTTGTGTGATGTCTTCATTTCTTCTTGATATATTTGCGTTGTCTGATTTTTCTTGCCAGCAGTTTGTTCTGCGGGTCTTTCTTGAGTGCCTGCTGCCACAGCTCGACGGCGCGCTCGGGTTCCTTGTTCAGGATGTAGATGTCGCCGGCGTGCTCGGTAATGACGGCACTGCTGTCGGAGTCGTTCTGCAGGGCTTGGTCAATGTAGATCTTTGCCTCGCTGTAGCGCTGCTGCATGAAGAGAATCCAGGCGTAGGTGTCGAGGTAGGTCGCACTCTTGGGCTCGGCCTTGATGGTCTTGTAGCTCATCTCCTCGGCCTTGTCGAGCTGCTCGTTCATCTCGCTCAGGTAGTAGGCGTAGTTGTTCAGGCACATCACGTTGTCGTCCTTCCACTGCAGGCAGGAGTCGTATGCCTCGAAGGCCTCGCGCGCCATGCCCTTCTGGTGGAGCAGGTCGCCCATGACGGCATAGAAGTCGCTGACGATGGCGGGGTTGCTCTCCTCGTTGATGACGCTGATGCCGTTCTGGAAGGCTTCCAGAGCCTTGTCGTGGTTCTCTTTCTGATAGTAGGCCATGCCCTGATAGTAGTAGAACGCCATCTCCTCGGGGTTATACTGGCGGGCCTCCTGACAGAGGCTGATGACCTCGTCGTGGTCCTTGCGGTCCCAGGCGTAGCTGACCAGCTGCAGCCGGGCGGCGGCATTGTCGGGGGCTATGCGCAGCACCGTCTGCAGCATGGCCTTCACCGAGTCTTGCGGCATCTTCTTCAGATCCATGTAGGCAGCGCAGAGCGTGGCAATGTCGTCGCTCTGCTGGGGCTGGGCCAGCATCTTGTGGAACAGGTACAGCACCCGGGTGCTGTCGCCGTCGGTCCGCTCGCTGTCGGCCACCACCTGCCTCATCAGGTAGATGCGCTGCTCGGTGGTCGTGTTCTTGTTCAGCAGTATCAGTTCGGTGATAGAGTCCACTTTCTCGGTCTCGCCTTGCACGCGGTAGTAGCTGCGCAGCGATACCTGGGCGTGGGTGTTGCCGGGCTCCTCGGCCAGAATCTCGTTGTAGAGCCCGAGTGCGCGCTCCTCCTCGTCGTTGCGCAGCAGCATGTCGGCATACATGCCCTTGTAGTTCAGGTCGTTGGGATACTGGTCGGCCAGCGTCTTCATCTCAGCAATGGCCGCTGCCTTGTTGCCCATCTTGGTGTAGATCTCGCTCTTGGCAAACGATAGCCGCTCGCTCTTGCCCTCATTGGCCTCGATGCGGTTCAGCGTGGCAATGGCCTTGTCGGTGTTGTCGGTCTGCTGGTACAGTTCGAAGAGCGTCTCTAAGAGTTCCTCGCGGCTCTTGTCCTGATTATACAGCTGCTCGACCACCTTGATGGCCTTCGCGTAGTCCTGCTGGCGGATGTACGACTGGGCCACCGTCTCAAGGAATGTGGGGTTGTCGGGCTCCAGCTCGGCAGCCTTCAGGTAGCACTGCTGTGCCAGACTATCGTTGCGGAGCATCTGATAGTACTGTGCCAGATAGTAATAGGCCTCCGAGGCCTGCGGGTTCAGCTTGATGCAGTGTTGCAGCAGGTCGAAGGTGGCGTCGTGGTTACCCTTCTGCCGCTGCACCATCGCCTCAAGGAAAAAAGCGTCGTAGCTCAGGCTGACCGAATCGCCGGCCAGCGCGCAGATGCTGACGAGCAGCAACGCAACAGACAGTCTAATTCTTCTCATGTCAGCCTATTTCACTCCAGTATGTCCGTAACCGCCGGCACCGCGCTCCGTCTCGTCGAGCACGTCGACCTCGACGAACTCACCCTGCTCGTGGCGGGCGATGACCATCTGGGCAATGCGCTCACCGTCGTTGACGACGAACGGCTCCTGCGAAAGGTTCACCAGCAGCACGCCCACCTCGCCGCGATAGTCGGCATCGATGGTGCCCGGTGAGTTCAGCACCGTGATACCCTTCTTCAGGGCCAGTCCGCTGCGCGGGCGCACCTGAGCCTCGTAGCCCTCGGGCAGTGCGATGTACAGTCCCGTCGGGATGAGCCGACGCTCCATCGGATTCAGGGTAATGGGCTCGTCTAAGTTCGCCCTTAAATCCATGCCCGCACTCTGGGGCGTGGCGTATTGCGGCAGGGGCTGGCGCCCCTTATTCACTACTTTTACCTTCATGTCGCTCGTTTTTAAAGTGCAAAATTACGGAATAATCCTGAAACCGCCATACTTTCACATCTTATTTTATATATTTTTGCAGATAGACCGCGCTAAGTGGCCAAGTTAGCCGCGCTAAGTGCCCCAGTTAGTCATTCCAGAACGAACACATTTACAGGCGCGAAGTTACGACATCCTCATTGCGGTCTACGAATAAAATGGCGATTTAATTTTCTTATTGCAAAAAAAACAAAAAAAACCGGGGTGCTGCGGTCATTTGGTCATTTGGTCATTTGTCAAAATCGAAAACTGACAGTGTCATAATCACCACTATATATAAATATTCAAATATTTATATATAGTGAGTAATGACCGCGTTTCCGAAATCGATTTTGACCAAAATGACCATGACCGAAATGACCACGAATGGCTTAAGGTCATCAGAAAGATGGAGCCGGCATGGGGCAAAATAGCCCAGGGAAATTTTTCCCTCAGCTCCTACAGAATCGGCAGGACAGGTTTTTATTCCTCCCTCAATAAATGCCGATATATTTTTCTGTGTCTAAATAGATACTGTCCCAAAAAAGCGGGCGAATTGTTTGGTGTTTAGTCGGCTTTTTCGTAACTTTGCGCCTTGATATGATGAACTGGCAACAATTGATAAGCAACAAGCGGCTGGGGCAGGAGCACCGTCACCCGGAACGGCACGACGACCGCACGGAGTTCAAACGTGACTACGACCGGCTGATCTTCTCGGCGCCCTTCCGCCGACTGCAGAACAAGACGCAGGTGTTCCCGTTGCCCGGCAGCGTGTTTGTACACAACCGCCTGACGCACTCCTTAGAGGTGGCGTCGGTGGGCATGTCGTTGGGCAACGACGTGGCGCGGCTACTGACGCAGCGGCATCAGGAACTGAAGGACACTTTGTTCGATGAAATCGGCCAAATTGTAGCGACGGCCTGTCTGGCTCACGACATGGGCAACCCGCCCTTCGGGCACTCTGGCGAGAAGGCCATCCAGACCTTCTTTACCGAAGGGCCCGGCAGCGACCTGCAGCGGCTCGTCGGCCATGAGTTCTGGGACGATATCACCCACTTCGAGGGCAACGCCAACGCCTTCCGACTGCTGACCCACCAGTTTGAGGGCCGCCGCGTGGGCGGCTTCGTGATGACCTACTCAACGCTGGGCAGCATCGTGAAATACCCCTATTCGTCGTCGGCAGCATCGAAGAAGGGGAAGTTCGGCTTCTTCTACTCAGAGAAGGAGATGTACCAGCGGATAGCCGATGAGATGGGCATTTTCTGCATCTCGCAGCCCGGCGAACCCCTGCGCTACGTGCGCCACCCGCTGGTCTACTTGGTGGAGGCCGCCGACGACATCTGCTACGAGATTATGGACCTGGAGGATGCCCACAAGCTGAAGCTGCTGAGCTACGACGAGATAGCCGGGCTGCTGCTCGGATTCTTCGATGAAACCGCCAAAAATCATATCCTGCAGCGCATCGGCGACGAAGGGCTCACCGACGACAACGAGAAGGTGGTCTACCTGCGCGCCTGCGTCATTGGCAAACTTGAGAACGAGTGTGTGAAGGTGTTCGTAGAACACGAGCAGGAAATACTTGCCGGCACGTTCACGGGCAGCCTGATCGACCACATTGCGCCGCTGCAGGCCGAGGCTTACCAGCGGTGCGCCAAGCTCTCGAAGCAGCGCATCTACCGCAGTAAGGTGGTGCTCGACGTCGAGCTGTCGGGTTACAAGATTATGGAGACGCTGATGCTGCAGATGGTAGAGGCTATCATGCACCCTGAGCGTTACTACTCGCAGCAGCTGATAGGCCGCGTCAGCAGCCAGTATGCCATCAACAGCCCTGACCTGGAGACGCGGCTCTTGGCTGTCATCGACTATATCTCGGGCATGACCGATGTCTATGCCCTCGACGTCTATCAGAAAATTAACGGTATTTCGCTGCCCATCGTGTAGTCGGCTCAGAGGTCGAGCAGACCTTCGGGCAGGCGCATGGTGATGGTTCGCTGCTTCAGGTCGATGTTGTCGACAAGGTCGTCGGAGGCAGGGATGAGGCGACCGTCCTCAAGCTCGAACAGCGTGTTGGCGGTCGTGTCGTCGATGGCCGCAATACGCCCAACCACCCTTCCCTCGTTGGCTTCGACTAAGTCGAAGCCAACTAACAAGGCCAGGGCGGGGGCGTCGTCCTCGTCGGCTAAGGCGCGGGGGAAGTAGACGTCGCAGCCCGTCAGCTCGGCGGCACGCTGCTGGGTGTCGACATCCTCGAACTTCACCAGCGCCACCGTGTCGGAACGGAAGCGGTACTCCTCAATGAAAAACGGCACAAGAATGCCGTCGACGTCGAGCACGAGATAGTCGCAGTCGACGCGGTCGAAGATGTCGTCGTCGAACTGCAGCGTCACCTCGCCCTTCACGCCGTGGGCCTTGCCCAGCCGGCCTATGCGGTAGACTTCTTCCGGTTTTATCATCTTGTGTTAGCTGATTCTCTCAATGCGGGCGCCAAGCGCATTGAGGCGGTTCTCGATATTCTGGTAGCCGCGGTCAATCTGCTCGATGTTACTGATGGTGCTCACGCCACTGGCACTCATGGCGGCAATGAGCAGGGCGATGCCGGCGCGAATGTCGGGACTCGACATGCGCTGGGCACGGAGCGTCAGCTTGCGGTCGTGGCCGACGACGACGGCGCGGTGGGGGTCGCAGAGGATGATCTGCGCACCCATGTCGATGAGCTTGTCGACGAAGAAGAGGCGGCTCTCGAACATCTTCTGGTGGAACAGCACCGACCCGCGGGCCTGAGTGGCCACAACGATGAGCACCGACAGCAGGTCGGGCGTCAGTCCCGGCCAGGGGGCGTCGGCCAGCGTCATGATGGTGCCGTCGATGAACGAGTCGACCACGTAGTGCTTCTGGCGCGGGATGAAGAGGTCGTCGCCCTCGGTCTCGACTTTCACGCCGAGGCGGCGGAAGGCGTCGGGGATGATGCCTAAGTCCTTGAGCGAGACGTCCTTGATGCGCACACCGTCGCCGCACATGGCGGCCATGCCGATGAACGAGCCCACCTCAATCATGTCGGGCAGCAGGCGGTGCTCGGTGCCGTGCAGCGCACTGACGCCGACGATGGTCAGCAGGTTCGACCCGATGCCGCTGATGTTGGCACCCATGCGGTTGAGCATGTGGCAGAGCTGCTGGATGTAAGGCTCGCAGGCGGCGTTATAGATGGTGGTGGTGCCTTCGGCCAGAACGGCGGCCATGATGATGTTGGCCGTGCCAGTGACCGATGCCTCGTCGAGGAGCATGTACGTTCCCTTCAGCCGTCGGGAGCCAATCTCATAGACATTGCGCTCCTCGAGATGGCGGAACTTGGCACCCAGCATCTTGAAGCCCAGGAAATGGGTGTCCAGCCGGCGACGCCCTATCTTGTCGCCGCCGGGCTTGGCGATGATGGCCTTGCCCATGCGGGCCAGCAGCGGTCCGATCATCAGCACACTGCCGCGCAGCTGGGAGCACTTGTGTACGAACTCATCGCTCTGTAGATACTCAAGGTTCAGGTCGGAGGCTTGGAACGCAAAGCCGTCAGCCACCCTCGACACCTTCACGCCAATGTCGCGCAGCAACTGAATGAGGTTGTTGACGTCGCGGATGTCGGGAATGTTGCGGATAACAACCTCCTCGCTGGTCAACAGCGAGGCACAGACAACCTGCAGGGCCTCGTTCTTGGCTCCCTGGGGCACGATGGTGCCGCTCAGTAGGTGGCCGCCTTCTATCTTGAATGATGCCATAGGCAGGATACTCTTACTTTTTGCGGCGGCCTTTCTTTACTTCGTCGACGGGAAGGACCGTCATATTCTCAAACCTAAACGTGCCGAGGTCGATTTGGATGACGCCGTCGGTCAGACGGGCAATGTCGTCGGCCACCTTCTCGTCGTCGGCTGAGCCGTGACCCCACTGCAGCAGGTCGCGCTTCATCTGGTTGGCGGTCTGACGAGCTAGCTCGTCGCGCTCGCTACCCTCGGGCATGGTCTTCAGCTTCTCTAACAGCTCCTCGACCAGCTTGCCGTAGTGGCGCAGCCTGATGCGGTTCTGCGGCAGGGGTATTGGCGCCGGCTTGGAGTGGATCTTCTCGGCACCGCTGACGTCGTAAGGCCAGTCGATGTCGAGCTGTCCGGACGACATCAGGTAGAGATGGTCCCAAAGCGTCTGCTCGTAACCGGCGTTAGAGCGAATCTGGGGAACCTTTGTCAGCATCATCTTGATAATTGTCTTGGCGCACTTCAGCCGCTCTTCCTTGGAAGGCAGGCCGACGGCGTGGTCAACCATCTTCTGAATCTCGCGTCCGTACTCTGACATTAGCAGCTTCTCGCGCTGGGTGTTGTAGTCTAATCCTTGTATATTCATATATTAAAGTAGTTTCTTGGGCATCTTTGCCACGAAGTCCTTCAGGTAGAAGGGCACGTAGTAGGCAACGTCCTCAGTCTGACCATTCATCAGCCGGCGCTCGGCTAAGGGCTGCATCCACTTAGCCAGTGGCTCGATGCCGTCAACGTATCGGGCATTGGGGTGGTTGATGGTCTCCATACACTTCTTGGCACCGCCGCCGAAGAAGTAGACGGGCTGCTCGTCGAGCCACGGCTTGTAGGTCTCGGCGCTGACAACGTCGGCACTAACAGGGCGCACCGGCTTCAGTCCACGGTCGTACAGACCGGCGTAGACCTCCATGCGGCGGGCATCGATCATCGGGCATAGCAGGGCTCCCTCTTCTACCAGCTCGCGCAACAGCACCGGCACGCACAGCAGCTCCAGCGTCGGCACGCTGATGAGCTTCAGGTTGCGGGCGTAGCAGATACCCTTGGCCATTGAGACGCCGATGCGCAGACCGGTATAGGAGCCTGGACCGCCACTGACGGCCACGGCATCGAACGGAATGGCATGGGAGTCGGTGAACGACAGAGCCTCGTCGACGAACGTCCCTAACCGTTCGGCGTGGTTCTGCCCGGAGCGCTCTTCCTGCTGGAAGATGACGTGCGAGTCTTCGCTGACGGCGACTGAGCAGACGTTGGTGCTGGTGTCAATATGCAGTATGCAGGACATATTCTTTGTTATATATTATAATAAGGTGCAAAGATAAGCTTTTTTTCCGCAAAAGGCGAACATTTATCAGAAATTAACGCTTGCGGCTTGTTATGGGAACAAAAAAGAGGGTGAATCCAGCGGACACACCCTCTTTTTAATTATGTGATAGAATGTTTGTTTACTTCGTAGTGTCAGAGAAGGTCGATACACGGTTGAACTCGATCTCATCGAACAGCTCGTCGGTAATACCCATACCCTGAGTCGACAGACGATCAGCAGAAATCTTGTAACGCTTGATAAGAGCCTGCTTGACAACCTCGGCACGAGCCTCAGACAGACGCTGGTTCAGGTCAGCAGGACCTTCCGGAGAAGCGTAACCCTTGATGAGGATCTTGCAGTCGGGATGGTTGCGCATGTACTTAGCAATAAGCTCGATAGGAGCATACTGAGAAGGATCGATAACGCTCTTACCCTGACGGAAGATAACGGTCGGCTGCAACAAGCTGTTGTTAACAACAGTGGTGGTGTTAACCTGGATGTTCTTGTTGCAATCCTCAAGCTGGTTCCTCAGGTCAGCAATAGTAGCTGCGTTAGAAGCAAGCTGATTGTCCTTAGCGCTGTTAGCATTGCGCAGGTCGTTAATCATAGCGTTCAGACCATCGATTTCAGACTGGTCGCGCAGCTGTGCAATGGTGAAGTTGTGAGTCTCGTTGCTGTTCAGGAACTTGTAGTTCACACCGAACATCACGCCCATGATAGCGTCGTGAACGTCGAGACGAACGTGCATACTCGACAGCTTGGTCAAGTCGTTGTGACGGTTCATGGCAAAGAGGAGATTTGGCTCCACATAAACCTGCCATGCCTTGTTGGCGCCAAGGTTCCAGGTAAAGTCAATACCTAACTTCGAGGTAAGAGCATTACGCTCATAGTTACCTGATGGGTCTTTATGGCATCCATAGATGTGCTCCCATCCAAGACCGCCAACACCGATGATCTCGAAATTGCGGGGCTCGCCAGGATAGCGGCCAAACCAGTTACTGAAGTTAACGGTACCCAGCAGGCTGAGGTTGTGGCTCTTGATGAAAGTCTTGCTGGCCTCAGCGGGCTTGTCACCCAGACGAGCAGAACCTTCAACTGCAAAACCGACAACTGGAGTAATCCAGCGACCGATACGGAGACCCGGCTCAAAGTTAATGTTCTTCAAAACTTTGTAGCCTTTTGCGGGAGAAGTAGCCTGTACATTGGCACCAATATACCAGCCATCCCAAAATTTCTGCTCGTCAACTGTTTGAGCAAATGTGGACTGTGCGGACAATGCAACAACAGCCCCTAATAAAAGAAACTTTTTCATTATAAAAAAAATTTAAAATATAGAATAAACGTTTCAATTCCGTTGCAAAAATACAAAAGTTTTTTTTAATACAAGCGTTTTTCTTAAAAAATTTTAGTTATTTGCTTATTTTTCAAGCATAAAGCAAGGTTTTTCGTGCTATTTTAGTGAAAAATGATGCATTCTTTGCTATTTATTTGGTGTATTAACTTCCTTTTCGTACCTTTGCCGCACAATGAAATACAATACTGCAATTTTGCCAAATGGTCTTCGGGTCATCCATTTGCCGTCGGCTTCGGCGGTCGTCTATTGCGGTTATCAGATTGCTGCCGGTACACGCGACGAACAGCCCGGCGAGGAGGGACTGGCGCATTTCTGCGAGCACGTCACCTTCAAAGGCACCCGTCGGCGCAATGCCCTGCAAATCATCAACTGCCTTGAGCTGGTGGGCGGTGACCTGAATGCCTTCACAAACAAGGAGGACACAACCTTCTATGCCGCCATCCATCGCGACCACTTCCGCAAGGCCGTCGACCTGCTGACCGATATCGTGTTCGACAGCCAGTATCCCCAGCAGGAAATTGACAAAGAGATAGAGGTCGTCTGCGACGAGATAGAGAGTTACAACGACTCGCCGGCTGAACTGATCTACGACGAGTTTGAGAGCATCTTATTCCAAAACCATCCCTTGGGGCACAACATCCTTGGCAGCGCCGAACAGCTACGTACCTACACGACGGCTGACGCCCTGCGGTTCACACGGCGTCACTACCGGCCCGACAATGCCATATTCTTCGTCTATGGCGACGTCGATTTTAAGCAGACAATGCGATGTATCGAACTGAAAACAAAGGACTTGACATTTGAATCAGTGGAGCCTGTCGTCAGAGCAGAAAACGTGAAGCCCGTTGCCTGCCCTCCTAACCTTATCACTCGCCACAGAGACACGCACCAGGCACACGTGATGATGGGTTGCCGTGCTTACGACATCAACCACCCTCACCGCATAGCCCTCTATCTGCTGAACAACCTGCTTGGCGGACCGGGCATGAACTCCCGGCTGAACCTGTCGCTTCGTGAGCGGCATGGCTTGGTATATGCTGTAGAGAGTTCCATGGTTAGCTATAGCGACGCGGGGCTTTGGGCCGTCTATTTCGGCTGCGATGCGGATGATGTCACCAAATGCCGCCAACTGGTGCGCTGCCAGTTAGACCGCCTGATGGAGAAGCCGCTCACCACCTCACAACTCAGTTCGGCCAAGCAACAATTGAAGGGACAGATTGCCATTGCCTGCGACAATCGCGAGAACTTCGCCCTTGATTTCGGGAAGAGCTACCTGCACCACGGCAAAGAGAAAGACTTGGACCAGCTGTTTGCAAGCATCGACGCCGTATCGGCCACCGAACTGCAGCAGGTGGCTTGCGAACTTTTCGCTCCGGAAAAAGTCACGACGCTCGTTTACCTGTAGCTATACCTGTAGCCGCTTTAGGTGACAGAGAAGCAGTCGACCGTCATCGTCGCGCAGGTGCATACCATTACCCTGACAATATCGCCAGTAGCTGCAGCCGGCACAGTCGCCGGTGCGCATCCACTCGCGGTTGCGGTAGGCGGCGTAGCGATTTCCCCAAACGTCCATGAAATCGTCGCCCTGGTAGATATTGCCCTGGTGGTAGTTGGCCCGCAGACTGGTGCAGGCGCTGATGGAACCGTCGCAGAGTACGGAACCGACGGTCACGCCGGCCTGACAGGAGAACAACCGGTTGCGCACCTCACCCTCGTAGTTGCCAAGAAACCCCTCGCAGCCGTAGTCGGCACGTATGCGGCCTTCTTTGCGGGTGCGTTTGATGAAATCGAACACACCGCGGAACTGTTCCTCGGTGAGCCGCATCATTGGGTCGTAAGCGGCGCGACCTACGGGGAAAACGGTGAAGAGGCGCCAGCGGCCGACACCCTTCGAAATGAGAAAATCGCCGATTTCATCGAGTTTTTCGTAGTTCTTCTGCGTGACACAGGTGACGATATCGAACGTAAAGCCTGTTGTGGCCACGAGCAGGTCAATGGCCTGGTTCACCATCTGAAAACTCTGCGGATTGCCGCGCATCCAGATGTGGTCTTCTTCCAGTCCGTCGAGACTGATGGTCATCGAGTGCATGCCCGCCCGAAGCAGTCCCCTATAGCGCTCTGGCGTCAGATGAAGGGCGTTGGTCACCATGCCCCAAGGGAAGCCCCGCTCGTAGATGGCTCGGCCGCACACTTCTAAGTCGCGGCGCATCAGTGGTTCACCGCCGCTGACAACCACAAACACCTTATGAGGGTCGCAGCGACGGGCAACACTGTCGAGCACGCCAAGGAAGTCTTGTAAAGGCATGTCTGTCTGCTCGGAAAGCGTCTTACAGTCGGAGCCACAGTGGCGGCACTTCAGGTCGCAACGCAGCGTACACTCCCAGAACAACTGCCGTAGCGGGTGCTCAGCAAGAGTGGTTCGTTCGTGCTGGCGCCACAGTTCCAGGGCGATTTTCTTTCGCAGGGTCAACGGGGTGGGCTTCATGGTTTCTTCTTCATTTTGACATTGGCATTCAGTTCAAACGTCCCCGACGACCAGTGCTGGCCAGGCTCCTTCTGCTGCTTGGGCAGGTCTTCCAAGGCCAGTGTGTCGCTCAGAAACTCGCCGCCACCCGCAGAACCGTCAGTATCCTCCATAATCAGCTTTATGTTTGGGCGGTCGATAAAGGCTTTGGCCTTCATCAGGAACTTTCCTTGCTCGTCGGTTACAGTGGAATCCAGACCGTAGGCGTACGGTGCAAATCCGGGATATTCCTCAATAGCTTTAATTGAGGCCTTGATACCCGTCAGCGGGTTGCCCGCCTCGTCGGTCACACTGCCCTTGACGATATAGTCTGAGTAGGGCGTGCCATATTCGACGGGGGCGTCCTCGCCGTCGTTTGTACAGGCACCGAAGCCCAACATCGTGAGAAGAGCCGACAGTACGGCGTTGTACCAATGATAAAACTTAACTTTCATAACCTACATCTTTGTTTCTTCTTTTTTCCTATAAACTGACGAATAGGGAAAACCTTGCATCATCTTCCGTTAATTATTCTTAATCTGTACCAGACGGTCTGAAGGATGCCCCGCATAGCGAGATAAACAACCTGTGCCAGCCACAGACCGTCGTTTCCCCAACTGTCACGTGTCAACAGGTAGACCGCCCCGAAGGATAGTGTCGCCACAATCGTCGACACCAACATACCACGGGTAGCGGTGATACCGACGAAGATGCCGTCCCAGATAAAGGCGGCCGCTCCAGCGGCCGGAACGAGCCATATCCACCAGATGTAGTCGCGGGCAACGTCGCGTACCTGTGGCTCGTCGGTCAGCAACCGCACGATGTCCATACTGGCTACAATATATAACAAGGTGAAGGCTGTCGTCACTATCAGCGCCCATCCGAAGAGCCGCCGGACGGTTTCATGGAAGTCAGAGTCGTTGCACGCGCCAAAGAAACGTCCGCCCAAAGCCTCGCCGGCATAGGCAAAGCCGTCCATAATATACGAGAAAAACAAGAAAAGCTGCAGCATCACTGTGTTCACCGACAGGACCACTGCCCCCTGACGAGCCCCTGCCGACGTGAAATACAGGTTGACGGCCACCAGACAGACTGTCCGCAGGAAGATGTCGCGGTTGACGCTGAAGAAAGCCCGGATACCCTTAAGGTTCCATATATTATGGCGATTACGGAATATCCTGCTATAACCCCTCAACAACATCACTACCGCCATCAGCAGTCCTGCATATTGCGCAATAACCGTGCCGATTGCCACGCCCTCAATTTTCATTCCTACGCCGTAGACCAGTGTCAGCGAGGCCACAATGTTCACCACATTCTGCAGGATGCTGACCGCCATCGGGATGCGGGTGTTCTGCATCCCGATAAACCAGCCCGTCAGGCTGAAGAGCGCCAGCGAGGCGGGAGCACCCCAGATGACGATTCGGAAGTAATTGGCGGCAAGGGGCGCCACGTCTTCCGTCGGTTCGATAAGCCAGAACATCAGCCACAGCAACGGCACCTGAAGGACGATGAGCACGGTGGCAATGCCTTCTGCCACCATAGCCGAACGTACCAATATTCTTGCGATTTCTGTCAGATCGCGCCGTCCCAAGGCCTGGGCCGTCAGTCCGCTGGTGCCCATCCGCAGGAATCCGAAGAGCCAGTACGTGAGGTTGAAAATCATCGACCCTACGGCTACCGCCCCGATATACACGGCACTGCCCATGTGTCCGACAATGGCCACATCAATCAATCCCAACAGCGGAACGGTGACGTTCGACACTATCGAGGGCACGGCAATTTGTAGTATCTGACGGTCTCTTGCGTTCATTTTCGCTGCAAAGTTACGCTTTTTATTTTATTTTTTGTACCTTTGCACCCAAAATCAGAACGTTATGAATATAGAAGCATTGATTAGCAAGGCAGCCGGCGAGGCCGTGAAGGCGCTCTACGGCATGGATGCAACCGAGAAGATGTTGCAGTTGCAGAAGACAAGGAGTGAGTTCGAGGGTAACCTGACGCTGGTGGTCTTTCCGTTTGTAAAGGCCGCCAAGAAGAGTCCAGAACAGACGGCACAAGAGATTGGCGAATACCTGCAGCAGAACTGCTCGGCCATCAGCAAGTTCAACGTGGTGAAGGGTTTCCTGAACCTGAGCATCGGCGACGGTGCTTGGCTGGAGCTGTTGAAGGCCATCGATGCTGACGACCATTTTGGTACGAAGCAAGCTACAGACGAGTCGCCCCTCGTGATGATTGAGTACAGTAGTCCCAATACCAACAAGCCGCTGCACCTCGGCCACGTCCGCAACAACCTGCTCGGCTGGTCGCTGGCACAGATTATGGAGGCCAACGGCAACCGCGTGGTCAAGACCAACATCGTCAACGACCGCGGCATTCACATCTGCAAGTCGATGCTCGCCTGGCTCAAATGGGGCAACGGCGAAACGCCCGAAAGCTCCGGCAAAAAAGGCGACCACCTCATCGGAGACTACTATGTGGCCTTTGACAAGCACTACCGCGAAGAGGTGAAGCAGCTCATGAGTCAGGGCATGGACGAAGAAACGGCCAAGCAGGAGGCGCCCCTCATCAAAGAGGCCCATGAGATGCTGGTGAAATGGGAGCAGAACGACCCCGAAGTGCGTGCACTCTGGAAAAAGATGAACGAATGGGTGTATGCCGGCTTCGACGAAACCTATAAGGCTTTGGGCGTCTCCTTCGACAAGATCTACTACGAAAGCCAGACCTACCTCGAAGGCAAAGAGAAGGTGGAAGAAGGTTTGGCTAAAGGCCTCTTCTATCGCAGAGAAGACGGCTCCGTGTGGGCCAATCTCACGAAAGAGGGATTGGACGAGAAGCTGCTGCTCCGCTCCGACGGCACCTCCGTATACATGACTCAGGACATCGGCACGGCCAAGTTGCGTTTTCAGGACTACCCCATCGACCAGATGATCTATGTGGTGGGCAACGAGCAGAACTACCACTTCCAGGTGCTCAGCATCCTGTTGGACAAGCTCGGCTTCAAATGGGGCAAGGATCTGGTACACTTCTCCTACGGCATGGTCGAGTTGCCCAACGGCAAGATGAAATCCCGCGAAGGCACCGTGGTGGATGCCGACGATTTGATCGAAGCCATGATTAAAGGCGCCAGGGAAATGTCGGCCGACAAGGTGAACCGCCTGGAAGGCCTCACCGAAGAGGAGGCACAGGAGATCGCACGCATCGTCGGACTCGGTGCGCTGAAATACTTCATCCTGAAGGTGGATGCACGCAAGAACATGCTCTTCAATCCCGAAGAAAGCATCGACTTCAACGGCAACACCGGCCCGTTCATCCAATACACCTACGCCCGCATCCGCTCGGTGCTGCGCAAAGCCACCGAGGCCGGCATCAACTTTGCCGAGGGAGTGAAGGAAGACACGCCAGTCAACGATAAAGAGCAAAGCCTCATCCAGCACATGGCCAACTTCCCCGCCATTGTGCAGCAGGCTGCAGCAGAATACAGCCCCAGCACCATCGCCAACTACTGCTACGACCTTGTCAAGGAATACAATCAGTTCTATCATGACTACACCATTTTGGGCGAATCCATCGTGGAGAAACGCCAGCTCCGCCTGGTGCTGTCAGAGCAGGTGAGCAACATCGTACGCACCGGCATGCGTCTGCTTGGCATAGAGGTGCCAGAGCGAATGTAGCAACAATGCGGCACTCAAAATCCAAGTACGGCAATGAGTAAACAGAAGCCTAAATACTATGTTGTGTGGCAGGGCCGCAAGCCAGGCATCTACCTCACTTGGGACGAATGCAAGGCGCAGGTACACGGCGCTGAGGGCGCCCGCTACAAGTCTTTCCCCACGATGGAGGAGGCACAACGGGCATTTGAGGACGGTGCGCCGCCAATCACTCGCGCCAAAGCCTCAAACCTTAAACCTCAAACCTCAAACCTCAAACCTCAAATAATCCAAGATGCCTATGCTGTGGACGCCGCCTGCAGCGGCAATCCAGGCATGATGGAGTATCGCGGCGTGGATGTGAAGAGCGGCATACAGCTGTTCCACTTCGGCCCGATTATGGCGACTAACAATATCGGCGAGTTCCTGGCCATAGTCCACGCCCTCGCGTTGCAGAAGAAGCAAGGTACCTCATATCCCATCTATAGCGACAGCCGCAACGCCCTGCTCTGGATCAACGCCCGCAAATGCAAGACCAAACTTGCACTCAACGACAAGACCGCAAAAGCGCACGAGCTGATTGCCCGCGCAGAGCAGTGGTTACGCAGCAACGACTACTCAGAATTCAAAATACTCAAATGGCACACCGACCGATGGGGCGAAATTCCCGCTGACTTCGGCAGAAAATAACAAATCATGAAAGATTTCTTCCATTTGATGAGCAAGTATTTCTCCCGCTACAAGCGATATATCGGGGGTACGCTGTTCTTCAATATCCTGGCCGCGCTGTTTAACGTGTTCTCGTTCACAGTGCTGCTGCCTATACTGCAGATTCTTTTCAAAATCAACACAGAGCGCTACCAGTTCATCGAATGGGGCACGGGCGATTTTCTGGAAACGGCCAAGAACAACGGTTACTACTATTCACAGCTGATGATAGACAGCTACGGTCCTGCCACCACGCTGCTCATGCTGGGCATCATCTTGGCTGTGCTCACATTATTTAAGACTGCTGCCTATTTCGGCGGCTCGGCATGCCTTATGCCCCTGCGCACTGGCGTGGTCCGCGACATTCGCGCCGACATCTACAAAAAGATTCTCCGCCTGCCCCTATCCTTCTTCTCCGAGGAACGCAAAGGCGACATCTTGGCCCGCGCCAGCACCGATGTCAACGAGATTGACTCCTCGATTACCTCGTCGCTCGACATGGTGATTAAAAATCCCATTTTCATCCTCATCTACCTCGGCACCCTGCTGGCTATCAGCTGGCAGCTTACGCTGTTTACTCTGCTCGTAGTACCTTTCATGGCCATGGGCATCGGCCGCATAGGCAAAAAACTGAAACAGAGGTCGCTCTATGCGCAGAGCAAGTGGAGCGACGGCATCAGTCAGATAGAGGAAACCCTCGGAGGCCTGCGCATCATCAAGGCTTTCATAGCAGAGAAGAAAATGGATAAGCGCTTCGAGAAAGTTAACAACGAATTTCGCAACGCCTCGATGCGCGTAGCCATACGCCAGAGCGCAGCACACCCCGTCAGCGAATTCCTAGGCACCTGTATGATCGTGGTAGTGCTATGGTTCGGCGGCTATCTTATCTTCTCCGGCAATTCACCCATCGATGCCAGCACCTTTATATACTACCTCGTTATTCTCTACACCATTCTCCAGCCGCTGAAAGACCTCTCGAAGGCAGGCTACAGCATCCAGAAGGGTATGGCCTCGATGGAGCGCATCAACAAAATCCTCAATGCGGAGAACAACATCAAGGAAGTGGAGAATCCGCAGACTATCAGCGAATTGAAGGAGAGTATCGAGCTGCGCAACGTATGCTTCAGCTACAATGAGAGCAAGCAGGTGCTCAGCAATATCAACCTCGTGGTGCCAAAAGGCAAAACCATCGCTCTGGTTGGTCAGTCAGGTTCCGGCAAATCGACTATGGTGGATCTTATACCGCGCTACCACGACGTTAGCAGCGGACAGATACTCATCGACGGACAGGACATCCGCCAACTATCTATCCAGTCGCTGCGCTCACTCATAGGCAATGTCAACCAAGAGGCCATCCTCTTCAATGATACCGTGTTCAACAACATTGCCTTCGGTGTGGAGCACGCCACGATGGAGCAGGTGGTAGAGGCAGCCAAGATTGCCAATGCTCACGATTTTATCATGGAAATGGAGCACGGTTACGACACCTCCATCGGCGACCGCGGCTGCCGACTGAGCGGCGGTCAGCGCCAGCGCGTCAGCATCGCCCGCGCCATCCTCAAGAATCCCCCAATCCTTATCCTTGATGAAGCCACCTCGGCCCTCGACACCGAGAGCGAACGACTGGTGCAGGAGGCTCTGGAGCGACTGATGAAGACTCGCACCACCATAGCCATAGCCCACCGCCTCTCCACTATCAAAAATGCCGACCGCATCTATGTGCTCCACGACGGGCAGATAGTGGAAAGCGGCACCCACGATGAGCTCATAGCCCTCGGCAAATACTACAAGAAACTCAACGACATGCAACAGCTGTAAGAGAGTTGAAGAATTGAAAAATTGAAGGGGTGAAGAATTGAAGAATTGAAAAGCTGACGGATGAAAGCGCGCCTCAAATATCTTGGTTTGTTTTTCATTATTATCCTCACCACCTTTCTGATGATGAAGGTGGTGTTTATGCTTTACAATGCCAAAGGCAACGATTTTGGCGTGACCGATATCTTTGCTGTTCTATGGCACGGACTGCCCCTCGACCTCTCCACCACCTCCTACCTCACTAGCGTCCCGTTGCTCGTCAGCATTCTTTCCCTCTGGCTTAGCGGCAAATGGCCGCGGGTCGCAACAAAGATTTACTGCTACATCATAGCTCCGTTGCTGTCCTTAATACTGGTGGCTGACACGGTACTCTACAGATTCTGGCAATTCAAGCTCGACGCTACCATATTTAATTATATAGACAGTCCCAAAGAAGCCGTTGCCAGTGTTTCTGTGTGGTTTGTGCTTGTCGCAATTCTCTGCATCGCTACCCTCACTGTCCTGCTACTCCTTGCGCTGAAAAAAGTGTGGAGGATGGCAGAGACACTGGGACGAAGGAATGCAGAGTCCGATGCGCGAACAGTCTTTTCAAAAATCCCCAAAGAAAGCCTGGGTCACAAAGCTTTGTCTTTCCTTGTTTTGCTCATCACTGGCGGCGTATTGTTTCTCATGATTCGCGGCGGCATTGGCCGCTCCACAATGAATGTTGGGTACGTTTACTATTCACAAAACCAATTCCTTAATCACTCGGCCGTCAACCCCGCTTTTTCGCTACTCAGTTCCTCGCTCAAGGTTCAGAAGTTCGACAAACTCTACCGCTTCTACGACCCCGCCGTATGTGATAGCCTTTTCGCTCAGTTACAGTATTCAACGGAGAGTCTCAACTCCGACACTCTGCTTACCACACGCCGTCCCGACATCATGCTGATTATCATGGAGGGATGCGGTTCCGTCTTTTTGGACAAGAATTTTACCCCCAACCTAAACCATCTGGCCGAGGAAGGGATCTTCTTCAGCCGCTGCTATGCCAACTCCTTCCGCACCGACCGCGGACTTGTATGTGCCCTTAGCGGCTACCCCTCCTTCCCCGACATCTCCGTCATGAAACTGCCAGAGAAGTCCCGCACCCTTCCCTCCATAGCCAGAAGCCTTGTCGCCAACGGCTACAGCACCCTTTTCCTCTACGGCGGCGACATCAATTTCACCAATACAAAAAGCTATCTCCTCTCCACCGGTTTCCAACAGGCCCGTGGCTACGAAACCTTCCCGCTCTCCGTACGCCACACCCATTCGTGGGGTGTGCAGGACCACATCACTCTCGACACCTTATATAATATTATAAAGCCCCACCCTAACCCTCCCCTCAAGGGAGGGAACCCTGGCGCCAGAGTCCTACCCCATGAGGGGAAGAGAGAGGGGGCTCACTCCTTCACCGCCTGCCTAACCCTCTCCAGCCATGAAGACTGGCAGGTGCCGTACAGCAGGATAAAGAATGACCATGTCGCCAATGCGATGGCCTACCTCGACGATTGCATCGGCAAACTGGTGACTCGGCTCAAAGCCTCCCCCGCGTGGAATAATCTCCTGCTAATCATCCTGCCCGACCACAGCATCAGCTATCCTGCAGGCATCACAGAGGCCAACCCAGAGCGCAACCGCATCCCCATCATCTGGACAGGCGGAGCCGTCAGAAAGCCGCGCCGCATCGAAGCCATCTGCAACCAGACCGACCTCGCTGCCACCCTGCTCGGACAGCTCGGTATTCCCCATAGCAATTTTTCCTTCAGCCGCGATGTCCTCAGCAGCAGCTACACCTATCCTTGCGCTGTCCACACCTTCAGCGGCGGCATTTCCTTCATCGACTCCACCGGCTACATCGTTGAGGACCTCAATGCCAAAAAGATTATAAAGAGCGAAAGAACTGTTAAAGGAAAAAGCAAGGAAGACTTTCTTTCACTCCCTCACGCATACCTACAGCACACCATCACCGACTTCGCAGAACGATAGTGTGACATTCGTCTAGTTGCTATTTTACTTTTGCCTTCGCTTTTCGGACTTTCAACACGGCGACAAATAAGAAATTTGTCGTCAAATTATTTGTTTTTCAACAAAAAATCCTAACTTTGCAGCGTCTTGGGGAGAAATCCCGGGACCGAAGAAGCGTTCCGCGCTTTATCCTTTGTTATGGAAGTCTAGCAAATTCCTTATATAGAGAAGGATGAAGACAAACGGATTGCCTCCTGTATGTTGAACGTTCGCATACGGCCCTGCGCCAGTATGTTCGCGACATACATGGCGTAGGTGACAGTTGTTATTCATTTCTCTAAAGGTTTTGCTAGAGCCTCATAACAAGATGAGTAAGGACAAATCCCTACGCATTTTCGTATGCCAAAATGTTAACGTCTGGTTGAGGGATTACAGCAAATCGACATTTATTAATTCCTAAAACCAATACAAATGAAACGTTTTTTATTTATTTTCGCCCTTTCTATGGCGATTAATATAACCTACTTGTTTGCACAAAGCAACAAAAACGCGGATAGATATAACTATGCGCCCCAACAATCCAAAATTAATTATGTGCCAGGACAGGTACTTGTTAAGTTTAAGGGAGAAAAAACAATTATATCATTAGATAACAACTGTAGCAAGTCACGCTCTGTTCAGGAAACAGACTCAGAACTTGATGGCCTGTTAGAAGAGATAGGTATTATAGAAATTAAGCCTATAATGCCCCTCACAAGTAAAAAGGTTCAAAAGAGCAAGCAATTTATTACCCAAGGAAAAGAATCGCCCCAAAAAGACATTTCGCAACTGTATGTATTGAAATTTGACTCCGCCCATTCTGTGGAAGACGTTATAAAGCAACTGAAAACACTTGACAATGTAGAGTATGCAGAACCTAATTACATCGTAACGGCGTGCGCAGACTATGCAGACTATACTGCCGAACCCCGATATGGTGAACAATGGGGACTGCAAGCCATTAATATGCCAGAACTGTGGCAGGTACCAGTCGTAAATACTAACAGACCGATTATCGCAATTCTTGATTCTGGCACAGAAACCACCCATCCTGATTTAGCTGCAAATATCTGGAAAAACGAGGATGAAATGAAAGATGGCATCGATAGTGATGCGAATGGTTTCGTAGATGATATCCATGGATGGAATTTCGTAGGGAATAATGCAAATGTAGAAGATGACTTTGGTCATGGAACCCACTGTGCAGGAATAGCCGCTGCTGTAGGCGACAATAGCGAAGGTATATGTGGTGCTAATCCCAATGCCCTCATTATGCCTGTAAAAATCCTAGACAGTGAAGGCTTTGGCTCAATAGAGTTACTTATTCAGGGAATAGATTATGCTGTAGCCAATGGTGCAGATATCATATCCATGAGTATGTCAACTACAGAATCATCACAATCCTTGGAAGATGCGTTAAGTTTGGCATATTCCTCTGCAATACTTCTTGCTTCCGCAGGAAATGAGAGTGTCTGCATGAACAACCATAATGATCATAACTACCAGCATGGTCATTCAAACAATTTTTATGGACCTTATTACCCAGCTGCAAGCAAGTATGTTATGGGCGTGATGGCTACTAACGAATCTGGTGAGCTGGCATCCTTCAGCAATTTCGATTGCGACGGCCCGTTGCGCACCTTAAGTCCATACTATTATGATACCAATTGCGAAGACAATCAAAGCTATGAACTGAAGGCTCCTGGCGAGAATATCCTAAGCACTTATATCGGTGGTAGCTATGTCCGCATGAGCGGAACGTCCATGGCGTGCCCGATGGCGGCAGGAGCCATCTCGCGCCTACTCCAATGTAAGAGTTTAACACACGAAGAGCTCTTAAAGGCTTTGGTTTATACAAGCGGAGGCAATATTGACATTATGGCAGCATATCAGGTTACTGCGGATGAACTATCTCAGACGACCTTTACAATAGAACATAAGGGCGTGACAATGACTTTTGTCAAAACAGGTGAGGGTACTTGCCAACTGGGGGATGGAGAGCATCCTGCCATTGATGTCAATACACAGGGAGCTGTATTCATTCCTGAAGAGGTTCATGGCTTATCGGTTGCATACATCGCAGCCATAGCCTTTAAGGACTGTAGTCAGGTGACAGAAGTGGAAATCCCGTTTAATGTCTCAGGTTTTGGATGGGGGGCATTCCAAGGTTGCACCTCATTGACGAGACTGATGTTAAAAGGATGGACACAAAATACTTTTGAACCTTTCGACGAAACAACCTATACGAATTGTGTACTACAGGTTTTAGATTGGCATGGTGAATACTACAAAAATGCAACGCCATGGAAGTTTTTCGCACATCATGAATATTATCCTTATGAGCTAGGACGACGTTTTTATGCTGAGGTGGATAGCGTGAAGTTCCCCTTTGTAGTGACAAGCCTCTCACCAAAGACGGTTGAGTTTGGTTGGGATTGGCAAGAAGGGAGTGATTCTCCTCGATTAACCGTAGAATCAGCAGACATCCCATCTGAAATACAAGGTTATACGGTAACATCAATCAGTGAAAATGCCTTTGCTGGTAATCAGAACCTTGTTTCTGTGGTATTACCACCTACGATAAAACATTTTGGTAGAGCCGCATTTGCTCAATGTCCTAAACTTGAATCCATCAATATACCGGAAGGAGTAACTGCTCTTAGCGAATGTATGTTTGATATGTGTACAGCACTTACTTCTATAGATTTACCTTCAAGCATAGAATATATAAGCGGACAAGCCTTTGATCAATCGGGAATTGCCAGTTTCACCTTCCCCCCCAAAGTAACATCGATTGAGCATCATTCGTTTTGCCTTTGCCCAAATTTGAAGCATCTTTCTATTCCTTCGCAGATAAAGAGAATAGAGTATGATGCTTTCGACAGTTCGGGACTTGAGACAGTTGTCATTGGAAGTGGGATGGAATATATTGGCACGTATGCTTTTGATGGATGCACGTCATTGCGGCAAATAGTAGTAAAGGCAACAACGCCGCCACAAGTTCACCTCATTAAAGCATTCTCTGACTTTTCTGTACCATTGAAAGTCCCCAAGGGATGTAAGGAACTATACCAGTCTGCGACTATATGGAAGAGATTCTCCAACATCAGTGAAATAGACTATACATTAGATATTACAGATGGTAATGCAGAAGTTAAGGGCACAATAACAGAAGCAGATATTGAGGCCATAAAAGATGAAATAAGCAATGTCTCTAATATTGACATGACATATGCCACATTTGAGGGTATTACCGCAAGTGATATAGCAAATATACAGAACGGTAATATGCTGGTGTTTGTTCCTGCCAACTCTGGTATTACGGGCAACAATATCGTGAACGACGGAATCTGTCAAAGCCTTGTCATCACAGACGGCAGCGCGTTCGGCGCGCCAAAGGCGTTCACCGCCGAAAATGCCACCTATGAGCGCAACACAACCTCGCGCTTCGGCACTATATGCCTGCCATACGCAGTGAGCAGCGATGCGACCGTGAAGTACTACACCCTCGACCGCGTGGAGGGCAGCACCCTCTACCTCACCGAAGAGACGGAGATTGCCGCAGGCACTCCCGCAGTGTTCGAGAATATCGGTGGCGGAAGCACCGTTGACGCAATAGGCGCCAATGTCGCTGTGCAAGGCACTGCCGTGATGCCCACCAGTGGGAATCTGAAACTAATAGGCACTTACGAGAAACTGATTATCACCGACCCCGCCGAACTGGCCAAGAGTTACTATATTAGCAAAGACCAGTTCCATCAAGCTACGAATTCTCTGACTGTAAATCCGTTCCGAGCATACTTTACTTACACAGGCAACAACTCCTCCAAGGTGTTCAATATTGCAACGGAAGACGATGACTTCACTGTTGTAAACAGTCTCATCAATGAGGATGCAGAGATTGAAGCCATTTACGATGTCAGTGGAGTAAAACTAACTGCTCTGCAAAAGGGTCTCAACATCGTAAAACTAAACAATGGCAAGACTCAGAAGATAGTAGTCCGTTAAATTCCAGAAAACAAAAATCAAATGAAAAAGAAATATATTATTCCTGAATGTAAGTTTTTTATGCTGCATGTCCGCTCCATGCTCTGCCTCTCCAAGGGCAATGACGAGGAGCACGGCGTAGCCGAGTCCAAGAAGTTCTGTGGCAATTCCTTCTGGGAGGAGGACTATAGCCAAGAAGAAGACCTGGGACAAAAGTCTTTCTGAGCGATAAAGCTGCATAGTCCGTCTTCATACAAACATTATTCGCCGACACTCTTTTACGGATGCCGGCGAATTTTGTATTTTATCCCCCCATAATTGTCCCAAACGATTACTTCAATAAGCGATTTATTCGAATATTCGCTTACATTGATAATCTTTTTGCACACATTTTTGGCTATTGCAATAAGCTTTTCTTGGTGGTGAGGAGAAGTCTTTTGAGCAGATAGCTGACAATCCCAATTCATACGTGCTGGCCGATTCAATGGAGTTCCCCGTTGGAAATAAATTGCCTCTGTGGCTGGAGGGATTCCTATATTAGAGAAAGAATGTGAGATAATATATTCTGATAAAAGTAGGGGAATTTCGCGAGGGAGTTTCCCTCTTTTTATTATGAAAATTTTATTTGCGATTTTTTCTTCCACTGCCTCAATAAAGTGGAAGAAATGTAATGGCAGTCAATGTTTGCAGGGGGGGATGCCATCGTGGAGGCAGTGGAGGCAAAGGCCAGAAATAGACATATTGCAGCAAAAAAGTCACACAAACTTACGCTAACATCGTGAAAATTAAAGCTGACGGCGCTCGGGACAAACCAACATGGGAGGATATTCCCAACAGGATGCCCGACCACGACGTGACAGTCAACGCTTACATCACCGGCATCGCCGCTGCAGGTAAGGGTCTTGCCCTCGGAGAGTATGAGATTTATTCTCTCGACGGCAAGAAACTCAACGACTTGCAGATAGGCGTAAATATCATCCGCTATCCCAATGGCACCACGCAGAAGATTTTCATCAGATAATACTGTCGCACATACACATGTACCGCCGGCACTCACACAAAGCGAGTGTCGGCGGTATATTTTCTTCTCCTACAGAAATTCCGACTATCCTGAAATATATCTTGCTATCGCGCATTATATTATTTAATAAGGTTCAGCGCACGCGGAGACCATATTACGGATATGTACAAATTGACAATGTACAATGCACTATTTATGTACAATTTAGCCATTTACAGGAAAAACGATAACGGTAAACCGTAAACCAAAAGAAACTGTGATTTCGGTTTTCTTTGATTAAGCAGTCAGGCAGATTGTTTTGAGCTATTGCCCGTGCCAACTCTACATCATTGCCTAAGTTTTAGCGGACAGCAATAACTTTATTTCCCTGAGATAATAATGTTATAGACATCTACCACGTCGGCGGAGTTTACTTCATCGACGCCATTAACGTCAGCATCCTCCAGCCTGATGGTGGAAGCTGTACCTTTGAGAATATAGTTGTAGATGCTGACTACGTCTGCGCTATTGATTTGTCCATCACAGTTGACGTCGCCACGGGCAATCCGCTTGATTGTCAGAGTCTCTCCTACCAACAATTTTCCTTGGTACTCATAGAACTTATTGTCCTTATAGTAGGCACCATTCGGCTCGGTTACGCGATAGCGGCCATCAAAGATTATGTCCTTCCAATTGTAGATAGGGCTTATATCTTCCAACCAATAATTGTCAGCAGTCACCGTCGCATTATCCCCTATCGTAAGGTTGCCACCTCCCCACATGCCGCAACGTATTCCTTTCGCACTTACCACCACGTTGCCGCCAATGGTAAGATGTACCCTTGAATCTTTAGCATAGATAGCAGCGGTGGCATCAGTGCTGCCGAAATAATATTCCAGTTCGAGCGTATCATTGCCCGCAATGCTGGCACTGGCATCGAGGCGCATTGCATGGTAGGCTTTGTCGATACTATAATCATTATTTTGGTTAATACCTGTGATAGTCGTCTTCCCCTGCACATCTATCGTCAGGCCATCGACTGCGCTATAGAGTCCGTGGCGATCGGTTAGTCCAAAACAATTACTCGGTATATTTCCACCTTTGAGGGTAAGAACCTTTGTGGAAGGATTATAGCTGGCACCGCTGCCCAGGTCACTGCAGTTATAGCTACTTACCTGAGCTCCGCCCAGCGTCAGCTGGTAGATGTCACACCCGCTGGTGGGATTCCATGCGCCTTCGCCCTGCCTGTCGTCGTAATGGAGAACGGTCCACCCCTTATTCTTTGCGCTCTGCACCTGCTCGGCAGTACACTGGTTGCCGTCGTAATACCCCGCTTTGTGATAAACCATGTACAGCTGCTTATTCGCCGAGCTGGGCAAGCTGTTAATAACAGACGTCACAACTGATCCTGTCAGTTTGTTTTCATAACAACGAAGAGCCGTCAGGGATGGGCAACTGGTGCTGAGCGTCAGCGACGTCAGCTCGTTGGTGTGGCAATCCAGCTCCTGCAGCTTGCTGCTTGCAGACAGGTCAAGGCTGGCAATTTGGTTGTTGTCACACTTGAGGACCTCCAGGTCCTTACAATTAGCAGTTAATTTAGTAATACTGTTGCTGCTGCAATTCAACTGCTTCAGCTGAGTGTTGCCACTCACGTAAAGCGCAGTCAACTGATTGTTGCTGCAGTTAAGGTTCTGCAGCGCGGTATTATAGCTTAGGTTTATAGACGTCAGTTTGTTGTTGCTGATATTTAGCGTCACGAGCTTGGTCAATAAACTTATGCCTTTAGCATTAGAAATGCCTTCGCCACTTGCATTCAGCGTCGTCAGGTATTCTATATCGCTGGGAAAGAGGTAGGTGTACCGCTTAGCATAAATATTGGTACTGTTTCTCTGCGACGAATACTTAGCTCGTGCAGCATAAGCTATTCGTTCACGCAGTTTCTCGTCAGGCACTTCTGAAACCAGTGTGTAGCGTGCCTTTTCCAGCACAAAGCCTTTGCTCTTATCATAATAAGGATTGTCTCTGACGCGACCAGACGTAAATCCTCCTGCCTGGGGACCGGCAAACTCCATGTCGTCATTCATGTATATATTCTTGTTGTCGGCAAAGACGTTGGCACTGTCAGGTGCCATAAAAGAGATATTGGAACTCCCCATTTCCACATAATAGAAATTATACAGGGCGTGGCCGTCCGATGCTTGAGTCCTAAAATCGATATTGCTGTTGCTAATGAACAGGTACTGCTTCTGAGAAGTAGCACAGATGGCATCGCTTGACAAGGCGACAACCACCAAGTGAGCGTCTATAATTTTACAGAAAGTTTTGTCGTTGCCCACCGTGATGGCGTCCTCCTCGTCGCCATAGATTTTTGTCACGGCCCCCGAGGCACCGCCGGCACATTTTATAGTGGTTTCGGCGTTTATCCTCACTGGAGAGGAGTTCTCGGCGGAGAGGAAGTTCTCGCCATTGAAGACAACGGTCAGTCCTGCGTTGCTCTCGTTTAGGATGGCTCGGTTGTCCTTGCCACTACGTATGATACTGATGTTCGTAAGGGTTACGGTATTTGTACCTGCATCGTACACCACCGAGTAAGGTTTCGATGAATCACGGGCCTTGATATTGGAGCCGGTCACATTGCTGGCGTTGGAGGAGGTGACACTCACTCCGCCAATCTTAAAACCATAGTCGGCGGCCTGCGCCACGGCAAATAACATAAACATAGCCAGCAGAGTAGCTGCAAATCTCTTGATTATTCTTTTACGCATTGTGTTCGTTAGTTTTGTTTCCAATGCAAAAGTAGCCATTTCCCAAATGACAACCAAAAATTTCATGTAAATTAAGATTCAGACTGTGCCGGCATATATATAATAAGGTGGGACCACGAGGGTCTCACCTTATCAGATTAGCCATTTTTATTTCACAATTTGACAATTTACTATTTCACAATTTAGCCATGTCCGGAGTCCAACGGCCTAAGCCCCCAAGCCCCCTAAAGGGGAGTGTAAAGTTCAACGGTCTGCCAAATTGTAATTTGTAAATTGTCTAATTGTCAAATTAATCTGCCTGTTCGCCGAGGAGAATCTTCATCAGCTCTACGGCAGAGTAGGCAACGGGAGTGCCGGGACCGAAGATGGCGGCAACGCCAGCCTTGTAGAGGAAGTCGTAGTCATTGACGGGGATTACACCACCGGCGGTAACGACGATGTCCTCGCGGCCAAGCTTCTTGAGCTCCTCAATGACGGCGGGGATGAGGGTCTTGTGACCGGCTGCGAGGGAGCTGACGCCGAGTGCGTCAACATCGTTCTCCACGGCCTGGCGTGCAGACTCGGCGGGAGTCTGGAAGAGCGGACCCATATCGACGTCGAAGCCGCAGTCGGCATAACCGGTGGCTACCACCTTGGCTCCACGGTCGTGACCGTCCTGGCCCATCTTGGCAATCATGATACGCGGGCGGCGGCCCTCACGCTTTGCAAACTCTTCGGTGAGGCGACGCGCTTCCTGGAAGGTGTCGCTCTCCTTGCTCTCAGATGAATACACGTTGGAAATAGTTTTGATTACAGCCTTGTAGCGACCAACCACAGCCTCGCATGCGTCGCTGATCTCGCCGAGGGTACAGCGCAGACCGGCGGCCTTGACGGCGAGGTCGAGCAGGTTGTTTTCACTCTTCTTACCATCGGCAAACTCCTGCACGCACTTGGTAATCTCTGCCAGGGCGGCATGGCATGCTGCCTCGTCGCGGTGAGCGCGAAGATCGGCCAAGGAAGCCTCCTGCTGCTTGCGCACGGCGGTATTGTCGATCTCGAGAATATCGATGGGGTCCTCATGCTCAAGGCGATACTTATTGATGCCGACGATAATCTGCTTGCCAGTGTCGATGCGGCCCTGGGTGCGGGCGGCAGCCTCCTCGATACGCATCTTGGGCACACCGGTCTCGATGGCCTTAGCCATACCGCCGAGGCTCTCAATCTCCTCGATATGGGCCCACGCCTTGCGGGCGAGCTCATCGGTGAGTTTCTCCACGTAGTAGGAGCCTGCCCACGGATCGATGTGCTTGCAGACCTGAGTCTCGTTCTGGATATAGATCTGGGTGTTACGGGCGATACGAGCGGAGAAGTCGGTAGGCAGAGCAATGGCCTCGTCCAGTGCGTTGGTGTGGAGGCTCTGGGTGTGACCCAGCACGGCTGCCATAGCCTCGATACAGGTGCGGCCCACATTGTTGAAGGGATCCTGCTCGGTGAGGCTCCATCCGGAAGTCTGGGAGTGGGTACGCAAAGCCATGGACTTGGGGTTCTTGGCACCGAAGCTCTTGACTATCTTGGCCCAGAGCAGACGGCCTGCACGCATCTTGGCAATCTCCATGAAGTGGTTGACACCGATAGCCCAGAAGAAGCTGAGTCGCGGTGCGAAGGCATCCACGTCGATACCGGCGTTGACACCGGCGCGGAGGTAGTCGATACCGTCGGCCAAGGTGTAGGCCAGCTCGATGTCGGCGGTGGCGCCGGCCTCCTGCATGTGATAGCCGGAGATAGAGATGGAGTTGAACTTAGGCATCTTCTGCGAGGTGAACTCGAAGATGTCGGCAATAATCTTCATGGAGAATGCGGGCGGATAGATGTAGGTATTGCGCACCATAAACTCCTTGAGAATATCATTCTGGATGGTACCAGCCATCTCCTCGAGCTTGGCTCCCTGCTCCAGTCCGGCGTTGATATAGAATGCGAGCACGGGCAGCACGGCGCCGTTCATGGTCATGGAGACGGACATCTTGTTGAGGGGGATGCCGGCGAAGAGCACCTTCATATTCTCCAGCGAGCATATGCTCACGCCTGCCTTACCCACGTCGCCGACCACGCGCTCATTGTCGGGGTCGTAGCCGCGGTGGGTGGGGAGGTCGAAGGCCACGGAGAGGCCCTTCTGGCCACTGGCCAGGTTGCGGCGATAGAAAGCGTTGCTCTCCTCAGCGGTGGAGAAACCGGCATACTGACGGATAGTCCACGGGCGGAAAGGGTACATCATGCTGTAGGGACCGCGCAGGAATGGTGGGATGCCGGCTGCGAAGTCAAGGTGCTCCATGCCCTCCAGATCCTCGCGGGTATAGACGGGCTGGATATCAATCTGCTCGGGAGTCTTCCAATTGGCGGTAATGCCCTGCTCCTTCTGCCACTGCTGGCCGTTCTTCTTCTGAATGCCAGCAAAAATATCTATGTTGTTGAATGTCTTTCTCATGGCTTAGATTCCCAGTTTAGCGTTAAACTCTTTGAGTGTCTGGAGCTGGTCCACACGCACATGGATAAAGTTCTCGATTCCGGCAGCCTTAAGCTCGTCGCTGCATGCGGGGGCACCGGCAATGACGAACAGGGCGCTGTCGCCCACGGCCTTGAAGGCTGGTACGCCGTACTCAGCATACTCATCGTCGCTGGAGCAGAGCACCACGATGTCAGCACCGGCCTTGCGGGCAGCCTCGGCACCGGCCTCCACGCTCTCAAAGCCAAGGTTGTCGATCACCTTGTAGCCTGCGGCAGCAAGGAAGTTGCAGCTGAACTGGGCGCGGGCCTGACGCATGGCCAGGTTGCCGATGGTGAGCATGAATGCCACGGGCACCTTCTCGGCCTGCTCGGTCTTGAGGCGCAGAGCCTCGAAGTCGCTGGCCAGACGGGTGGGCTTGATGGCGGGTATGTCGGCATCGTCCTGATGCTTGCATGCGCAGCAGCACTCCATCGGCGTCTTGCCCTCGCTCTTCTCGGTGAAGTTGGGGAACTGATTGGTGCCGAGGATAAACTCCTTACGCTTGCCGGCATTGGCATGACGCTGCTTGTTGGTCTCGTTGATGGCCTCCTGAATCTTACCCTCCTGGGCAGCCTTGAGGAAACCGCCCTCCTCCTCCACGCTGAGGAAGAGTTTCCAGGCCTGCTCGGCCAGGGCGTCGGTAAGGTGCTCGATGAAATAGCTGCCACCGGCCACGTCCACAATCTTATTGAAGTGGCACTCCTCCTTAAGCAGGAGCTGCTGGTTGCGGGCTATGCGCTCGGCAAAGTCGGTGGGTACCTCAAAGGTCTCATCGAAGGGAGTAACCACGATACTCTCCACTCCGGCCAGGGCGGCAGACATGGTCTCCGTCTGGGTGCGCAGCATATTGACATAGCTATCGAAGAGGGTGAGGTTGAAAGTGGTAGTGCTGGCACATACGTGCATCTTGGCGCTCTCCTTACACTCGGTGTACTGGCTCACGATCTGAGCCCACAGCATGCGGGCGGCGCGGAACTTGGCAATCTCCATGAAGTAAACGCCGTTGATACCCATATTGAACTTGATGTTCTGGGCAGCCTGCTCAGCAGGCACGCCGGCGTCAACCAACTGCTGCAGATACTCGTTGCCCCAAGCCAGGGCGTAGCCGAGCTCCTGATAGCTGAACGCACCGCTGTCGGTAAGCCTGAAGGCATTGACGGCGATGGCGCGGAACTTGGGATAGTCCTTGAGGGCCTCAATCATAGCCTTGCCCTCGCCCACCAAGGCGGAGGTGTCCTTGCCCTTGACGAGCATGCGCTCAATGGGATCGAAGCTGATGGATCCGCAGATGTTGGCCTTGTCGTAGCCCTTCTTGTCGAAGTAGTCGGCCAGCAGCTTAGCCAGCTCTACGGCGTGACGCTGACAGGTCTTGAAGTTGAGCTCCACGCAATCGGCATAAATACCGCTGAGCAGGGTCTCGATGAACTCAGCGCTCAGCTTATCGGCAGGCACGCAGAATCCAAGCGAGTCGATGCCCTTGTTGAGAATGTCAAGGGCCTTGGCGTTAGCCTCCTTGGCATCTTCCACACAGATGTTCTGACGTACGAACCATGTGTTCTCGTCAGCCTTGTTGCCGCGCACATAGGGAAATTCGCCGGGCAGGGCATTCATCAGGGGGAGGTCCTTAACGTCCTCCTGCTGATAGAACGGCTGCACGCTGAATCCCTCATTGGTGCGCCACACCATCTTCTTGTTGAAATCGGCGCCCTTCAGGTCCACCTGGATCTTATCCAGCCATTCCTGCTTGCTAACGGGCGCGAAATCAGAAAAAAGTTTCTTTTGTTCCATTACTTGTTGCTGTATAGTTGTTAGTTGAAAAAGAATCGTAAATTCACTATTTTTACACTCCCATTTAGGGGGATAAAAGGGGTTCTTTTTTCTATTCTCTGTTATCTGCTATCTGTTCTCTACCCCTTTAGGGGGATTGTGCGGCGCGAAGTTAAGCATTTTTTTGTTCCCCACCTTATATATATGGTGAAAAAAGAAATATTATGCACTTTTGCCGCACATCATGACCTCCCCCGGCGCAGAAATGTACCTGCGCGGCAGATGGTCCACACAAGGCACAGCCCCAATTACACGGCCGCCGATTTTAATCCCGCGAACACAGAAAACAGTGCCGACCTTATCAAATTTTGCATCGGTGGCAGAAATTTTACTCCCGGGGGCAGCTATTTTACTCCCGAGCGCAGCAGTTTTTGTGACGAGCTCGCGGAGATTTGAGCCGTGCTCGCTGAATTTAAACGCGAGGAAATTGAAAATAAATCGCGATTAAATTTCCGTTAAATCGCGATTAAATTTCCGTTTGTTCGCGATTAAAATTCAACTTCTGCGCAACGAAATTCAGGCTCTGCGCGACGAAATCCGGCGAGCTCGGAGATTGGCTTTCTCCACTCAGCATCATAATTTGCGGGCACGCTCTCTGTTTGGCTCCGCAGGGGCGCAAATCCTCTGCCGCCGGACTAAAGGTGGCTTTTGTCAGAAAAACACTCCTTTTTTCTCCGCTTTTATGGAAATCGTCTTACCTTTGCAGAAAGAAAAGACCGTCTGCTAGACAATCCTAAGTATGAAAAGAGCACTCCTCACCCTATTGGCCGTAGCCTTCGCACTCGTCTCTGCCACGGCATCAGTGCGCCCCGAGGCCGCCGAGACCACCGACAGCACCGCCCTCAGGCGCATGGCCCTGTTTGCCGGCAACATGCTGACCTACAACAACAATTTCACCCAGGAGAAAGTTTATCTGCACCTCGACAACAACGGCTACATAGCCGGCGAGCACCTGTGGTTTAAAGCCTACGTCTTCAAGGCCGCCAGCCTGCTGCCCACCGACATGAGCAAGGTGCTCTATGTGGAGCTGCTCAACCCCGACGGCCAGCTGGTGGAGCGCAAGACACTGAGAGTGGACAACGGCCGCACTTACGGCGACTTCGACCTCAACCCCACAGAGTGCCATCAGGGATTCTACGAGCTGCGAGCCTACACCCGCGCCATGCTAAACTGGGACCAGGCCTACATCTACTCGCGCGTCATACCCATCTTTGAGCAACCCAAGGACACCGTCAATTTCACGGGCATGGTGCTCCACGAATACGACTACGACCCTAACCCCGGCCCCGAGACACGCCCTGCGCCCGAGCCGATGGCCACCGACGGCACATTGGCCTCTAAAGATCTCATGCTAACCTTCTACCCCGAGGGAGGCCACATCACCCGCGGCGTACCTTCACGCGTGGCCTACAAGCTCACCGACCGTCAGGGGCTGCCCGCCGACTGCGCTCTCAGCATCCATAGCAACGACGGCCAGACCATAGCGGAGTCCCACGTTCTCCACGATGGAATGGGCGATTTTCTATTGCCTGCCACATGGACTGGCGGCTATGCCGAGGTTAAGACCGAAGCCGACGGCAGCGTACGCTTCAACCTACCCTCGCCGCGCCTGGAGGGCTGCGACATCAGCACCACCTGCTCCAGCAGCAATGGACTCGACATCACCTTGCGCCCCTCGCAGGGCATAACGGGGCGCACGCTGGGCCTCAGCGTGACGTGCCGCGGCACACTCCTCTACTTCAACACCGTCACTCCCGACCATGAGACGATAATAAACATCCCCTACGGCAAACTACGCGATGGAATCGCCCAAATCACCCTCTTCACCGCCGAGGGCCTGGTGCTCAGCGAGAGGCTGGTATGGGTGGAGCCCCACAAGGCAGCGCCAAAGATGGAGATCAGGCAAAACCAAGAGGTCTATCACCCCTTCCAGCCCGTAGTGCTCGACATCAGCCTCCACGACAGCGAGGGCCAGCCCCTGCAGGCCGACTTCTCGCTGGCCGTACGCGATGCCGCTACCGAGGTGGGCCCCGACAGCCACGGGCTATGGGTGGAGATGCTGCTCAGCTCCGAGCTCAAAGGCTATATCCACAATCCCGACTACTACTTTGAATCCGCTGACGAGGCTCACCGCCATGCCCTCGACCTGCTGCTGATGGTGCAGGGCTGGCGCAGATACCAATGGCAGGAGATGAGCGGCGTGGAGCCCTTCCAACTAAAGCAACCCGCCGAGGACGGCCTCACCCTCATCGGCACCCTAAGCAGCACCAAGGCCGCCGAGCACAGCCTGGAGCGCGAGGGGAGCCTGGACGTCAACTTCCTGATGCAGACCATCAACGGCACCAAGGTCTTCAGCGTACAGACCGACAGCATCGGCCGCTTCGCCGTGCAGCTGCCCGACTTCAACGACGACGCCCCCACCGTGATGACCGTGACCAACAATAAGGATAAGCGCGTATATACCCATTTCATGCTCGACCGCGACTTTGCCCCCGCTGCCATGCCCTACGAGCCACTGCAGACAGCCTCCAGCGTGGCCATCATGGAGAGCCGCGTCGATGCGCTGGCACACGAGCCCGCCACCTTTGAGTGGCAGGACACTATTCCCGACCAAGTCTCGCGCCTCATCCAACTTGGCGAAGTAACCGTGAAGGGCAAGAAGAGGCCGGGCTACAATCCTGGAGCCCGATTCACATGGATGGGCGGCGAAAGCGCCACCAAGGGCAGCGCCGCCATATTCTACAACCTGCGCAACGAGCTCGACCGCTACCTCGACCAAGGCGAGGAAGTACCCGTGGTGTGGGAGTGGCTCTCGAAGAGCAACAAAAATTTCTACTACGACATCACCACCGGTGAGATGTGGTACAGGGGCCGCCAAGTGGTGGTAGTGGTGGACAACAACTTCCCCGGTGCATCGATGACCGCTGCCTATCCCACTGAGGGCGAAGCCCTGACAGGCAGCAACTATGCCATGAACCGGTTTCAGTCGCTCAGCATAGTGGATAACGAGGCCGTGGCCAGCAACATACTGCAGCACACCCTGCGCGATGCCAACAACCCCATGCCCAGCGCCCGCGTAGTATTCTTCCTCTACACCCGAACCGACATGCGCGAGCCTAACAGCTACCGCCGCGGCACCCGATGGATCAACCTCCACGGATACTCGCTCTGCACCGAGTTCTACAGTCCTGACTACCGCCAGCAGGACATTCCCACCGACACCGACCACCGCCGCACCCTCTATTGGAATCCGTCGCTCGTCACCTCTCCTGAAGGCAAGGCCCAAGTCATCTTCTACACCAGCTCGCGCCCCAACGAGCGACTGCATATCAATGCACAGGGCATAGCCGTCAACGGACAAATGGTGGAAGGAAAATAACACCCTGTTTTTACAAAAAACCGCACGGAAATACTCTGTTACAGATTTTTTTACTAATTTTGCCGCGTCAAGGTTTGTACGGATGCCCTGCGCATCCACGCAATTAAAAGGGAACGGGGTGAAAATCCCCGACAGTCCCGCTGCTGTAAGCTCCATTTGTTGCTTCGCCCGCACGACATGCCACTGAGCCCCGAAGGCTTGGGAAGGCGCGAGACGCTGGGAGCAAGTCAGAAGACCTGCCTTGGTGAAGACTATCCACGGCCTCGAGGAAAGGCCGATGTTAACTATGCAACATTTCTTCTGCTTAAGACACGCACTCGCTGTGTTTGCTCTCGTGCTATGCCTTGTGGGCTACGCCGCCAACGGACAGCAGGCCGACACTCTCAGGAGCCGTCGGCTGGGTGAGGTTAAGGTTAGCGGCAGCAGCAGGCAGAAAGCCGTCAGCAACTCAGCCCCCGAACAGACGTTCACCGCCAGGGATATGGAACAGATGGGCGCCAGCTCGGTGAGCGACGCCGTGCGCCACATGGCCGGAGTAACCCTCCACGACTACGGCGGCGCCGGCGGCCTCAAGACCGTCAGCATACGCGGACTAGGAGCCCAGTTCACCGGCGTGAGCTACGACGGAGTGCCACTGAGCGACGTGCAGACCGGCCAGATTGACCTGCAGCGCTACACCCTCAATGGAGTGAAGCAGCTCGACCTACTGATTGGCGAAGGCAACGACATATTCATTGCCGCCCGCGAAGCCGTGATGCCCAGCCTGCTGACCATCAGCACCCAGGGTGTCAGCCACAGGGATCACGACCTCCACCTCACGGCGCAAGCCGTGATGGGAGCCTGGGGCTACGTCAGTCCCACGCTGAGCGCAGAGAAATCCTGGGGCAAGGTGGGCGTCAACGTGCTGGCCGACTATGTCTATGCCGAGAACGACTACCCCTTTACCATATATAATATAAAGGAGCGCATCCACAAGCACCGCGTCCACTCCCTGATGAATCAGGGCCACGCCGAACTGAACATGCGCTACGCCTTCAGCGACAGCCACAGCCTCAACCTCAAGCTATACTACTATGACAACGACCGCCAGCTGCCCGGAGTGGTGCGATACTACACCGACGACAGCCAGCAGCAGCTGCGCGAACGCACAGCCTTCGGCCAGCTGCAATATCGCGGGGTGCTGAGCCCCCGCTGGCAGCTCAAGGCCGCGGCCAAATGGAACTGGGCCAACACTGACTACCGCGACAGGCTATACCCCGAAGGCAACATGGACGGCAACTACTGGCAGCGCGAGGGCTACCTAACCGCCGCGGCGCTGTGGAATGCCACCGAGAGCCTGCGCTTCAGCTACGCCAGCGACTATCTGCACAACGACCTCAACTGCCACTGCCCCATGGCGCCAGATGTCAAGCCCAGCCGCACGGCATGGCTCAACACCCTTTCTGCCCGATGGAACCGCGGTTTTTTGTCTGCCATGGCCCGCATTCTGCACTCCGCCTACATCAACCATGCCGAACGCGGCACGGCAGCCTCCGACTACCGCCACTGGAGCCCCAGCCTCAGCACCTCAGTGCGCCTGGGCAGCGGATGGCAGGCCAGGCTGATGTGGAAGGACATTTTCCGCATGCCCTCGTTTAATGAGCTATACTTCTACCACCGCGGCGACACCAACCTGAAGCCCGAGCGCACCAGCCAATGGAACGCCGGCATCACATGGCAGGGCCGCATAAGCCAGCGACTCAGCGGCTCGATGACCATCGACGGCTATATAAACAAGGTGAAGGACAAGATTGTGTGCATACCCTTCAACCTCTTCATCTCGCGCAACGTAAACGCAGCCAAAGTAAGGGTGAAGGGCATTGACCTGAGTCTCGCCGCCAAATATGACATTGCCGATGGCCACGCCCTGGAGGCGCAGGGCCATTACTCATATATGAACGCGGAAGACCGCTCCTCGCGGGGAGCCTCCTCCTACGGCAAGCAGATAGCCTACACCCCCAAGCACAACTACAGCGCCGCCATCACATGGCGAAACCCATGGGTCAACATCTCGCTGACGTCATACGGAGTCAGCAAGCGATGGGCCACCAACGAGCACACCAAAAGCACCAGTCTGGGCGGCTATGCGGAACTGGGCACCAGCCTCTTCCGCGAATTTCAGCTCAAGGGCCGCCAGCGACTCACCGCCTCGCTCAGCATAAGCAACCTGCTCAACAAGCAATATGAGGTAATCACAGCCTACCCCATGCCCGGCACCGGATGGCGCTGCATGGTGAGGTGGGAAATGTAAACCACTGATAACTGAAAATTTGTTGTATATAGTTGATAGTTGAAAAACACATTATTTAAAAACCCTTTAAAAATTACCAATTCTATGAAAAAGCTTTTGAAATTTGCTTTGATGGCTGTCTGCGCCTTCGGCATGACAGCATGTAGCGATGACGACAACAACAAGCCCATCATCGACCCCGTGGAGCCGAGCGTTAATGTGACCGGTGTTTACGTGCTCAGCCAGGGCAACTACTACAGCGGCCTCAACGGTGACCTGACCTACTACAACCCCGCCACCAGCGACTACACCAACGGTCTCTTTGAGGCAGTGAACGAACGCGCATTCGGCGGCACAGCCAACGATGCAGCCATTTACGGCAGCAAGCTCTACATTGCCAACACCGACGAGAACGTGCTGGAGGTGGCTAATGCCCAGACCGCCAAGAGCATCAAGCAGATCAGCCTGAGCGGCGCACGCAGGATTGTTGCCGACGGCGGCTACATCTACGTTACCTCCTTCTACGGCAACAACGTAACCAAGATTGACACCACCACCCTCGAAATAGTAGGCACCGCTGAGACCGGCACCTACCCCGAGGCTATGGCCATCCAAAACGGCAAGCTCTATGTAGCCAACTCCGGCTACGGTAGCGGCAACACCGTTACCAAGATTGACCTCGCCAACTTCACCGTTGACGCTACCCTCGACGTGCCCGTAAACCCCGTGGAGATCTTCAGCGTACACGGCCAGCTCTACCTGGGCTGCAGCGGCGAATACAACGACGACTATACCTACAAGGTCAACCCCGCCATCTATGCCCTCGCCACTGACGGAACTGCCACCAAGTTGGTAGAAGCTACCATCAGCGCAGCCGGAAAGGACTATATCTATTTCATCGACAACAACTACTACAAGACTGAAGTAACCTACGGCCGCATCTCTGCCACCGACCAGAAAGTAGAGAACCTCGTCTTCGACAAGCCCGTGGTCTATCCCTGCGCCATCGCTGCCAATCCGCAGAACGGCGACATCTACATCACCGGTTATGCTGAGATTGACTACGGCGGCGGCTACTACGGCGCAGACTACAACAGCAACGGCACCTGCTACCGCTTCAGCGCTGACGGCATGAAGCTCGACCAGTTCCCCGTTGGCATCAGCGCCGGCAGAATTGTTTTCCTTACTAAATAAGTGTATCGTTTCATTACATATGTAGTGAGCATCGCCTGCGTGGCTATGCTCACAGGCTGTGGAGGCAGTGTCGGCAACAAAGCCGGCACTGCCATTGCCCTGCGCTATGCCAAGCTACTCAAGATAGAGCAGCACGACGGCTATAGGCTGGCCACGGTGAGCGATCCGTGGAAGGACGGTGCCGTGCTGCATCAATATGCGCTGGTGGACAGCGGCGGCGATGCTTCCTCCGTTCCTGAGGGTGCCACCGTCATCAGGGTGCCACTGAAAAGACTCTGCATCAGCACCTCAGTGCATGCCGGGCTGATGCACAAACTGGGAGTGTTGGATCATATAAGCAGCATCTGCGAAGGAAAATACATCCTCAATTCCGCAGTGCAAGCCCAGATCAAGAGCGGCCGCATCAAAGACGTAGGCAGCGGACTCAACCCCAACGTGGAGATGATTGCCCAGCTGCGCACCGACGCCCTGCTGATGTCGCCCTTTGAGGGTGCCAGCTACGGACTGCTCGAAAAGACGGGCATCCCCATCATTGAATGCGCCGACTACATGGAGACCTCAGCCTTGGGACGCGCCGAGTGGATGAGATTCTACGGCATGCTGGTGGGCCGCGAAGCTGAAGCAGACAAACTCTTCGATGAAATCGAGAAAAACTATAATGAGCTCAAGGCTCTGGCCGCCAAGGAAAAGACTCACCCCAAACTGCTGGCCGATATGCTCAACGGCAACACCTGGTACATACCTGGCGGAGCCAGCATCTACGGCGCGCTCTACAGGGATGCCGGAGCAGACTTCAGCATTGCAAGCGACGATGCCAAAGGCAGCCAGCCATTGTCGCTCGAGAAAGTGTTGCTGGAAGGCAGGGATGCCGACATCTGGATTATCAAATACAGCCGCCCACAGAACTTCACCTATGCCTCGGTGCTGAAGGAGAACGACGTGTACGGCAAATTTGCGGCCTTCCAACAGAAACACATTTTTGGCTGCAACGCCTTCTCCGTGCCCTTCTATGAAGAGGCTCCATTCCGCCCCGACCTGCTGCTGGGCGACATTATCAGCATCCTCTATCCCAGCCTGTTGCCAAACCGCAAGATGGTATTCTACACACCTCTTGAGGATTAAGGATTAGGAAACGGCACGGAGCGAAAGCATACGGATATATATACAAAGCATGCGGATATATATACAATGTTATAAGTTGTTCACCTAACGGGTTGAGCGGTTGCCTGCCTCTCAACCTTTGCTTTCGTCCCCGATTGATTTCCCGTTGACATTGTTTTCTTCTATTTCAACCTGCTTTTGGACTTTTCGCACAACAAAAGCAGTTTTTTGCTATATAATTATACGATTATACATAAATATTTTCTAACTTTGTATGCCATTTTTGCGCGTTTGCGTAAACAGACCTTTGCGACACAACATAAACAAACGAAATATTATATTGACTTAGAATGAAAACATTTAAGCAACTGGCTCTCACGGCCATCAGCGCACTGCTCCTGCTGGGCACAGCGCAAACATCCACCGCTCAGGACGTAGACCTGAGCAAGTATCCCGACTGGAGGCCCTATGACCCCGCTCTGGAGCGTCCGTTCAAGAAACTGAAGAGGCAGGCAGCTGCCAAGTCAGGTTCCGCCACCCAGCGTCCCGACCACCTGAACAATGCGCTGAGCATGTTCTTCCCGCCGGTGTTCAACCAGAGCGGCGGTTCCTGCGGTTCCGCCCAGGCCATCGGCTACATCTTCACCCACGACATGAACAACATGCGCAATACCGACGCATCGCTCGAAGAGAACCAATATCCCAGCCACTTCACCTGGCTCTTTACCAACACCGACGTAGCCAAGACCCCGATGGCTGTGGGCAACGGCATCCCCAACGTAACTACCTACGGCGGCCGCACCTACAGCAATGACTTCGGCTATCAGGTACCCGAATACTATTACTTCGGCTGGATGCAGGGCTACGACAAGTGGTTTAACGCCATGCACAACCGTATGATTGACTTCTTCTATGGCACCAACTTCAGTAATTGGTACGGCGCCCGCGAGGACCTGAAGCAGTGGCTCTGGAATCACTACGGCGAGGAAGGCTACATTGAAGGCGGTTGCGCCGGATTTGGCGTTGCCAGCGGCGGTACTTGGGAAAATATCCCATCCACAGCCGTAAACGATGAGCTCGGAGTAAGCGGGAAGAAATATGTTTGGCGCTGGGGCAAGACATACGACCACGGCCTCACCATCTGCGGCTACGACGACCGCATTGAATTTGACCTTGACCAAAACGGAATTGCCGGCGAAGAGGACAAGGACGAGAAAGGCGCATGGATAATCTGTAACTCGTGGGGTGCCAACTGGTGCAACCAAGGCTTCATCTACTGTCCCTATGCCCACAGCTACTCCATGATCAACGACGCAGGCAACCACACCCTGCCATGGGCCATCGAGCTCTACCACTACCGCCACAACTACCGCCCCCTGCGCACCATCAAGATTCTGATGGACTACGACCACCGCTGGGAACTCTCCCTTATCGGCGGCATGGCTCAGGACACCAGCAAGGCTAATCCCGAGCAGACCACCCCGTTTGTTCACTTCCAACAGGTAACCAAGTTCGACCAGGACGGCGTATCGCCCGAATGCCCCATGCTGGGTCGCTGGACCGACGGCTACCACTATGAGCCTATGGAATTTGGCTATGACCTCACCGACCTCGGCGAGAGTTTCGACAAGTCGAAGCCCATCAAATACTTCCTCACTATCAAAACCAAGAGCGGAGGTATCGGCCAGGGCCATCTCTACAAGGCCTCCATCCTTAACTACGAATACGACAAGGACAACCCTGTGGAGATTCCCTTCGACATCGACACCATCGACATCCAGGGTGGCGGAGAGGCCATAACCATTGCTGTAACAGTGCCTGGCGAAGCCATCAATCCCCCACTCAATGCCACGCTCAACAAGAACACCCTCACTTGGAGCGCGCCCGAAGCTACTACCCTGCCGCGCAACAAATACTATATATATCAAGGCGGCCAGCTTATCGACAGCGTTGGCACTTCGCGCAACAACTATACCGTCAAGGATCCCGATGCCGTGTATGCCGTAGCCGCAGTCTATAAGTACAAAGGCATGCAGCTCATCTCCGACCTGAGTAACAATGCCAGCACACCTAACATCTTTGACAATACCGACAACCAGGTGCTCACCCTCAGTCAGCAGGGGCTCTGCATACCCAACCTGTTCTCCAAGAAAATCTATCAGGCCACCTTTGAGTTTATGCTCAAAACCAACAAGCTCAACTCCCTGAGCAACAAGATGGGTAGCGAAGACGGTGACTTCTTTATCAATGCCTCCGCCAGCGGCCAGATAGCCGCCGGATGGAGCACCGCCAACAACAACGACTTCGCCGCTACCACCGCCTCTCAAATCAGGAATGGCCAGTGGAAACACATAGCCATCGTGGTGGACCGCAACACCATTACCATCTACATTGATGGTATGAAAAAGAAGAGCGTCACCTCCTCCACCTTCAGCGGCATACCCGCCATGGGCGACTTCATAGTAGGCCTAACCGACGGCCTCATGGAGGGCACCATTGACGAACTACGCGTCTGGAAGTCCGCCCGCAGCCTATCCGAGATATTCAGCGGCAAGGATGAAGCCATCGCCAACCCCGCAGCCATGAATGACCTGCTCGTCTATCTGCCCATGACCACCTTTGAGGAAAATGGTCAGCTTAAGGTACGCGACTATGCCGGCGGTATGCACGCCACACTCATAGGAGGCGTTGGACAGGAAGCATTCACCATCGACAATAGCATCCTGCAGGGAGGCAAGATTGCCATCACTCCCTCCATCACCGCCGCACAGGACTCTGCCTTCGCAGGTTCGCCCGTGCAATACTCTGCCGTTGCCCCTCTATCATGCACAAGTTGGAGGTGGAGCGCACCCGGAGCCCAAACAGAGACCTTTACCACCCAGTCGCCCTACATTATATATAACACCTCGGGCGACCACACCATCACCCTGACTATCACCAACGCCGATGGCAGCACCTCCGAAGTAACCAAGGACATTTATGTCCGTCCCGCCACCAAGCCCGTAGCCGACTTCGACATAGCCGAAGATACCAAGGATGCCGGTGAACTCTTCAGTTTCATCAACCGCTCCACAGGTGCCAATGCCACCTACACTTGGGCTATTCGCGGGGCTCACGATGAGCTTGTCAACAGCACCAATGCCACCGCTGTCTATGACGCCCCTGGCACCTACACCGTAATCCTGTCAGCCACCAACCCCTCCGGCACCTCCCTCAAGAGCAAGAAGGTAACCGTCAAAGCTGCCGCCCCCACCCCGGGATTCAGCGTCAACCCCAGCGCCATACTCCTTGGCGAGCAGACCTATCTCGTCGACAATAGCCGCGGCAATGCCGACAACTGGTTCTGGACCCTCGACAACGGCAAGCGCGTGCTAGGAGTTAACGGCCAGAACTCGTCCTACACTCCCAAGCATCCCGGTGTCTACGACGTATCCCTCACCACCTCCAACGACGTGGGCAGCAAGTCGCTCACCCAGAAGCGCCGCCTCTACGTTAGCAATGCCGATGCCAAGAACGCACTCAGCTTTGCCGGCGATCAGGCCGTAACATTTATCTGCCCGCTCCAGACCAACTCCAAGACATGGAGCATCGAGTGGTGGATGAATCCCCAGCAGTACACCGGCGCAGGCGGCTTTGCCACAGTCAATGACTTCCTCCATATGGGCGGTGAAGCCAACGGAGCCTACAAGATAGTAATCAACGGCTCCACGATGATAAGTCCCTCCAACTTCGTTATTCTCAATCAGTGGCACCACTACGCCATCACCTATAGCCTCGGCACTGTTCGCTTCTATCGCGACGGCGAGCTCTTCTCCGAGCCCGAAAACAAGCTGACCTACACCAGTGGCAAATGGAACGGAATGATGACCATCAGCGACCCCCTCAACCCTTACAAAGGTCTCATTGACGAAGTGCGCATCTGGAGCAAATCTCTCACCGCCTCTGCCATCAAGGCCAATGCCAACACCCCCATCGCCAACCCCGAGGAAACGTCAGGCCTGGTACTCTACTATGACTTCAACGATGGTCAGGGCAACGTAACCGACCATTCCTTGCAGAAGCACGACGGCGTCCGCACAGGCTTCGGTCCCGATGGCGATGCTTGGCCACTGGCCACTGGAGTCTTCACCCTTGACCTTGAGCCAGCTGACCTCAAGAGCCTCGACGTGACAGACACCTATCTCAAGAACTATGAGCGTCCCTTCCTCTACGACGAGAGCACTATTGTCAACAACTATAACACCAACCGATTCTACGCTCTCCAGGGACCATGGCAGGTGATCGGTTCCACCACAGAAGGCAACACCACCACAGGTGTGCACGTTGACAAGAACTACTACAGCGACTTCTGTCTCTCCACCACATACTTTGGCTTTGCGTCGGCCATCAACGACCATAGAGCATTCCAGACCGTCACCCTGCCCGCTGGCAAATACCACTTCGTGGCAACCCCCAGCACTGTTTCCGGCACCATGACCAACGTATACCTCGTGGCCACCCTCGGCGATGAACTAAGCACAAACTCTACTCTCGGCTCATCCCTGGCTCACGCCAGCATAGCCAATGCCAGCAGTATTGACTTCGTCCTGGGGCAAGACACCCAGGTGAGCCTCGGCATACTATACAACCTCAGCTCCTATAGCCGCTGCAACTTCACCAAGTTCACACTCTACCGCCAAGAGCTCGACGTAGCTGAGGCCGACGGCGAGACAAGCATCTACGACGCCATCGCCGATGGCAATGCTCAGACCATCACCCCGCGTGACGGAGGAGTCGTCATCGCCAGCAAGGACAAACAAGAGTTCCGCATCTACACCGTTGACGGTAAGTGCGTATTCAATGAACTCGTGCAAGGCACTCACTTCATCCCCATGCCTGCTGGCATTTACGTAGCCGACGGCCAGAAGATTATAGTAAAGTAGACTTTTCTAACAATTAGCCAATATAAGCATTGGGCAATTAAATCTCCTTGCCGGCCGACGGCTAGGTAATCAAATTGCCAGAAAGTCTTCCTTGACAACAATCCGCCTGCTTCCTGTGGGAAACAGGCGGATTGTTTTTCATATGACAAAGAACCTTTCACTGCGCTTTTGCAATCTTCGCATTGCAATCTTCGCATTTCGACAAGCAAAAAACACTTTCGTCCTTTATGACATTCGAATAAAAGAAAAAGATATTCCTAAATTTGAATACAATAATCTATAATCCAGACAATTATTAACAATACAGATATTCTTACAAAAGATGAAAAAACACACATTTTATCTCCATTTTGCGCTTACAGCAATATGCCTAACGGCTATTAGCATAACGGCGCTAGCTGATGACCCCGTACTCGTTGGAGCATCAGAAATCAAGGCTGGAATGGAACTCTATCTGGAGTGCGGTCCGACCGCCTACAACGGAAAATACATGGTGGCGCATCCCACCAATGCTAATGCAAACGCAGTTATGTGCGATGAGGCGCTGACTGACGTTGGCACCGCAGCCCAGTGGGTGTTCGAAAGTGCCGGTGGCTATGATGCCATCTACACTGACAAGCCCCTCTACTACCTTAAAGACGTGACCACTGGCAAATACTATGGTGCTGCATCCTCAACCACCTCAATAAACCAAGGAGACAAACGTATGGTGGAAGGCACCACGCTAGCCTACACCTTCTGCCTGCTCACTGCCGACGAAATAAAGACCAAGGAAGGCCACAACGTCAATAGCTATGGCAATACCAAGGCAGTATTCATTCACCATAGCAACAGCGACGGCACATGGTTCCGCCTTAGTCGATTTGGCGGATATACCCAGGTTTACTATATCAGTTCCACCGTATATCCTACCAATGCCGACTGGTATGCATGGAATGCTTACGCAGCAGAAGAACCCAACAGCAGTAAGGCCGCGGAGGGCATCGCAGCCCTGCAGGCATACTATGATGAGGTTAACGGTTACTATGCCATCATGACAGACCCCACATACGATGACGTAGCGTTTACCGCAGCACAGAAGACAGCGCTGGCAGACGCTTTGGCAGATGCCAAGACAGCGCTCGACGATACTCCCTCTGGTGAAAATTCCTACTACACAGACCTCAAGGCCCAGCTGCAGGCAGTGTATGAGCAGGTACCATACGTGGAGGGCGGCAAGAAATATTGGTCTATCAACGCCTCTGACCTTACCGATGGCTCCACCGCCATCTTCGAGAGTGCCCCCGGCACGCAAAACTCTCCTAAGTTCATGGTTGCCAACCCTGCCGAAAGCGGAAGAAATGCCGTCCTTTGCAATGACGAAGGCAGAATCCCTGCTGCAATATGGCAGTTGGAAGCTACCGGAGGCTACGACAAGATCTACACCGACAAGCCGACCTACTACCTCAAGGATGTTACCTCAGGCAAATATTTCGGCACGACCGATTTCTCTTCTTTGTCGGAAAATTCCAAAAAACTGGTGGATGACAAGACCAATGCATATCCCTTCAGCTTCTTGACACTCGAAGACGTAAAGGCCAAGCAAAACATTAACATGAATGGCTACGGCAATGACGGGGCCGTAGTAATCCACTACTCCATTGATGCCGACAACTGGGTGCGTCCCTGCCGCTTCGGCAATTACAACTACGTGTTCTACATCAACAGCACCAATTATCCCACCAACACCATGTGGCCGGCATGGAATGTCTATACTGGCGAGCAAAACCTAAGTATACAAGACGAGCTCACCGAAGTGATTGCCGAATATGGCAACAAGGTATTCCCCAACACAGGCAGCGACCCAGGCTGCTTCGACGAGAGCAAGGTGCAGCCCTACACTGAGGCTGTGGCAGCTATTAACGCCCTCACCGCCACAAGCACCCGTCAGGAGATACGCACCGCCATCGACAACCTCAAAACCGCTTATGAAACAGTAAACGATCTTGGAGTGCTGCCCGTTACCGACGACTACTATTATATCGAGAGTGCATGGAGCTCGCTGGCCGGACAGAACTGCCGCGCTTGCGACCCCAACGACGGCACCAATGTCGTGAACCGTAAGAACTACAATGAGCCCGACAAATATGCCATCTGGCAGGTTAAGGAAACTGCAACGGGACAGTACACCGTGCAGAACCTTGGCAGCGGCCTTTATGTAGGCAATCAAATAGATGCCAACAATGTGACATTGGTAAGCGACGTGCCCACAGCCACCTACCAGAAGTTTACCTACGATGCCGAAGGTCAATTTAAGTGGACAGACAGCGGCACTTCTTTTACCTACTACATCAAGGCCTATGGCGACAATGCCGTAGGCCGCTACTACAAGCAGGCCACCAGCGGATTCGATGCTTGGTACCTCCGCCGCGTGCCCGCCGAAGTAATCGCTAACATCTTAGGAGCCGACTACACCTATGCCGATGGTGTCATAACCACCGACAGCGAGGTTGGCCTCACGATCCTCAAGACCTTCATCGACAGCAAGGAGAAAGTGACAGCCGTTGACCTTACAGCAGCCACCCTACCCACCGGCACCACCGCCGAACAACTTAGCGCCCTGGTGAGCGGCACCAATGCCCTCATCTATGTCAGCGACGGCAGGCTGCTCGGCACAAACGTTGTAAGCAACGGTTACTGTGAAAATCTGAGCCTCTTGGACAAAACCGACTTTGCCCCCATGGAAGGAAGCCTCGTGGCCGGCAGCGCCACCATCACACGCAAACTCTATGCGGGTCTCAACACCGTGTGCGTGCCGCTTGACCTGAGGGTCATCAACATTCCCGTTGAGGGCGCCAAGCTCTACACCTTCAGCGGAGTAGACGGCAGCACCATCACCTTCAGCGAGACAACCAGCGTAGCAGCTGGCACTCCCTGCATAGTAGAACTGCCTGCCACTACCGTCACCGCCGACTATCAGCTCACCTTTACCGACATGATCATGGCAGCCATCACACCTGTAAACACCGACAAGATAATAGGTTCCTACACCAACAAAGACATCGGCGAAGGATTCTACAAGCTAGACCTGGATGACGTCTTTGTAAAGACCACCGCCACGTCCACCATCAAGGCCTTCCGCTTCTATCTCAACCTGGGCGATGCAGCGAGCAACACCTTCAAGCTCAGCCTCAGCAGCGACGACCCCACGGGAATAGACAGCAACGAGCAAAGAATGGAAAACCGTGGGCAATACACCATCTACTCCGCCGACGGCACAAAGCGCAGCACTCTACAAAAAGGCCTTAATATAATAAGGTATAACAATGGTACCTCACAGAAAATCCTTATAAAGTAACTCTCGCCATGAAAAAAAAATATATCACCCCGATGCTGGAGGACGTGCATCTTCACCTTCCCGTGTTGATGCTTGACGTATCCAAAGACGACAGCAAGACTGATGACAGCGACTCCGACAAGTCCAGAAGTTTCTGGGGTCCAACAATCTTTGACAGCCAAGATAACGACGACAATGATTATTAAAAAGTTTAAATCCTTCAGTAATATGAGAAAATTAATAATATTGCTCGCCTTAATCGTCAATTGTCAATTATCAATTGTCAACGGCCAAATCTGGCATGACGCTAATCAAGGCGGCATCCTGTTCGGCCAAGGCTGGACCTCTGAGATAGGCTCTACCTATCAGCGTTTTCCCGCCAGCGCTCAAAGCAAGGTGCCAAGCGGTGTATGGAACCTGTCGAAGAACACGGCAGGCCTCAACGTGCGCTTCACCACCAATGCCAAGACCATCTACGTTAAGTACACTCTCACTGGCAGCGCACTGAGCTACCATAACATGCCTGTTACGCTGCAGAGCGGCGTTGACCTCTATTGGAGACAGCAGGGCGGCCAGTGGCACTGGGTAAGCCAGCAGAAGAAATTCTCCTTCAACGGTCAGAATGCCACATACACCTATTCCGACCTCAGCCCCGCCTCCTCCGACGATGGCAGCGACCCTGAGTATATGCTCTACTTCCCCATGTACAATGGAGTCAGCGCCATGAGCGTAGGCGTGGATCAAGGCTGCACTTTTGAGTACGTGAGCGTACCAGCGGACGACAAGCCCATCGTGGCCTATGGCACCTCCATCTGCCAGGGCTGTTCGGCCAGTCGTCCGGGCATGGCATGGACCAGCATCATTGGCCGTGAGCTGGAGAGCAATGTCATCAACCTAGGCTTCTCCGGTAGCGCATTTATGGAGAGCGGGGTCTTCGATATGCTAGCCGAGCTCAAGCAGGCCAAGCTCTTCATTATCGACGCCATACCCAACATCAAAAGTTCACCGGGCTCCATAGTCAACAGCACACTCAGCGGAGTAAAGAAGCTGCGCGCCGTGAGCGACGCCCCCATCCTGCTGGTAGAGAGCTTCGGCAACTCCGACAAGGTAATGTCGCCCAGCGAGGACAACATCGACTCCAAGGGCAATGCCAAGCTTAAGGAAGCCTTTGAGGAAATAGAATACGAAGGCATTCGCAATGTCTTCTACCTCACCGAGGAGGAGATTGGCGCCACCGAGGATGCCATGATTGAGGGCACCCACCCCAATGACATCGGCATGCGTGAATACGCCGATGCCTATATTGAGAAAATCAACTACATCATAGCTAATCCCGACACCGCTAGCGGCGGCGAAGGCCTGCCCATCGACACACTGGTGCGCGAGACACGCCACGAGCTTAAGAAATGGCACTTCGGCAGTAATCCCGGCGAGACGCCCGAAACCCTGAAAGTGAAAATCGACCAGCTGCTAACCGCTGCCCAGGAGGCCATTGACAGCCACTCATGCGATGCCCAGTGCGAAGGCCTCATGGCCGACATCCGCTCCACCATGGAGGAGATACGCACCACCCGCAACCCCATGGAGGAAGGCTACTACTATATCGTGAGCGCCTTCGACGGATTCTATGACACCAAGGGCTACGAGATGGCCATGTACACCAAGGGCACTGCCCTCAACTGGGCCAAGCTCGACTCCCTCAGCACCGCCTACATCTATAAGATAACCGAGCAAGCCGACGGCAACTGGGCCATCCAGAACTGCGCCACCGCCACCTATATCAACACAGCTGGCAACGGACAGTCGCTCACCATGAGCAACAAGCTGCTCACCAATCAGGTCATCACTCCTGAAACCGACTGGTCGGCACGCTTCCGCATCTGCAATACGGCCAACAGCCTGCCCTACATACCCAACAGCAACTACTTCGGCTCTGCCGACGGTGCCGACGTGTTCAACATGTCCACATCCAGCTACTCCGCCACCGACCCCACCAGCCAGGCCTACGGATGGTACACCTGGTATCTGCGCGCCGTCACCGACACCGACGTGCTTGACGAGATACTGCGCACCATGAAGACCGAGGAGACCATCGAGCTGGAGGCTGCCATAGCCGAGGCTGAGGAAGTGATAGATCTGGCCATGGCGCTACAGGCAGACGAGAACACCAAGCTCATCACCGAGGCCAACGACAACGACCCCGCCCATTGTCAGTTCTCCAGCAATGCTAAGATGCCCGAGAACACCCGCGTCTGGGGATACTACCGCAACCTCCTTGACGGCGACCGCAGCACATTCTTCATCACCATCCACGACCGCACCTATGGCGAGCCCACCGAGCCGCACTATCTGCAAGTGGATCTCCGCGACAATCCCGTCGACGCCTTCATCTTCCGCTACGGACGCAGCAGCAGCTGGCCCACATTCTCATGGAAGGACGTAACAGTGCTAGCCTCCAACGATGGCGAGCAATGGACCGAGATAACCGAACTCTCCGGACTGCCTTCCTCCGACACCTACGATTCGCCTATCATCAAACTTGGAAAGACCTATCGACACCTGCGCTTCTCCGTCAATGCCACAGAGGGCAACCTGAAGATCGGTGCCGGCCCGGCCTTTGCCATCGGCGAATTTCAGATGTATCCCGTAGTGTCGGCAGATGACGCTCCATTCCTCACCAACACTACAGTAAACATCAAGACAAGAGCACTGCAGACAGCCATGATTGAAGCAGCGCAGATAGTAGAAGCCAACACTGCGACAGCCGACTATATCGCCCTCTTCAGGCGAGTTACGAAGGACGTTGTTGATGCCATCAACGGCGAGACATCCGAGTCAATAGCCCTCGACAGCCTTATCACTGCCGCCGAACAAGCATATCTCCTCGCTTATGGCGACGATGCAGTTGCCGACGACAGCCAGAAACTTGTCACCGAGGCCGACGACAACGACCCGGAGCACTGCCAGTACTTCTGCAACTGCCCCTATCCCAACAATAAGTACGCCAACCTCATCGACGGCAATCTCAACTCCTACTTCTTCTCGCTCCACAACAAGAACCACGGCACCCCGCCCGAGGGCTACCACTTCCTGCAGGTAGACCTCAAGGGCAATGCCGCCGACGCCATTGTTTTCCGCTACGGACGAAACCCCAGCTGGCCGACCTTCCCATGGAAGACTGTTGACGTCTACGCAAGCAATGACTCCGTCAACTGGAACTATATAGAGCGCCTCACCAATTTGCCCACAGGCACCGACGTCACCTACTACGACTCCAAAGCCATCATCATGTGGCAGACCTACCGCTACGTCAGGTTTGAAGTGGCAGAGACAGCAAGCAACAGCCCCATCATCGGAGGCGGACCGGCGTTCTGCATAGGCGAATTCCAAGTCTATAGAGCCAAGCCGTCAGCCACCGCCCCCTACACCGCCGTCACAGGCGTAGCCCAAGCCGCCGATGCCCTGTATGCGGCATTGCCACAGGCCAGAGCGAAACGGCAAGATAAGACGGCAACCGCAGACGACGTCAGTCAGATAAGATTATTGCTGGACAATCTGAATAACCTGCTAAACAATTAAAACAATACTAAGCGATGAAAAAACTTATCATACTACTCATCTTAATGGTCAGTGGTCAATGGTCAATGGTCAATGGCCAGACGTGGCATGACGCCAGCGAGGGCGGATTCCACATCTTCGGCCAGGGCTGGCCTCAGCTTTCGCAGAATAAATTCCAGCGACTGCCCATCACCAAGAAGTCTAAGCTCAACAACGTCACTCTTTGGAACGCCTCCCAGCTCAGTGCAGGTCTCTATGTGCGCTTCCGCACCGACGCCACATCCATCAGAGTTCGCTTCACCCTCACCAAGCAGGCCGTACAGCACTACAACATTTCATCCTTCGGCCAGAGCGGCGTAGACCTATACGCCCGCAGCGACGACGGCAAGACATTCCACTGGCTGGGCAACCACCTCAACTACGGCTTCGGCACCCCAGCCACCGCCAACTTCCGCAACATCGTGCCGCAGAACATGGAGGGCAACAAAGAGTGCGAATACATGCTCTACATGCCCAACTTCAACGGCGTAAGCAAGCTGGAGGTAGGAGTGGACGAGGGAACCTCCTTCCAGTACATCGAGGTGCCGGAGGACGATGAGCCCATCGTGGTCTATGGCTCCTCTGCCGTGCAAGGCAGCTCAGCCAGCCGCCCCGGCAACTCATGGGCCAACATGCTGGGCCGCGAGCTTGATGCGCAGATTGTCAACATGGGCTTCGCCGACAACGCCAAGCTGGACGAAGGCATCTTCAAGGTGATGGCCGACCTCAAGCCCCGTGTATTCATCATCGATGCCATGCCCGACATGAAGACCATACCCCAGCTCATCAAGGAGCGCGTAGTGGCAGGAGTCAAGATCCTGCAAGCCATGACCAACCGCCCAGTGCTGCTGGTGGAGAGCCCTGGAGCCCCGGACCGCCTCATCCGTCCCGGTCAGGACGAGCTTCATACCAAAGCCAACGAGCAGCTCAGGGAAGCCTATGACCAACTCACGCAAGACGGCTACACCAACCTCTTCTATATGACACAGGAAGAGCTAGGCCTCAACGAGGAGGACTTCCTCGACGGCATCAACCCCAGCGATCTGGGCATGAAGCATTACGCCGCCGCCTATGCCAAGAAGCTCGCCTACATTGAAGAAAACAACGATCCCATCATCGATGCCGTAGAGGCTATAGAGGACAAATCCCAAGCCGCTGACCTAAAATCTCGAACGATCTACGACCTCCAAGGCCGCAAGGTTACCGGTACTCAGCTCAGCGAAGGCCTCTACATCATCAACGGCAAAAAGATAGTGATTGAAAAGTAAAAAACACAGCGCTATAGTCTGTATTCACACGCCACCGGCCCTACGGCTCACGCGCAAGAAGAATACTATTCAAGGATTTATGCTCAAAGTTCAATACCTGACAATTATCCTGTGCTGCTGCGTGGCAATGTCTTGCAGTAAAGGCGAGGCGCCCGCCGACCCCGAACAGGCCGGGCAGCAGTGGCTGGCCAAGGCACGCACAGCGCTTAGCCGCTCCGACTACGCCCTTGCCAAGCAATGCATCGACAGCCTGCGCACCCGCACAGCTGAGGCCTTCGGCGCCCGCGAGGAAGGCATACTGCTGCTTGACTCCATAGAGCTGGCAGAGGCCCGGGTGGAGCTGACAGCCGCCGAGCAGACAGCCTCACAGCAGGGACTCGACATCTACGCCCGCGATTCAGTGGACACTCAGCTCGACCGCGCCCAGACAAAGGTGCGATTCTACGAGAAGAAACTGGAACACGACAGGCAGAAGCCCTGACTCATCCTGAGCAGCAAGCTTCTCCTCAAAGAACCGATATCTTTTCTGCCTTTAATAAAATGGCCGTACTTAGTGCGGCCATTTTATTTTTGCCTACACATTATTAAAATACGAGCGCATGCGTGGAGCATCTGCGCGCACGCGAGGACCGGCTGCGCACGCGCTAAACAAAAGCACGTACTCGTGTATTTTTATTGTGTGCTCCCGTAATTTAAGAATGTGAAATTATCAAACTCAAAAATTAAGCTTATTATAAAATCCTTAATTTCGTTATTTGCTTGTAAAAAAATTTGTTAAATCACTATCAAGTCTAACAAATCTATCACTAAAAAGATGTCATACTTCGCTTATAATATTCCTAATTTCGTAGAGATTTTTTTTAATCGCGCAGAGGCGTACAGTTTCGGCGCGATTAGATTTGACTTTGGCGCGATTAGATTTCGTTTCGGCGCGATTAGATTTCGTGAGCACGCAAAAAAATGTGTTAGTTTGGGGTTCCGGCGTGCGAGATTGCGATTGAGAGGCGGAAGGACAGAACTTAAGTGCGGGAATTTGCGGTTCGGTTATTGTTAATGTCTGGCTATAGTTACCAGGAAGCGCTGTCCCACAAAGGGACTGGCGCGATAGGAAAAACTGCCGGCTGGAGTGCACCACACAGCGAGGCTGACTGCTGCGCAGTATAACAAAAGAGAAAGAACCACACCTTTTGGCGTGATTCTTTCAATGCACCCTGAGGTACCTAGCAGATTCGAACTGCTGTACACGGTTTTGCAGACCGTTGCCTAGCCACTCGGCCAAGGTACCATTCTTTAATAGCTTGCCGTTGCAATCTTCAGAGCAAGTCTGAGAGCAAAAGCAGCGGCAATGCCGAAGGCATCGCGAACTGCTCATCGGCTGTCGGCGAAGCCGGTGCCGATATCAAAGAGCAGTGAGAGCAAAAGCAACGGCAAAGGTAGTACTTTTTTGCTTACGCACCAAGAAGATTGCAGTTTTTTTTGCTTTGATTGGCCTTGCGAGAGCAAGAAAAGGACTAATTTTGTACCTAAATTAAAAGTACTTACGCCCTATGCCTACCCCTTTCCCGCAGATTATTGCCCAGAGCATCGAGCGTCATGCCATCATGCCCCCTGCCGCCTTGAAGGACAGCAGCAAGACGCGCGTACTGGTGGCCCTGAGCGGCGGCGCCGACTCTGTGGCTCTGTTCAGGGTGATGCTGGAGCTGGGCTACCAGTGTGAGGCTGCTCACTGCAACTTCCACCTGCGTGGGGCGGAGTCGGACCGCGACGAGGGCTTCTGCGCCAACCTTTGCCGCTCCCTTGGCGTGATGCTGCACAGGGTTGACTTCCACACTGCCGACTATGCGCGGGAGCACGGCATCAGCATAGAGATGGCAGCCCGCGAGCAGCGCTACGCCTTCTTCCGCCGGCTGAAGGAGGAGGGGGGCTTCGACTGCGTGGCGGTAGCCCACCATCGCGACGACAATGTGGAGACCATCCTGCTCAACACGGTGAGGGGCACGGGCCTCAGAGGCCTGGCCGGCATGCCTCGCCGAAACGGCGATGTGGTGAGGCCCCTGCTCGACGTGAGCCGCCGGCAGATACTTGACTATCTGAACGAACTGGGCCAGGACTTCGTTACCGACAGCAGCAACCTTGTGGCCGATGTTAAACGCAACGTGGTGAGGCTCAAGCTTCTGCCGCTGCTGAGAGAGCTCAATCCCTCGATAGAGGACACATTGCTGAGCAATGCTGACCACGCCCGCGAGGTGCAGCAGTTTGTTGAGCAGCACACATATATAAATAAGGTAAGGCTGGCCGACGGCAGCATGAGCATAAGCCTGACCGACGTCAAGGAGCACCTCGCCCTCTATGAACTGCTGCACCCCATGGGGTTCACTCCCGCGCAGATCAGCGACATCTGGCAGCGGCGCAACGGCCAGAGCGGCGCAGTGTGGCACAGCGCCACCCACGACCTGCTGCGCGACCGCGACTGCCTCGTCGTGAGAGAGAAAAGAGCATGCGACTCTGAGGAAACGATACAGATAGAGATCCGCATTGTGGATATCGGCGAGATAAAGGAGATCAGCCGCGACCCGCGCGTTGCCATGCTCGATGCCGACAAGGTTGGCAACAGGATAGAGATGCGCCATGTAAGAGAGGGTGACTGGTTTGTGCCCTACGGCATGAAGGGGCGCAAGCTGGTGAGCCGCTACATGGTAGACTGCAAGATGAGCGCCTTCCAGAAAGAGCGCCAGCTGGTAGTGACCAACGGCAAGGACATCGTGTGGCTGGTTGGGCAGCGGCCGGACGACAGGTTTAAGATTGTAGAGGGCCAGACGACAAGAGTGCTTTGCCTGAGATGCCATCTCCCGTGCTTCCAGAGGAAGGAGAATACAGGAAGTTAAGAAAAAGTTAGGAAAATTGAAGAATTGAAAAATAGAAAAATAGAAGTCGCCTCCGGACTTGGCTAAACCTCAAATCTCAAACCTCAAATCTCAAATTTAAAGCTATGATAATTCCCTCTCTTTGACATAATATTTGTAAATTTGCAAACAAAACATACACAACTACTATGAAGAAAACACTTTTTATCCTTCTATCGATGGCCATCGGCACCGCCATGAGCCACGCACAGGAAATAAGCGACATCACGTTTGACAACGGCCGCTTGACACTAACCGACGACATCTGCTGCGGCTTCAACCTCAGTCCCGACAAGACGCCCAAGGCGCCGAAGGCTCCCCAAGCCACCAAGGATGACAAGAAAAAAGGTGGCGTTGCTACAACCAAGGCCGGAGTGCCCAAGTCGCCTATCTTCAACGACAAAGCCGCCATGCTGCCCGCCACAAAGGACGAGGACAACTGGTTTATCGAGGTGCCCGACAGCATACTGGGCCGTATGCTGCTTACCGTGACGCGCTTCACCTCCACTCCCGCAGGACTGGAAATCTACGGAGGTGAGCAACTGCGTCAGCAGACAGTTTATTTCGAGAAGACTTTCGCCAGTGGCAAAGATGCACTGCTGCTACGCCAGAATCGCATGTATATACACGCCGACACCATCGACGCCATATCTAAGGCCGTGAATGTCAGCAGCAGCGATCCTATCCTCGGCATATTCAAGATAGAAGAGACCAAGGACCATAAATATAAAATCAACATCTCATCACTGCTACTGCAGAACGATGCCTTCAGCCTTGCCAACTATCACAAGACGGAGCTGCGAATCACGATGCAGAATCCCGGCGCCAGCTATGTGGAGAGCATCCACTCCTATCCCCTCAACACGGAGATACGCGTAGTACGCACCTTCAACACCAGCAACGGTGGCACCTATACCTTCGGCATGAACACCTCGTTTGTGCTGCTGCCCAAGGAGCCTATGCGCCAGCGTATCTTCGATCCCCGTGTGGGCTTCTTCATCGACGGCTATGATCTTTACTCCGATGCCCAGCAGTCAGTGGAGGAGCGCTATTTCATCACACGCCGCCGCCTTGAACCCAAGAACGAAGAAGACGCTGCCAAGCAGCGCAATGGCGAACTGATAGAGCCCAAGAAGCAGATTGTCTATTACATCGATCCCGGCACGCCCAAGCAGTGGAGGCCCTACCTGATTCAAGGTGTCAACGACTGGAATGTCGCCTTTGAGCAAGCCGGTTGGAAGAATGCCATCACCGCCAAAGAGTGGCCTGAGAACGACTCCACCATGTCGATGGAGGATGCCCGCTATTCCTTCATTATGTATCTTGCTTCCGACATTGCCAACGCCTACGGCCCCAATGTTCACGACCCACGTTCAGGCGAGATAATGGAGAGTCACGTGGGCTGGTATCATAATGTGATGAAGCTCGTGCACGACTGGTATCAGGTGCAGTGCTCCGCCATTGACCCCGAGGCCCGCAAGGCTAAGTTCAGCGACGAGCTGATGGGCGAGCTGATACGCTTCGTATCCTCCCACGAGATAGGCCACACTCTCGGCCTGAGGCATAACTTCGGCTCCTCCAGCACCGTGCCCGTGGATAGCCTGCGCTCCAACAGCTTCCTTGAGAAATGGGGCCACACCCCGTCGATTATGGACTACGCACGCTTCAACTACGTGGCACAGCCCGGCGACGGAGTGGAAATAAAGAATCTCTTCCCCCGCATCAATGACTACGACAAGTGGGCCATCGAGTGGGGCTACAAGCCCGTGTTTGACGCCACCTCTGCCGAAGATGAGCAGTATGTACTCAAGCAGGAAGTCAGCCGCCGCCTAGATGGCAATAATCGCCTGTGGTGGGGTGACGGCGAGAGAGGAGTCAACGACCCGCGCTGCCAGACTGAAGACCTAAGCAACGATGCCATCAAGGCCAGCGAACTGGGTATTGAAAACCTCAAGCGCATCCTCCCGCAATTAGCCGATTGGAACTACTGGGATACAGATGTGACAAGCGACAAGGTACGCACAATGTACGGCCAGGTGGTAAATCAGTACTATCGCTACATGCTCCATGTAGCCAACAACCTTATCGGTGTGTACAACACTACCTCAGCGCCCGAACAGAACACAAAGATGCTGCAGATTCCGCCAGTGGAGAAAGCCAAGGCTGTGGTGCCATTCCTCAAGGCACAACTCTTTGAAAAGCCCGAATGGCTCGTCAACGTGCCCTATGCTGACCGCATCTTCGCCAATCCTGACGACCAGCTACAGAGCGTTGCCAATCGTATACTGCCTTCACTCATAAGCACCTACCGCATAGGCCAGCTCAACCCCAACTATGGTGCCGCCAACTATCTCAGCGACCTGAAGAACGCCATCTTTAAGGACTTCAACACCAGCAAGCCCGTAGACAGCTACGACCGCTTCCTGCAGCGCACCTTTGTCAACACACTTTGCAGCGAATATACCAGTATGCGCAACTCCACCGCTAACGATGCTCTCGCCGCAGTGCTGATGACTCTCAAGGATCTTGACCGCCGTCTGAAGAACGTGAGCAACGCCGACCCCGTAAGCGAGGCACACTACGCTATGCTTAGCGACAAGCTTCAGCGCGCACTGATAATCAAGTAATTCACACTCTTACAAAATATTACCACCATGTTTGGAAGAATTGGCATCTGGCAGATTGTCCTGATTGTAATTGTCGTGCTGCTGCTGTTTGGCGGCAAGAAGATTCCCGAACTGATGAAAGGACTCGGCAAGGGAGTGCGCAGCTTTAAGGAGGGCATGAACGGCGAAGAATCCGACAAAGCCTCCGAAAAGAGCAGCCAGAATACCGACACCGACGAAAAGAACGCCAAATGACATTCTGGGAGCACCTCAATGAGTTGCGCTCCTGCATCATCCGCATTGCCGCGGTTGTGATGGGATTGGCTGTGGTTGCATTCTGCCTTAAAGACTGGCTATTTGCCATAGTGCTGGCTCCCAGCCACGGCGATTTCCTTACCTACAGGCTGACAGGTGTGCCGATGAGCGATCTACAGCTTATCAACACGGGGCTGACCACTCAGTTTAGCCTGCACATGGCAGCAGCCCTTGGAGCCGGCGTAGTGATCGGCTCGCCTTGGGTGCTGAAGGAATTGTTTGGATTTGTGCGCCCCGCGCTTTACGCCAAGGAGCAGCGCTACGCTCTCCGCATCACGCTGGCGGCCTACGGAATGTTTGTAATTGGCGTGCTAGTCAGCTACTTCATCGTTTTTCCGATGATGGTGCATTTCTTCGGCAGCTATCAGGTGAGCACCGAAGTTCCCAACCTTATCTCAATAGAATCCTATATGGATTCGCTCATGTCCACGACCCTTGTAATGGGCCTGATGTTTGAGTTGCCCGTGATGTGCTGGATGCTGGGCAGATTCGGACTCATCAGCGCTGCATGGATGCGCCGCTACCGACGCCACGCCCTGGTAGGCATTATGATAGTTGCCGCCATCATCACACCGCCCGACGTGATGAGCATGTGTCTGGTGGTGCTGCCCATATACCTACTCTATGAGCTGAGCATCAGGATAGTTAGGAATTAAACACTAAAAAAAGATTAGACATCTATGCTAAGAACCATTAGAATTGCTTTGGCGTTGGTGATGATTATTGGCATCACCCTGCTGTTTCTCGACTTCACCGGCACGCTTCATATCTGGCTTGGATGGATGGCCAAGGTACAGTTGCTGCCTGCAGTGATGGCCCTCAACCTGGTAGTGATAGGCGCACTGGTGTTGCTCACTCTGATATTCGGCCGCATCTACTGCTCTGTCATCTGTCCCCTGGGAGTAATGCAGGACATCATTGCGTGGTTTCACCGCAAGACTAGCAAGAAACACAGATACCAACTGACTAAGGCCCATACTTGGTTGCGCTACAGTGTGCTGGTCCTGTTTATCGTCAGCCTAGTGGCAGGCGTAGCTGCCATAGTGGTACTGCTGGCGCCGTATAGCAGCTACGGACGTATGGTCTCCACCATGCTGCAGCCGCTCTATATCCTGGTAAACAACGGTCTGGCCGCCATAGCCGAGCATTTCGACAGCTACTCCTTCTATTCCGTCGATACATGGTTGCGCTCATTGCCCGCACTGCTGATAGGCGTAGCCTCGTTCGCGGTAATCTTCTACATGGCATGGACACGTGGCCGTCTCTATTGCAACAGCATCTGCCCTGTAGGCACTGTGCTAGGTTTCCTGTCACGCTTCTCGCTGCTGAAGATTCACTTCCGCCAGGACAAATGCATCGATTGCGGACTCTGCGCCAAAAACTGCAAGTCTCAATGCCTTGACTTTAAGAATCACAAGGTTGACTACAGCCGCTGCGTGAGCTGTGGCACATGCCTCACCAAATGCAAGAAGGCAGCCCTGGTCTATGGGCTGGCTACTGCCAACAAATCCCCTAAAACCCCCGAGCCCACTGCCGCCGTTGACCAAGGCAAGCGTGCTTTTCTCATTGGCGGCGCCTTGGCCGCTGGCACCGCCCTGATGGCTCAGGAGAAAAAGAAGGTGGACGGCGGCCTTGCCGTGATAGAAGATAAAGCTATCCCCACCCGCAGCACGCCGCTGGTGCCACCCGGCGCAAAGAGTCTGCGGCATTTCGGGCAGCACTGCACCGCCTGTCAACTGTGCGTGGCCGAATGTCCTAATCAGGTGCTCCGCCCCTCCACCAGCCTCGAGCGCCTCATGCAACCTGAGATGAGCTACGAGCGCGGTTTCTGCCGACCCGAGTGCACGCGATGCTCCCAAGTGTGCCCTGCCGGAGCCATAGAGCCCATAGAGCGCGCCGACAAGGCAGCCATTCAGATTGGCCATGCCGTGTGGATTAAGGATAATTGCGTGGTGCTGACCGACCATGTCAACTGCGGCAACTGCGCCCACCACTGCCCCTCTGGAGCCATCAGCATGGAGCCCGTGGAATCGCTATGGGATGGCAAAAGCGACAATATCCCCGTGGTGCCCATAGTAAACACAGAACGGTGCATCGGCTGCGGAGCCTGCGAGAATGTATGCCCGTCACGCCCATTCTCCGCCATCTATGTGGAAGGCCATGAGCAGCACCATGAGATATAAATCCCATAGCAATCCCCCAAGAAACTATTGGACTATAGAACAGAACAGTACACACGCCATGAAAGAACAGAAACACAATATTTCCCGCCGCTCATTTCTCAAGAAGATGGGAGCCGGAGTGGTGGCTACCTCGGCAGTAATGACAGCCTGCAAACAATCGGTCAGCAATCCCACGACAACCATCGTTACGCAGGAACCACCCAAAGGGAAGATGACCATGCGCACCCTGGGCGACAAGCAGGTTTCGCTGCTGGGCTACGGCATGATGCGACTGCCCACCACCGACGGCACAGCCGCACGTGAGAGTGAGGCACCCATCGACCAGGAGCAGGTTAACCGCCTTGTGGACTATGCCATTGACCACGGCCTAAATTTGTTTGACACCTCTCCAGCCTACTGCAAGGGCGACTCTGAGCGCGTAACCGGCATAGCCCTCAGCCGCCATCCACGAAACAGTTTCCTCGTTAGCACTAAGCTCTCCAACTTCGCCCCTGAGACCTGGGGGCTGAAAGAGTCGAAAGAAATGTTTGAAAATTCGCTTAAACAGCTACAATTAGACTATGTTGACATACTCCTGCTGCACGGCATAGGCATGCCCGACGAAAATGGTGATGCCCTCGCTGCCTTCAACGGCCGATACATGGACAACAAACTGCTAGACTGGCTGGTGGAACAGCGTGCCGCCGGGCGCATAAGCAATCTGGGATTCTCCTACCACGGCGACATCAAAATATTCGACATGCTCCTGCAGTGGCATGACGAAGGGCGCTACCACTGGGACATCGTGCTCATTGAACTCAATTACCTTGACTGGCACTATGCCAATGAAATCAACGAGCGCAACACAGATGCCGAATACCTGTACGATGAACTGCACAAGCGCAATATCCCCGCTCTTATAATGGAGCCTTTGTTGGGCGGCCGCCTCAGCAATGTGCCACAACCCGTGGCAGTGGAACTCAAGCGGAAGGATCCTAATAGGAGCGTGGCCTCATGGGCTTTCCGCTATGCCGGCACCCGAGAGGGAGTGACTAGCGTGCTAAGCGGCATGACCTATATGGAACATCTCAAGGACAACCTACTATCCTACTGTCCGCTGGAGCCCCTTAACGAAGAGGATATGGAATTTCTCCATACCAACATAGCAGAGGAGATAGTGGGATTTGAGACTATCCCCTGCAATGACTGCAAATATTGCATGCCATGCCCCTACGGCATCAACATTCCCGCCGTATTTGTTCACTACAACAAATGCAAGAACGAGGGACGCCTGCCTATGCCAGGCAGCGAAGACTATGCCCAGCTGCGTCGCGAATTTCTTATTGGCTACGACCGCAGCGTGCCGCGCCTGAGACAAGCGAATCACTGCATTGGGTGTGGTCGGTGTGTAAGTCATTGCCCGCAAAGCATCAATATCCCACAAGAAATGACAAAGATAGACAAATACGTAGAGCAACTCAAACAAAGCGAATAACCTCTTATCATGAAAAAAGCCCTGCTTTCCCTTCTCCTGACAATCACGCTGCAAACATGGGCTCAGGATAGCGTTGAGATTGTCAACATCGAGAATGCTGCCGTACAAGCCTACATGGCTGACAGCACCTATTACTATAATGACGACTGTGACCTCACTGTCATCACCAACTACACCAACCGCGACCTCTACGGTGAAAGACTGGACCGCCCCGCAGGCAAAACTATAAATTGGACGCCAACAACTGCACCCGAAAACATTTCAGAGATTCGCATTACCCTTAGCGAGCATAGCGATTACACCGACTCGCTTACCCATTTCCCCACATCCAAGAAAGCCTCATCTTACCTGATAACCAATCTCTTGCCTAATCGCATATACTATTATAAGGCAGAGGAAATCCACTCCGACAGCACCATAGCCCTACTTGACCAAGGCAAATTCCGCACCGTGGGACAAGTGCGCATGATTCGCGTGGCAGGCTCCAACAATGTGCGCGACATAGGCGGCTGGCCCACCAGTTTCGGCGTGCCTATCAAATATGGCATACTCTTCCGCAGCGCCCACTTGGACGATGTAACAGAGGAAGGTTACCATGATTTTGTCGAAAACCTTAATGTTACTGCAGAGCTGGACCTTCGCGGCCTCTTCCGCAGGGAGCCCCACCTCAAGGCCTCTCGTATGGGTGACAAAATCGACTTTACACGCATCGTAGCCGACAGCTATGCCCTCTCTTCCAATCGTTTTATCTATGCCCAGGCCCTCAACTGGATTATTAGCCGCCTGCGTGAAGGCAAGCATGTAGACTGGCACTGCGGAGTGGGCTGCGATCGCTGCGGCACACTGAGTTTCCTTATTGAAGGTGTGCTTGGCATGAGTGAGGTTGATCTCTGCCGCGACTATGAACTATCAAGCCTTAAGGGGCACAAGCGCTATCGCGGCCACGTGGGATTCCGCAAACTGCTACCGTGGATGAAAAGCCACTGGCCAGACACAGACCTGACACAATGTTTCTACAACTATTGGGTAGAGAGTGGTGTCAGTGAATCCGACATCAAATTTCTGCGTGATGTGATGCTCGACAAATAAAAGTTTTTTCTGATTGAACATACCACCTTCCCACATATTGTTTGATACAAACAGATTCTCATACTCCCCACCATAGCACGGCATGCGGGGCGTATGAGAATCTTTTTTTAAATACTCATCCTTCCTTTCTGCAAAAAAGAAGGTAATGATATAGATGTTGGCACAGATTACTCATAATGCATCCAATTCTGACTGCGTTAGTTGTATGTTTATTGCATAGCAGCGTTGATTAGAATAGACATAAGACTTTTATTCCGAGTCTTTTGCGTGATCATTACCTAAGTTTAATCTAATCCCGTTCAAAGAAATTTTAATCCCGTGGAAAAATAAACTAATCCCGTGAAGAAAGATTTTAATCCCGTGGAGCTGGCGTTTTCCACGGGATTAGATTCCGTTTCAAGGCTTTTAGATTTCGTTTCAAGGCTTTTAGTTTTGATTTCCACAGGACCAAATTTCCCTGCATATTAAATCATCTGTTTTTCAACTCTTTAACCGAAACAATGCAGGAATGTATGCAAAAAACATTTTATTTTTTTATAGGCAATGACACAGATGTTGGCACAGAGAGAGCATGACTATTTCGCAAAGACTGTAATCTGTGCCAACTGCTATATTGTTGCCAAAAAGAAAGGCCTTTTTAGTATCCCAAATCACTGAAGTACTTTTTGTTTTCCTCTTCAGTTATTGACAAAAACTGGCGCAAGTCCTTGAGCATCATCTTATTCTTTACGGAGAATTTTTCACGGAATCTGACTATGTTTTTCTCCCATGTATTGTAGCTCAGCTGTGGCCAGCGCTCGCAATTACGCTTCATCTCGGGACGAATGGTCTTTACCAAGGCATCAAAGACGGCTGTGGTATTTTTTACAGTAAACGTATTATGCAAATGATGCGACAGCCGCTCCATAAACAACTGACGAAATTCGCTGTTTGTCAATAGACGACTTATCATCCTGTTATGAACGCCCACACTTGCCTCTCCGTCAGTGGCACTGGCAGAAAGATAAAATGATGCCGTAGGCTTGTCGCCCACCCATGTGGCATCAAGGTCGTAGAAAACAAAGTGCCACTTCTTATCACCACCTTCATCGGTGGAGCGAACATAGCGTACATTGCCCACATCACTATTGCCAGAGTAAATCTCACCTATCTTAAAATCTATCAGTCCCAGCAAGTCCACTCTCTCCTTGACATAATCATAATTATCCTTGTCGGCCATACTCTGGCTAGTGATAAAATTCATCAGTCGATTATATTCCTTGTTGCTACCCTCCTCCTGATAGCCCACCGACATGAGTATCGTTATGGAATCATTGCTCACACCAAGCCGCCGAGCAACAAAATCGCGATCAATCTTGTCACGCAGGTAGTAAAGACCGAAGTATTCCGCATTGACATATAATGCTATAGGGCGGTAAGGCTGCGTAAGCAACGTGGGACTCTGCGCTGCCATCAAACTAGTAAAGAACTCATCGCGCACCATACAGCGGTTGTAGTCTTGCGAACCCGAACGCAATACCAGATCGCTGAGAGTTACAGGTTCCCCTTGGTCAAAGAAGTCATAGGTTACCTCTTTGGCACCATACGTATTCTTAAACTTAAGGCAGAAAGATTTCTTGGCCTCGAATCTTGAAAATCCGCCAAATATTTTAATGCCACAGTCGGTGCTGAAACCCTCACCTCCATCAAAAAACTCCACATGGGCATTCCTAGTCCATGGTTTCCAGTAGTTTGCTCCCAAATGGGGCCACTCTGGCGAATAACCGGGTCCCTGAGCATAAATGCCGCGATTATAGTCGTAGAGGTCAGCGTTATTCATCGAGATGCAGAGTACCGGCAGGCTATGCTGCTCATTCATCAGATAGCTAGCCGTCATGATGCTACTATTCAGGGTGGCGGAGTCGCCCTCGGCATAAGCTCGCACCACGGTGCTCTTGGTGATAACCAGCGAATCCTTCCATACCGGCGAACTAGCAGTAGGTTCACTGCCGTCAAGGGTATAATGAACCCTGCGCTCACATGTGTCAAGGCGAAGCACCAGCTTTTTTACCTTATTATATATACCGGCCTTCCTGTCCAGCCGCGGCTGCTCGGCAATAAAACGGTGGGGGCCAATATTTTCCGCACCGCGTGAAGGCGAGGCGAAGAAAAAGAAACCTTTGCGACCTTTGGCGCGGCCTATCGATGTTCCTCTAATGGTAGGCTTAGCACACACTCCGTCCACAAAACGCCCATCCTTGGTCAGCATCACCGTCTCGGAATTGCCCAAAGTGAAGGTTGCGTGGAGAGGGTTGAATCTGTTAGCTTTGCGTCCGGCAGTCTGTATCACCACACTCTGACCTGCAGCCAGCGTCTTGTCCGACAGTTGCCACTCCTTACCTTTCTTGCTGCTAAGAGTGTACTGCGAAATGTCAACAGCCGTATCACCAACATTCTTGAGTTCTACCCAATTGGTATAATTTTTATCTGCGCGGCTCATCACTTCCCAAATCAACAAAGGATCCTTGCGCTGACTGTCAATCAGCACATTATATTTCTCATAACCCTCCTTCGTATTGTCGAAGCCGGGACTCTGCATATACGTCTTTTCATAAGAGCCATCCTCGCGGCGACTGTACGATTGGTCAGCAGCCATATCAGTATATTCTACCTGATCAACAACATCGCCATCACGCAACAGACGAAGGAATCCTCCTTTCTTGCTTACCTTAAGTTTTGCATTGAGCATATCACTCTTGCCCTTACTGCCTTTTTTTGTCAGATAAATAAGCAAGCTACTGCCGCCTGCAATCGCCGTGTCGGGCAAGACCCACTCTCTGTCGGCAGCAGAATCAGCATCCCTGGCCACGGCCAGCGCATAATCCTTAAGTTCTACCCGCGAGGCAGAAAGATTCTTCAGTTCCACCCAGTCGTGTGTCTTGCCGTCAGGTGCCAGCAAGCCGGTGCGGTTAGACAACATTAGTTCATTGATTACCACCGAGTCACTACCTCGCACAAGACCAATGATGCCACTCTCACCAGTACATCCTGATAGCAACGCGGCAATCACTGCCAGCAAAGCTACAAACATCAAACACTTGGACTTCACGACCTAACTACTTTTTTATTTTGTCCGCGAAGTTACCACTTTCTTTGCATATCGTCATTTCCTTCCTGCCTTTTTTATTCGTCTATTTAACTTTTTCAAGCCCCAAGAACTATATTATAGAGAATCTATATATCTCTTTGCCCCTGGAGCCAACCACCAGGTGGTTACCCACCACCACAGGCGAGGACTCGAAATTGTTAACCATATGCTCCGTGAAAATAATGCGTCCAGTCTTACCCTCTATAAGATAGGCATTACCTGAGGAATCGCCCGTAAAGATAAAAGTCTGTCCCTGCTCATTAAGAAACGCCACTGGACTCGACCAGGCAAAAGCCTTAAGAGCGGTGCGATAGACAATCTCACCAGTCTTCTTGGAAAATGCCGTAAACTCTGCATTGCTGCTATTGTCACGCTGACAGATATTTGCAAACAGCAGGTCTCTACAGTCGCCCTTACCAGGCAGCGGCGTGCAGTAAAGACCGCCGTCGAAATGCTTACCATCCAGATTGAGCTTGCGACAAGCAATCTTCTGCTCCCATACGGGCTGACCTGTAATACCATTGAGTTTTACCATGTGGCAGATGCCTCGGTCGCCTTGTTTGTCAACCTCACAGCCTCCGTAGAGATATGGCACTCCTTCTTCCTCCTCGCATACCAGGCTGCCATCAATATCATCATGGTTATCGTAGTGCCACACAGGCCTCAAACTGTTGAGGTTGATACAAATAATATTACCATGGTTGTCGCCAAAGTAGCCATAGTTGCGGTAAACACAAAGGCTATTCTCCACACCTGGGGCAGCACCGCGGCAGCGGTAGCGCAAGGCAGAGTGAAGTGTGATGGTGGAGTCACCCACCTTATATTTATATATGGTACCATTCTCGCCTGGCCAGAACAGGTATCCTCCTACCACCACTGGCGAGGAATCGAAGGCTCCCCATCCGCGTCCCGCCTTACGGTCGGCACCGGAAAAGAATGTGCAGCTATGTTTCCTGAGGTCAAAGGCCAGTTGGCTCATAGGCGGCACCTTGGGTATTCCGTGTCCCACAAAGAGCAAGTTGCGCTTCTCCGGCTCCAGACTGCATGTTCCCTTAATGGGATTAGTCACATCGAGATAAGGGCGAGTCTCCGTACCATCCTGAAAACTGAGGAAATAAGCTCTTCCGCATAGTGATGCCACAATTATCTCGTCGGATTGACGCAAGTAAAGAGGCTGGCCTGTCCACCCCGTCCCGCCACCCCATGTGCCCATGGAAGTCTTCGTAGCATCAAAATGGGTATCAAACTGCCAGTCCATGACAACCTTGGAGGGTGTGCCCTTCACCGCGCCGCCGAAATCAGCATTGCGAAGGGTATTGCCGCGGAAAGTAAACCACCCCTCCTCACCGTCATAGAAATTGCGGAGCGACAACAAATCACCGTTCGTCGAAGTATCAACCTGCTCTATGCTGTAGGTCACTGCCGAGGCAGAAGGCAACACCGTGTCAGGGAGCATCTGAGGCTCCTGAAACTTTTCGATGGAATCATTGTTTTCTGCCTTCTCTGCCCTTTGTCCACAAGAAACTAAGAGCACCACAAGTGCAGCAAGGAAAAAATTTCGTTTCATTTTTCTTTTAATAGTTCTTTAAACCTTTTTACGAGAGCATTGCGTTCAACATCAGCCATGTCAGGCATGGATTCTGTCAGCAGACGTTCCAGCACCTTAGCTGAGTGAATACGCTCCGCAGCCGCTCCGGCCCTCACGCCACTAGCGTAGCCTCCGTGGGGTAGTAGGGCCCTGTTGAAATTTCCGTCACTCACAATTACAGATAAATTTATTCGGATTGCAAAAATACGCCTTTTTTATACGTCACGTTCGTTTTTGATGCAAAAATTTTGCTATCGCCATACATTTTCGTAATTTTGAAAGCTCTAACGCATAGTCATACTCTCTTACCACAACAACATGAAGAAACTTCTTCTACTCGGTTTGCTTATGGCCACCACCGTCAGCGCACGTATTTCCAAGAGCACCGCCGACACCCTCACCGTCGCGATGACGGGCGACATCATGATGGGCACCACCTTCCCTACCGTGCAACTGCCCGCCAACGACGGACGCGACATCTTCCGTGACACCAAGGCCATCACCCGTCAGGCCTCCATCGCTGTAGGCAACCTGGAAGGCGCCGTCTGCGACAGCGGACAGAGCACCAAGGGCAACGGCCCCAACAGCTACTCATTCCGCATGCCCACCCGATTTGCGCCGCTACTCAAGGATGCCGGCTACGATTTTCTTAGCATGGCCAACAATCATGCCCGCGACTTCGGCGACGAAGGCATAGCCTCCACCGAGCAGGTGCTGACAGAGCAGGGCATAGCCTTCTGCGGCATTGCCGGCCACCAAGAAAGCGCACTAGTTGAGATTGACGGAGTGAAATACGGCATCTGCGCCTTTGGCCACAATTCCTACACGCTCAAGCACTCCGACCTCAATCTGGTGAAAAGAATTATCACCGACCTGCGTCAAAAGGCCGACATAGTCATCGTCTCTTTCCATGGTGGTGCCGAGGGCAAAGCCCACAACCGCCTGCCCTATGGACAAGAGACATTCCTTGGCGAAAACCGTGGTGACCTGCGCAACTTCGCTCATTTCTGCATTGACAATGGTGCCGACGTTATCTATGGTCACGGCCCCCATGTAGTCCGCGCTATGGAGGTCTATAAAGGCCGCTTCATCGCCTACAGCCTCGGCAATTTCTGCACCCCCTACGGCATGAACCTCACCGGCATCTCCGGATACTCACCCGTAGTAAAAATCACCATCGGCACTGATGGCGCCTTCCGTGGCGGCAAGATTTACTCCTTCATCCAAACAAAGGGGATAGGACCACGCTTTGACCAGACCAACTCCGTGGCCAAGGAAATCAAGCGACTCACCGAAGCCGACATCCAAGGCTCACCCATACGTATCGACAGCAAGGGCTACATCACGCTGGAACATTAAATAATCGTTAATTTCTTTAATTATTCCGCACCTCATAGAGTCATATTGAGTTAAAAGTAGTACTTTTGCAGCCCAAACAACCAAACGACACATTATTATTAAATTATTAAGCAAAAGTAAATACCGAAATCGAAAACAAAGTAATGGATAAAGTAAGTTATGCACTCGGCCTAGGCATAGGCCACCAACTCAAGGCCATGGGCGGCAACAAACTCGTGATTGACGACTTAGCCCAGGCAATCAAGGATGTAATCAACGATGCAACCACCCAGATGGACATAAAGGAGGCACAGATAATAGCCTCCAATTTCATGGCTGAAGTGGAGGAAGAAAACAAAAAGAAGCGCGAAGAGATAGGCGCCATGCTCAGAGTAGCCGGTGAGCAGTTCCTGGCCGACAATGCCAAAAAGGAGGGTGTTGTCGTACTGCCTAGCGGTCTGCAGTATGAGGTGCTCACCGAGGGTGGCGGCCGCAAGCCTAAAGCCACTGACAACGTGAAATGCCACTATGAGGGCCGCCTCATCGACGGCACTGTCTTCGACTCCTCATACCGCCGCGGCACCCCTGCCGTGTTCGGTCTCAATCAGGTCATCGCTGGTTGGACAGAAGGTGTACAACTGATGCAGGAGGGCGCCAAATACCGCTTCTTCATCCCCTACAATCTGGCCTACGGAGCCAATGGCGCAGGCGACAGCATTCCGCCCTACTCCGCACTCATCTTCGAAGTGGAGCTTATTTCGATAGAATAACACAGTAATATTTTTAGCATATAGAAACTATAAGAACAGAAAAACAAACAATCTAAAAACCAATAAAAAATGAAAAAAATTCTTTTCATCGCAGCCGCAGCCATAGTGGCTTTCAGCGCCTGCAACAATGGCGGTATCCCCAAGGGAAGCCCCAAAACCGACCTTGACACCCTCAGTTACGAACTTGGAGTAGCCAACTCTCAAGGCGTCAAGATGTACATTGCCAACCAGCTTGGTGTTGACACCGCCTACATGGACGAATTCTACAAAGGTTTCGCTGCTGCTGCACAGGCTGGCGACGACAAGAAACTCGCTGCTTACTATGCCGGCATCCAGATTGGCCAGCAGATAGGCACCCAGGTGTTCTCCGCTGCCAACAGTGAGCTCTTCGGTCAAGACTCCACCAAGACTATCAACCTCCAGCAGCTCGTGGCTGGATTCATCGAAGGTGCCAAGGGCGAGCCCATCGTTCCCATCGAGACCATCCGCACTGAGCTCAACAAGCGCGTGGATGCTTACAAGGATCAGTATCTGAGCAAGACCTTCGGTGACAACAAGAAGAAGAGCGAAGACTTCATCGCTAAGAAAGCCAAGGAAGAAGGCATACAAAAATTGCCTGGCGGCACTCTCTACAAGGTGCTCTCCGAAGGCAATGGTCCCAAGCCCGCTGCTGACGCTAAGGTGCAGGTAATCTATGAAGGCAAGACCATCGACGGTAATGTCTTTGACTCCTCTGAGAAGAACAACGGCGGCAAGCCCACCGAGATCATGCTCAATCAAGTAATCCCCGCATGGCAGCAGGCCCTCACCCTCATGCCCGAGGGTTCTGAGTGGGAGCTCTACGTGCCTTATGACCAAGCTTACGGCAACCGCGACATGGGCCAAATCAAGCCCTACTCCGCACTCATCTTCAAGATTAAGCTCGTCAAGGCAGCCTCCGAGATAACCTTGCAGGGAAGGAAATAATGTAAAAAAGGAGAAAAAGATAAGGAGCAAGTAAAAATCTGACAGTTCCTCTACTCCCCCTAAAACAAAGACCACAATGAAACGCATAATTATCTTTTCACTCATTGCTCTCGTTGCCGCTGGCAGCGTGAGCGCACAGAAAAAGGCCAAAAAGGCCAAGACCTCCAAGCAACCTAAGATAGAGGTTGCAGCCCCCGCCGCCCCCGACACTGTAAGCGTTGACCGCTTCAGCTATGCCATCGGTTATGCCAACAGCAACGGCCTCACCGGCTACCTCTCCCAGCGCATGGGCATCGACACCACCAAGTACATGAACGACTTCCTCCGCGGATTCCGCGAAATGACCACTTACAATGATCCCGCGCTGAAGGCCTACGCCGCCGGTCTCCAGATAGGCGACCAGGTGAGCAACCAGATGCTTGAGAACATCAACAAGGAGATTACCGACGACCCATCAGCTAACTTCGTCAACAAGAGCGAGTTCCTCCGCGGATTCTTAGCCGGCATCCAGCAGAGCGACACCACCATAACCGCCGACTCAGCCATGCATATCGCCCAGCGTCAGATGGAGTTCTACCACAATGAACTCATGGAGCGCAAATATGGCGACAATCGCCGCGCCGGCGAGGCCTTCCTGGCAGAGAATGCCAAGAAGGATAGCGTAGTCACTCTGCCCAGCGGTCTGCAGTACAAAATCATCAAGCAGGGCGACGGCGAAGTGCCTAAGTCTAACTCCAAGGTAGAAGTCAACTATGAGGGTCGCCTCATCGACGGCACCGTCTTCGACTCCTCCTACAAGCGCAACAAGCCTCAGGAATTTGGCGTAATGGGTGTCATCCCCGGCTTCAGCGAGGCCTTGCAGCTCATGCCCGTTGGCTCTGAGTGGGAGATCTACATCCCCCAGGAGCTCGGCTACGGCGATCGTGAGAACCCCAACTCACCCATCAAGCCCTACTCCGCACTCATCTTCAAGGTAGAGCTCGTCGGCGTGAAGGCCGCTCCCACTCCCAAGATACCCGCAAAGAAATAACGACATTATGACTTACGCTGTCATCGGCACAGGAGCCATTGGCGGCTACTACGGATCCAAACTAGCTCGCTGTGGGCAGGAAGTTCACTTTCTGCTCCACAGCGACTATCGTTATGTCCTCGCCCACGGTCTGCAGGTCAACTCCTGCGACGGCAGTTTCCATCTGCCTCACCCCTTCGTATATAACGACAGCAGCACTATGCCCCCTTGCGACGTGGTGCTGGTGGGTCTCAAGTCTGTCAACAACCATCTGCTCCCCTCGCTGCTCACTCCCCTGCTCAAGCCCTCCACCCTCGTCATCCTCATCCAGAATGGCCTCGGTCTGGAGGATGATTTGCAAAAGCAAATGCCAGGTGTAGCCCTGGCTGCCGGCCTCGCCTTCATCTGCAGTGCCAAGACCGAGCCCGGCACCGTCAACCATCAGTGCTACGGCTACATCAATATCGGCAACTATTCATGCCCCGACCAAGCCATCGTCGACAAAGTGGTGGCCGACTTCCGAACCGCTGGGGTGGATGCTAACGCCGTGGAGTATCATGAGGCGCGCTGGAAGAAAGCCGTCTGGAACATGCCTTTCAACGGCATGACTGTTGCCCTCCAAGCCCAAACCGACCACCTCCTGGCCCATCCCTCCACCCGCCAGCTTATACTCAGCCAGATGCTCGAGGTCATACGTGCCGCCCAAGCCTGCGGCGTTAGCAATATCGACGCCACCTTTGCCGACAAGATGATATACAACACCGAGCACATGACTCCCTACTCGCCCTCCATGAAGCTCGACTACGATTACCGCCGCCCCATGGAGATTGACTATCTCTACACGCGTCCGCTCCAAATGGCACGTCAGGCAGGCAGCCCCATGCCCCAGCTCGAGATGCTCGAGGCAGAACTTCGCTTCATGCAGCAACAATACCTCACCCCATGAAAAAGAAAGCCGCCACAACCGCTGCCGCAGCAGCAGCTGTGATATTCGGCATAATCGTAGCCAGCCGCGGCTCCACCGAGCATATCCCTAATCCGCCCGACTATGCCGACACCACCATGTGGTTCACCGCCCTCAGCGACACCGCCGGCACCGGAGCCGACATCTTCTACCTTGTCTCTACCTGGGAGAAAGACTGGCTCACCCCCTCCGACAGCCTCCCCTGCCACTATGCCGATGTGTGGAATCCGATCCATCGCCAGCATATGGCCGACGAAATCAGCCGCATAGCCGCCTATATGGGGCCCGGCAACAATTTCTACGCCCCTTACTATCGCCACACAACCATTGAGGCATTCGTCACCCAGAATGAGGACACCGTCAACCAGCGTATGCAGCTGCCCCTGGACGATGTCAGGGCCGCCTTCCACCATTTCCTGCTGCATCGCGACCCCAGCCGACCCTTCATTCTGGCGGGATTCAGCCAAGGTGCCATCGCCGTGATTGGCCTGCTCAAGGATATGGACGACCAGACCTACAGCCAGCTCGCCGCCGCCTACGTCGTGGGTTGGAAGATAACACCGCAAGACACCTTGCAGACCACCCACATCAAGGCCGCCAAGGGAGAGAGCGACACTGGCGTCACCATATGCTACAATACCGTCAAGGCTCCGCGCTATGCCAAGCCCCTCATATCTGCCAGCTGCATAGCCATCAACCCCGTTAACTGGCGCACCGACACCGTCAGCGCCCTACTCCATGACACCATCCGCGTCAGCCTATGCCAATCGCCCCGCGTCCTCGTGGTCAGCGGCTACAGCGGCTCCGAATACAGGCCTTATCGCGGCATCATCAACACCGGCGACATCCACAGCTGCGAGCCATGGCTCTACAGCCAGTGCATAGCCCGCAACATCGCCGTCCGCACTCAAAAGTGGAGAAGCAATAAGCAATAGACCTTTAACTGTCGTCTAGTTAACTTACAATTTTCCCCCTCTTATTACCGAAGAATAAGAGGGGGGCTTTGTTTTTAGGCTTAACATTGGAAAAATGCACGGAAATCCAGGTGGCAAAAAAAATATTTTGATGAACTCCCCTCCCTGCGTGACGAACTCATCCGTTTGGAGAATATTTTCAGGACAATATTTTCCCCACTACGCGTTTTTCAGTAAATTTGCATCATGCAAAAGAAAAAACACATATTTCTCACAGCATTGGCCCTGTGCCTCTGCCTCGTCGGACAGTCGCAGATAGACAGCCGTCTCACCTTCCGTCGCTTCGTAACCCAAGACGGCCTGCCACAGATGCAGACCGAGCGCCTCTGGCAGGACCCTCGCGGCTATATCTACGTAGGAACCCTCTCGGGCTTCGTGCGCTATGACGGCCGGCAGTTCACCCCCTTCCTCAAGGGGCGCCGACTCAACATCGTAGGCTTTGCCGAAACGGAAGGCAGCGTATGGGCCTTCGATTTCCGCCGCCAGTGGCTTACTTCATTCAGCAGCGTGGAGCCCCGCCCCATTGACCCAGAGGGCCATCGGCTTTTCAACAATTTCAACACCCCCATGCTGCCCAACGGTTATATGCTGCTGGAGAACGAGCAGGAAACTCACCGCCTGCTGTGCCGGCTCACGCCCAGAGGATACCAGCCCGTAGTACGCAGTCCGCTGCTTGACCTTATGACTCCCGACCGCAAGCTCTGCCTCGACACCTCCGGCATCTACATCCCCACACCGAAGGGTCTATACCGCCTACATCGGGGCAGGACACAGCTCCTCTCCACCAAAACCGACATATTCACCGTTGTCGGCGGACTGGCCTTCGCCTCCAGCGGCATTTACTCCATCACCGCCCGCGGCCTGGCCACGCGCACGCCCTTCCCCTTCACCTCCGCCAACTACGGGCTCACCGTCAGGACGCTGGCCAACGGCAATCTCGTCATCGCCGACGAGCATACCGTCTATGAATACGACGGCCATGAGGTGAACGCCATCGCTTCCGGATTCAACCTCATCAAGGATTTGCTCGTTGACCGCTGGGACCGCCTGTGGGTGGCCACCTACCAGGGGCTCTACTGCTTCTACAACCTTTGCTTCACCAACCACCGCCTCACCGACCCCGACGATATCGTACGCGCCATCGCCACATCCGACGACGGCACCCTCATCCTCGGCACCCTCAACGGCAAGATCCTCCACGGCAACAAGATACTTGACGACAACCCCGACAACTATTACGCCCCCTCCGCCGTCAATATAAATAATAAGGTATATATGGCAGGCAACGGCGACATTGCCTGCATCAACCCAGCCTCCACACCCCAGGTGAGCTGGCTCAGACTGCCCAACGACCGCTACATCTTCGTGGCCAAGGCAGGCGATCGCCTCATCGTAGGCAGCCGTAAGACAATTTGCGCCATCTCACCCAATGCCCCCGGAACCATCGACACCCTCTATACCACCATACCCCACCCCTGGTGCGCTGCCCAGGACTCCCAGGGCCGCCTGTGGGTAGGCTCAACTTTCGGACTCTATGCCGACGGCAACAAGTACGACTATCCCCAGCAACTCATCATCACCACGATGGAGCGCGACAACCGCGGCAACATCATCTTCGCTTCCAAAGACTCCCTCTTCATCATCCGCAACGGAAAAGTGCAGCCCCTCCACCTTGACGGCTTGGCCGGCCATGAAGTGCGCTCACTCCATGTCTCACCCAAGGGCTATATGGTCGTGGCAGCCATCGACGGACTCTTCGTCAGTCGCCTCGACAGCAGCTATGCCACGAGCGGCACCCGCTTCTTCAACAACCTCAACGGATTCACCTCTCAGGAGCCTCTTATGGCCACTATGGCCGAACAATCCGACGGCACCGTGTGGATGGCAGGACTGGAAGAGATGACATCCTTCCGCCCCGCCGACCTGCTAGCCTATGATGAGGAGGACACCTATATCCAGCCGCCGCTCCAGTGGTGGCAGCACTGGTGGATATGGCTCATAGCCCTACTCCTGCTGGCAGCAGCCATATGGGGAGCAGCCCGATGGTATGAGAAACGCCGCAACCGCCGCCGACTCATACGCCTGCAGCAGGAGAAGCAGCAGCGCGAACAGATGATAGAGACCATACGCCGCGAAGCCATCAAGGATGCCACCAACGACCTGGCACGCAACATACTGAAGATAACCGACAAGGCGACCGACGAGCATATCACCCTACGCACAGCCAGCGGCACAATCATTGCCGACCTCAAGGACATAGCCTACTTCAAGGGCGATGGCAACTACTCGCTAATGACATCATTCCACTCCTCCGCCACCGTGCTCATAAGTCTCGGCGCGCTGGAGAAAGAACTCAATCCCGCAGTCTTCGTCCGTGCCGACCGCAGCACCATCGTCAACATCCAACTCATCAGCTCCCTGCAGCCCAAGCAACGCCTGTGCCGCTTCCGCTCACCCAGCGGACAAGAAGTCGAGACCACACTGCTTACCCCAGCCTTCAAGCGGCTCCAGCAATACCTGGAAACCTAAGTCCACGAAATTTATCTGCGTCTTTGTGAAATCTAAACGCGAGCTCACAGAATAATTCAAGTTAAATTCTAAATAATTCAATTGAATTATAAAAAATTAAGGCAACAATATAGCAGTTAGCACAGATTACAGTCTCTGCGAAATAGTCATGCTCTCTCTGCGCCGACATCTGTGTCATTGCCTATAAAAAATAAAATGTTTTTTGCATACATTCCTGCATTGTTTCGGTTAAAGTTTTGAAAAACAAATGATTTAATACGCAGGGCAATTTAGTCCTGTGGAAATCAAAACTAAAAGCCTTGAAACGAAATCTAAAAGCCTTGAAACGAAATCTAATCCCGTGGAAAACGCCAGCTCCACGGGATTAAAATTTTTCTTCACGGGATTAGTTTA
>JAEEGK010000843.1_pt1 | contig 76711 bp, 72 predicted proteins | sample 8958771 | NCBI WGS metagenome assembly JAEEGK01 (sample SAMN16246547, study PRJNA631951) | gut metagenome | biome: gut microbiome; feature: rumen; material: SC-attached | host: Bos | place: Iran: Karaj | collected 2018-10
GGCTGATCGAATCGGATCTCAGCATCAGGATCGAGGACCTGCATTTCAGCTACAAGGGCAGTTCAAAGGAGGTCCTGAGCGGACTGTCACTGGACATCAGGGGTCCGCAGCTGGTATCCGTATTGGGGCCCAACGGTGCAGGGAAATCCACACTCATACACTGCATGAACAAGATCCTTGAACCAACGGGGGGCAACGTCTGGATCAACGGTTTCAACTCCAGGGAGATCAGCATAAAGGAACTCGCGAAGATATCCAGCTATGTCCCGTACTCCTCCGCCGACAGCTTCCCGCTCACCGTGGTAGACACCATCCTGATGGGCAGGCATCCGCACTCCAAATGGGGATCCATCGATGAGGACCTCAGGATCGTGGAGGAATCCCTGAAACTGCTGAAGATCGAGGATCTCGCCGATTCCATGTTCAACGAACTGTCAGCGGGACAGCATCAGAAGGTCATGCTGGCAAGAGGTTTCGCACAGGAGCCACGCATTCTGTTCCTCGATGAACCGACCTCGAATCTGGATATCAAGTACCAGCTGGAGATCACACGCATCCTCCGCAGGATGTCGCGTGAGAAGGGCGTACTGGTAGTGATGATCAGCCACGACATCAATATCGCTGCGAAGTATTCCGATAACATCATCGTACTCCACAACCGCGGCATATACTCCTTCGGAAAGCCGGAGGATGTCATCACGTCCGAGATGCTGAAGGAGGTCTACGACGTCGATGCTGTCATTACATCGGACAAAGGGAAACCTCACTTGATGCTGTGCGACGAATCCGAGGATGTCCCGCTTCCGGAAGAAAGTTCCGTATGCGTACCGGTAAAAGCGACGGAGAACTGATTCGCCGGTCAAAGTGAGACGCTGGAATCACCGAACGACCCCGCCCCTGTATCCGAACTCGTTCATCCTGCGGTAGAGCGTCGCTCTGCTTATGCCGATCTGTCCTGCGATTTCATCGGCGGTCACACCGTTCTTCATCTCGGAATACGCCCACTCTACCGTCTGCCTGTCCACGGGCTTCTTCTTGCGTCCGACTTGGAGGGGGGTATGCTTGTCCGCACCTATCCTCTGCTCGGCTGCCAGCATCATCCTGAATGAACGGGCGACTGCGATCGTCTCGTCGGTGGATAGCCCGATACCGTCGATGAAGATATCAGAACCCCTTCCTACCGCCTTGAGGATCTCACGAACGTTCTTGTCCATCGTTCTGCCTGTCTTCGAGCTGAATTCGGCAGGAGCGGGCTCGTCGTACCTTAAGCAGAACAACCCGTCCCCGGCATAACGGGTGTCCGTACGTATCAGCCATTCCAGACGGTCGTAATGGTCAAGACCCGCCTCGGCCATCAGCTCTCTGACGTCAACACGGCTTCTGGAAGGGCTTCTTTCCGTCATGAAGACGGGTTCGATGTTCCTCCTGACATACACCGCGCGCCTAAGACTGAGATCCAGGCCAGGTATCCCCCCGGTCACGCTCTCCGGAAGGATGTCCAGAATGCGGTAGTCCGGGACGAATCTGTATTCGTAGGTCCCGTCCTCCCATTCCTCATAGTCCAGTCTGCATATGCGATACCTTATCAGGAATTCGTCCTCACAGACGATTGATGCGGAGGTCAAGCGACTGTTCATTGGGTCAGCCTCCTGTACGTGTCCTTGAGAATGAGCTCGTATCTCGCCCGTACCATGTGCTTGTAGAATCCCCTGTGGGTCCCGGTGATGAAATCCGTACGGTCGATCAGTGCATCGATGGATGCGAGATCGATCAGAGGGAAGATGCGTCTAAGGGCCTCGTTGCATTCGGCATACTTCATGCTGGATATCACCTCGTAGTAGGAGCTCTTGTCTCCGTCTATCTTGATCTGCGAGGTCGGGAAGCGGAACACACGATCGCGCGTCTGCTCCTCCGAGGCCATTATGGAACGCATCATGTCCTCGTCAGCCATCTGCGGATATAGGCATGAACCGTTGTCGAAAACAGGTGCGAGACGGTAGCGATTGGTGGTCCCGTCCTTGATGAATCCCCGGTTCGAGCCATGACGGTCGAAGTTTCCCAGAAGGGCATCTACGATGAAAACGTTCCAGAACCCTTCAACGGTCTGTTCCACGCAGGTGAGCTTCCTGTTCATGTGAAGCAGCGCCATTATGTCATCGTAAGAGTACTGGAAACGTTCCCCGTTGAGTTCCAGAGTGCTCTCTCCGACATCGTTGAACGGGACGAATCTGCACCCCTCGGGAATGAAGTTCCTGCATGCGACGACCTGTTCGCCCCTGTATGTCCCCAATCTGGTCATCTGGACGTCGAATCCGAGTAGTCCGAATATGTGCGACCCTAGGTATTCAGAGACATGATTGAACCTGATCTTCAGACCATCGTTGTACTGGAACTTCAGAATCCATTCCTTACCGTCCATGAGAACACCTATCTTCTTCTCAGAACCAGCAAAGAAGGAATCAGTCCTGGGATAGTCTGAATAATCCATGGATTAAGTATTGTATCAAAATATAAATTAGTTTTGAGACAAAAAGAATCGTTCAATATTATTTCGCCAGCCCTAACTTCGCTGGAGAACTATTTATATTGGATGTATGTACCAAATCCGTCTTATGTTGGATTTTTCATCCAACTCAAGCGGAGAAATTAAAATGAAATCTACACGCATGATACAGGCGGTTGCGGTAGCCGCGGTTACCCTCATGGCCGCCGCCGTGTTCGTGTCAGTTGTAGCGGAATCCTCCGATGCATACGCCGCCGATCCGACAATCTCGGACAGCGGATTCATCAAGGACAAGAAGGCTGCCTTCTACTATTCCAAGTTCGCAACCTCCGGTTTCGCTTACACAGGCGGTTCCGTCAGCAATGACGATCCCGAAAAGGGCGTTGGAACCGTTATGAATGATAACACGGTATTCGCCAGCATTTCTAAACTCGACAAGGACAAACAGTATTTCCTCTCCATCGAGGAGTACGGAAAGTCCGGAACCCTGAACTATGGTGTCATCGCCACGCTCAGGAGTTCGATCATCACGACGTACGTATTCATGTCCGTCATCGATGGCCAGCCCTATAGCGAGAAGGATGCTCTGACCACCGTGGCGATGGCTGGATCCGTCAACAGCGGCTTCACCGCAGAAGTCACCAACGACATCTATTATGTCATCAAGCTCACGACCGACAAGGATGCAAAAACGGACATCCTCAACACCGTCAAGGTCAAGGAGCCCCTGAACTTCTCGAAGATCTGCCACACCGAAGTCAAGGTCAACGATCTCGAGGATGAGGTCTCCAACATCGGTAAGAACTACGGTTACACCAGCGAAGGAAAATCCAACTATGCAGGCGCTGCCCTTTCTTATGATGCGGGCACTTACTTCTGCGGATTCTTCATCACCAACATCGACAAGGACAAACTGGAAATCACCGTTAAGGACTCCTCTAAGATCGTTCTCGACAAGGAATCCATCCATTACGGAAAGAACGTCACCGGCAGCTACGGATACTTCGTACTGTCACAGGACGACTACCCCGGTACCAACTTCGACAAGGTCACCGTCTCCATCGGAGCTGACGGTAAGACCTACGCATCATCATCCAGTGCAGATGACAAGGACAGCAACGGCAACATGTACATCGTTATCGGAGTTGCGGTCATATTCATTTGCGCCATAGCCATCACACTTGCCTACAAGGGCGACAAGAAGGAGGAATGACATGAACACCAAGATACTCGCCATAGTTGCAGTCGTCATACTGGCAGGAGGCGCTGCAGGTGTCGTCATCATGAATATGAATAATGACGACTCCAGCGACAAGGCCATATCGATCACGGATGGTTCCGGAAGGAAGATCGAGCTCGATAAACCCCTGTCCAAGGTCGCTACGATCAACACCAACATACCGAAGGCCATGATAATGCTCGGCCTCCAGGACACCATCAAGTGTCTCCACACGTCGAAGGATCTGCCTGCGATTAAAGGAGACAACATCCTGGGCACGTATTACACGCCGTCCGTCGAGACGCTCCTGTCATACGATGTCGAAGCGGTCCTCTGCCCCGTTTCCTCGATGACGCTTGTCGCAGGTACCGCGAAGACCTGCGAGGAGAACGGAATCAAGGTCATCAGGCTTGACTGCTACGGTGATTCGCTGACTGAGGATATCAAGAAGCTCAACACGCTCTTCGGCGAACCCGAGTCCGCCGTAAAGGCCCTTGACAGATACAATCAGGAGTACAATGCACTTCTCAATGCGGTCAAGAATGCTATCTCCGGCAAGGACAAACTGAACTATCTCTACTCCTTCGGAGCTTTCACCGCGAACGGATCCGTCATCAACGAGAGATCCGGTCTCTCAGAGATTCTGGCGCCCTTCTTCGAGAAGAATGTTACCGAGTACACAGACCTTGCAGCGTCCGTATCCGGAGTGAGCAACCCCGTCGATGACGGAACCAAGGAGGCTCTCCAGGAAGTTCAGGACAAGATCGATTGTTTCGGAATCCGTCTCGATCTCAATCCCGGAACCAAGAAATCTCCTAAGACCCCCGTCCCTGATGCTGAGGCAGCTTTCGCAGGTTATGTCGGAGATGCGAAGATCGTGACCGCCGAATCCGGGGCCTACAAGAACAACAAGGTCTTCGTCATCAACACCGATCTCGTTTCAGGTCTTTACGGACACATCGGTGTCCTGATCTTCGTCTCGCAGGCATACGGAGTCGATGTTGAAGGCTACACCGATCTCAACAAGGTCATCAGCGACTTCCAGGCATGGACCGGATTGGACATGATCGAGAACAAGGAACTCGTGTACATCAGTTTCAACAACGACGGATCGCACACAGATACCAAGTTCGCGCAACCCTAAACATGACGAGGACGGGGCAACCCGTCCTCTTTTCATCTCCAAGGGATCATATGAGCAGCACTAACCGGGAAATAGACGCTGAAAGCGACCAGAGATTCGAATCAGGCAGCCCTGAATCGGACTATGTCGCCAGCCGTAAGAAAAGCGTGTCCATACTGCTCATAATGTTTCTACTGACTTTCCTGGCCATGGCGGCCGCCCTCAGCCTGGGGGCCATCGACATACCCCTCCTTGATACCATCAAGATCCTTCTGAACAAGGTCACCGGCGGATTGTTCGGACCGCCGTCACAGGATTACTATCCCAGCGTCATCTTCAAGATACGCATGCCCCGTATTGTCCTATGCATACTCACAGGCATAAGCCTGGGTATGGCAGGGGCAGTCATGCAGGGGCTTCTCAGAAACCCTCTGGTCAGCCCTTTCACGCTGGGAGTCTCTACCGCGGCATCCTTCGGAGCCGCGCTGGCAATCGTTTGCGGTACTTCCATATTCGGAGCTACCGTCTATTACAGTTCATTCACCATACTGGGACAGACCATCACCATCGATGAACTGTCCAAAACCATCATGGCGTTCGCCATCGGTCTAGCGAGCATCGGTATCGTTCTCGGGCTCACACGCCGTAGCAGCGTTTCAAGATCCACCCTGATCCTGTCAGGGGTAATCATCAGCTACATTTTCCAGGCCGGGATAATGATGCTCAAATACGTCTCGAGCGACGATCAGCTCCGTGACATCACGCTTTGGATGATGGGAGGGCTCTCGGGTGCGACCTGGGGTACCCTCCTACTTATACTCCCGGCGGTCATACTGTGCGGCATATATCTTGAGAAGATCGCCATAGATATCAACGCCCTGTCTTCAGGAGACGACATAGCATCCAACTTAGGAGTCAACGTTGCCAAACTGAGGAGGAACGGACTCCTGACATGCACGCTGATGACCTGCATCTGTATCGCATTCACCGGGACCATTGGATTCGTGGGTCTGATGTCCCCCCATATCTGCAGACGCATCATCGGGAACGATGCAAGGATACTGTTCCCCGCATCGGCATTGTTCGGTGCCCTGCTGCTGCTCGTTTCAGACCTGTTCTCGCGCATGATAATGAGGCCCGCGGAATGGCCGGTCGGTATCATCATGTACGTCATCGGCGGTGCATTCTTCATCTATCTGGTGTTCGGAAAGAAGCTTGGGAGGTCGGACGAATGATAGTCGATATCAAAGACCTGTCCCAAGGATATTCCAGTGAGGATGTGATCAAGGAGGTCACATTCTCCGTCTCATCCGGCGAGGTAGTATGCGTGCTTGGACCCAACGGTTCCGGCAAATCCACGCTCATAAAGACGCTCTGTAACATCATGAAACCCCGTACGGGGGAGATTCTGATCGACGGAATAAGCACAAAGGACATCCCCAAGAAGGAGTTCGCCAAGCATGTCGCATACGTCCCGCAGTCATCGGCGGCCTTCGGATACACATCGGTTTATGATACCGTACTCGCTGGAAGACGCCCCTACATCAACTGGGATTACAGCCGCGAGGACATCAGGATCGCAGCGGATGCCATGAGGACAATGGGTGTCGCCGACCTCCATGCCAAGAACCTCAACGACCTCTCCGGAGGACAGAAGCAGCGTGTCCACATCGCAAGGGCGCTCACGCAGAACTCCGAATTCTTCGTGCTCGACGAACCCACCAGCGCTTTGGACCTGCACCACCAGCTGGAGACCATGAAGATCATGCACAACCTCTGCAGGAATCAGGGCAAGGGAGCGATAATCGCACTGCACGACATCAACCTCGCACTGAACTACTGCGACCGCGTCATCGTCCTTGCTAATCACAGGATCTACAGCCAGGGCACAGCGAAGGAAGTCATAACCGAACAGATGATCCGCGACGTTTACGGCGTGCACTGCAGGATCGTCGAGGACGAGCACGGAAGGTTCATCCACCCGTTCGATGCCGACATCTGATTTATTTCAAAAGAAGATGGAAAGGTAAGGGGTTTGTCCGAGCTTATGCTCAGACCTTCCTGTTCTTGATCAGGTACATGTCGATGGCGAAGAACACCACAATGTACGCTATGATCACGCCCAGCGCCCAGAACGGGAACGCGTAGAGGTCGAGCGAAGCCGCCCTTATGCACATGCTGGCCTCGGTCAGCGGGAAGATGTACAGGATGGCCTGCACGAATCCCGGCAGGGACTCGGCCGAGAAGAACGTACCGCATAGGAAGGTCATCGGCGTGATAACGAGACTGGTGAACACCGACATACCGGAGTGCGACTTCACCATCAGCGCTGCGGTCTCACCAAGCAGTGCGAACATGAAACAGCACAGAAGCACCGATATGACGAACATCGGCGTGAGGTGGATGTAATCAGGTTCCAGGACCTTTCCGATGCAGAACATCAGGGTACAGCTGAATATCGATCTCGTCATCCCCAGAACGGTCTTCCCGACGATGATGGCCGAATTGCTCAGGGGACACATCATCATCTCGTCGAAGCTCCTGTAGTAGAGCCTCTGGACGTTCATCCTGGTGGCGGTGGAGTTGAACGAAGATGATAACGAGGTCAGAGCGATGATACCGGGGATGACGAAGTCCAGATACGGGACCATGACAGAACCGTCGCCGAACACATCGACCTCTCCGGCCTTCAGTCCGTAACCGAAAGCCAGAAGGTAGAGAACAGGCAGCATGAGGCTGGATATGGTCACCTTGACTATGTTGTGCCTGAGGAACCTTATGTCACCCCATGCCACCGCATAGGCCTCGCTGAAGAACGACATCAGGCTCCCTCCTTCTTCTCGGGTTTCTTGAGCATGAACCCGTTGTCTCCGATCCTGTTGCCGGTCATCTCCACGAACGCATCCTCGAGGTTGGTCCTCCTAACGGTGACGGTGTAGGATTCGTCGAACTGCTTGGAGAACTCGTCCGCCTCCTGCCTCGACTCGAAATAGGCGTATTTCGTGTTCCTGTCGGAACCGTAGTACTCGACGGTGAACTTCCCGATCTTGTGCGCGAGATCCTCGGGCGTGCCCTCTGCGATGATCTTCCCCTTCTCTATGAAGCTGACTCTGTTGCAGAGGGACTCCGCCTCTTCGATATAGTGCGTTGTCAGGAAGATCGTCATCCCGTCGTTGTTGAGTTTCCTCAAAAGGTCCCACAGGCCCCTTCTCGCCTGTATGTCGAGACCCACAGTAGGCTCATCCAGGAACAGCAGCTTGGGATTGTGCACGAGCGCGCATACGATGGCCACGCGCTTCTTCCACCCTCCCGAGAGGTTGTCCACCTTGTAGTTGTAGTAATCTCCCAGCCCGATGTACTCGGAGAGCTGGTCGATCCTCTTCTTCCTGTCAGCCTTGGGCATCTGCTGGTAGAGGGCGTGGGACATCATGTTCTCCCACACCGTCAGGTCCTTGTCCAGGCTGATGTGCTGCTGGATGACTCCTATGGCGGCCTTGGCCTCCCTCGGGTTCTTCACGATGTCGTATCCGTCGATTACGACGGAACCCTCGTCGAAACCCGTGAGGGTGCTCAGCACCCTCACCGTGGTGGTCTTTCCTGCACCGTTGGGTCCGAGGAAGGCATACATCTCCCCCCTCTTCACCTTCATGTCCAGACCGTCTATGGCCTTCTTCTCGCCGTAGCGCTTGGTCAGCCCTTTGACGTCGATGATGTAGTCGTCATCCATATTATGCACCTATATCGATGGATGATAAATCCATCCTAATTAAAATACTATGCGCTGGCCAGGTACCCTGGGGGGTATCGTAAGTATTAATACGGTTGAACGTATCATCCAACCAAACGCTTTAATGATATGAGGTGAGAGAAAAATGGCTTTTGAGATCATGACTCCCCGCGAGATCGAGGAGAAGAGCATGGAGACGATCGTGAAGGAGCTCAACGGGCGCACATGGCCCGAGCCCGAGTTCGCCATCGTCAAGAGATGCATACACACTTCTGCGGACTTCGATTACGCAGACAACCTGACGTTCTCCGAGAACGCCGCCAAGATAGGCGTGGAAGCGATCAAGAACGGTGCGGACATCGTCACCGACACCAAGATGGCCGCGGCGGGCATCAACAAGAACAGGCTGTCCGCGTTCGGCGGAAGCGTCCACTGCTTCATCAGCGACCCGGACGTCGTCGAGGCCGCCAAGGCCAGAGGATGCACCCGTTCAACCATCTGCATGGAGAAGGGAGCGGAGATTGCGAAGAAGAAGCCCGTGATCTTCGTCGTCGGGAATGCGCCGACCGCACTGGTGGAGATCCACAGGCTCATCCATGAGGAAGGGCTCAAACCCGCTCTGGTCGTCGGCGTTCCCGTGGGATTCGTGAACGTCGTGGAATCCAAGGAGCTCATCATGACCGATGACGTCCCCTACATCGTGGCGAAGGGACGCAAGGGCGGAAGCAACATCGGCGCCACCATCATCAACGCGATGATGTACACCATGGGAAGATGAGTCCAGTGACGGATACCGTCATCGATGCCGAGGGCATCACCGTGAAATTCGGTGACTTCACTGCGGTCGACAACATCGACATCCATGTGAAGGAGGGTGAGATCTACGGGTTCCTGGGCCCCAACGGGGCCGGGAAAACCACCACCGTGAAGGTGCTGACCACGATGATGAAGCCAACTGCGGGTAAGGTATCCATCGGCGGATTCCACGCCGAGAGCGAACCTGCCAAGGCCCGCGAGCTGATCGGAGTGGTGCAGCAGCACATCGCCCTCGACAAGGACATCTCCGTCCGTGAGAACATCGTCTGCAGGGCACTGCTACACAAGATACCCAAGGACCAGATCAAAATCCGTATGGACGAGCTGTGCGACGCCATCGGACTCACGCCGTATCTGGACAAGATAGCGAACAACCTCTCCGGAGGATGGAAGAGGAAGGTCGCCATCATCAGCGCCCTGATGCATTATCCCAAGGTCCTTTTCCTGGACGAGCCGACGGCAGGGCTGGACACGCAGTCCAGGCACATGCTGTGGGACATGATCAGGATAATGAACAAGCGCGGTACGACCGTCTTCATCACCACCCACTACATGGACGAGGCGGAGAACCTCTGCGATCGCGTCAGCATCATCGAACGCGGGAGGATCAAGGATACCGGGACACCCTCCGAACTGTGCAGCAGGCTGGGGAAGTTCACCGTGGAATTCGATTCGGAATCCGGGAAGAGGGAGTACAGGTTCTTCCCGGACAGGGAATCGGCCAATCAGTTCTATGCCACGGTGGAGGATAGGAACGCGTCCCTCCGCGGAACGCATCTGGAGGATGTGTTCCTGGAGGAGACGGGAAGGAACACCATGAAGGTGCTGGAGAAGGCGTTGAGGATATGAGTCTCGCTGGCGATACACTGAGGGTCGCGATGTCCGACCTGTACTATCTGAAACGCAACATCCTGATACTGCTGGTCACCTCGCTGGTGACCCCGCTGCTCTATCTGCTGGCATTCGGTTACGGGCTGGGTCAGGACGTCACCATGGACGGCGTATCGTACATGGCGTTCATGATCCCGGGAGTCGTATCGCTGACCACGGTCACGTCATCGTTCACCACCGTGGCCAACAAGCTGATGATCCAGAAGAGGTTCTACGAGAGCTTCGACGAGATGATGCTCTGTCCGATATCCAAGACCTCGATGATCCTCGGGAAATCGATCCTGGGCATACTGAAGAGCATGCTCTGCGCGTTCCTGATGCTCCTCCTCGGATATCTGCTGACGGACGACCTGTTCATAACCCCGATGCTGGTGCTGAGCGTGCTCCTGTCGTGCCTGGTATTCTCCCTGCTGGGAGTGGCCGCAGGCATGCTGGTCCCCGACATCCCGTGGATGAACCTGTTCAACAGCTTCGTGATCCTGCCGATGACGTTCCTGTGCGGTACGATGTTCTCGCTGGACAACCTGCCTGCGGTAGCAAAAACGCTGATAGAGCTGCTCCCGCTGACGCACACGTCGAACTGCGTGAGGGCCGCGGCGCTCGGATGGGACTTCCCGTGGCTGTCGCTGGGCATCCTTGCCGGATACGGGGTGCTGTTCTTCCTGCTGGGAAGGTTCGCGCTGAGGAAGACGAACTGATCACATCTTGATCAGGTTGTACTTCCTGCTGCCCAGTCCGATCTTCTCAGCGTGCTGGAATCCCTCTTCCCAGCCGTTGTCGGGACTGATCATCTTCGAGATGTCGTGCTTGCCCTTCTCGTGGGCATGCTCGCCGATGTAGCTGTTCTCGATGATCGGGACCTCGTTCACGGCATCGATGCAAGCCTGGTCGACGGCAACGGGATCGAATCCCGCGAACACACCCACATCGGGGACCACAGGGGAATCGTTCCCGCAGTCGCAGTCGCAGAAGGGCGAAACGTCCTTCACGAAAGATATGTGGAAGTTCGGTTTGTCCTGGATGATCGCCTGGGTGTATTCGGCGATCTTCCTGTAGACGTCGGCGCTGGCTCCCTTCCAGCTGCACTCGATGGCACCTTTCGGACAGAATGAGAAGCAGTGTCCGCATCCCACGCAGTTGTCCGGGTCGATGACGGCCTTCTTGTTCTGGATGCTCACGCCCTCGTGGTCGCAGTGCTTGGCGCACATGCCGCATCCGATGCACTTGTCATTGTTGATGACCGGAAGACCGGAGGAATGCATGTCCATCTTACCCCTCTTGGAACCTCCCCCCATACCGATGTTCTTGAGCACACCGCCGTAACCGGTAACGATGTGGCCCTTGAAGTGTGTGAGCGAGATGATGATGTCGGCCTCGTAGAGCGCGGAACCGATCCTGGCCTCCTTGCAGAGCTCTCCGTTCCTCACGGGTACGATCCTCTCGTCCGTCCCCCTGAGTCCGTCGGCGATTATGGTGTGCACGCCGGTGCTCAGCGGTGAGAATCCGTTCATGTATGCGGCGTCCAGATGCTTCAGGGCCTGGTTCCTGTATCCCGCATACAGGGTGTTGCAGTCCGTGAGGAAAGGCATCCCGCCCTTCTCCTTGATATAGTCGCAGAGGACCTTTGCGAACTGGTGGCGGACGAATGCGACGTTACCCCACTCTCCGAATGTGAGCTTCACTGCGACGAACTTGTCCTGGAAGTCTATCTTGTCTATGCCCGCTTTCTTGATGAGCTTGATCATCTTGTCGAGCATGGAGCTACCGAGCTGGTTGCGGAAATCGGTGAAGTAAACGTCAGATGCCATGTTCAGAAAAACCGAATGACAGGATAAAAAACGAACGGTGCACGGATTCAGAGGATGTTCAGGAGTTCGGCGGGAGTGCGTGCGTAAGGTATCCCCTTCTCCCTGCACTCCTCCTCGGTGAAATCGTATCCGTAGGTGACCGCGATGAAATCCACCCCTGTGGCCCTGGCGGATTCCATGTCGTCGTGGCTGTCGCCGATCATGACGGTCTCCTCTGGCGTGACGTCGGCGAACTCCATGCACTCGCGTATGAGATCCACCTTGGACACCCAGTGGTCGAGCGCTACACCGCGTATGGTAAGGAAACAGCCGTCGATGTCCATGGATGCCAGCGCCTTCTCGGCGAAATCCGTGTACATCATGGTGGCGACGGACAGCATGTACTTCCCAGACAGTTCGACGATGGTGTCGGAGAGTCCAGGATACTCCTTGTATTCGTAGTATCCCTCGTCCTCGCCGTAGAACTTCACGTAGGACATGATGGCGGGTATCTGCTCCTCCTGCTTCAGGCCGAGGAGCCACATGATGTTGTGCCCGAATGATCCGCAGAACGATTTCAGCATCTGGTCCTCGGAGGGGATCGGTTTTCCCATGGTCTCGGCGATCCTGACCACTGCCTTCATGGAACCGGGCGACGCATCCATGAGCGTGCCGTCCTTGTCGAAGATGATCAGTTTCTTGCCGTCCATGAGGGATGTAACGTCCACCCCGCTTATTTACTTACGGTACGGAGGGGGGCGATCATCGAGTCGATGCGGCGGGCTACGGCACAGGGATCGCGCCCGTATTTTGATATGTCGATCCACTCAGCCCCGCCGATGCGTCTCAGCCAGGTAAGCTGGCGTTTGGCTATGTGCCTGGTCTCGGTCTTAATGGATGCTATGGCCTCGTCGCGAGACACATCCTCAATGATGTGGTCGTACATCTGGCGGTATCCCACGCCCTGCATGGCGACGGAATCCCTGCTCACGCCTTTCCTGATGAGTCTCCTGACCTCCTTCTCGAGACCGTCTGCGATCATGCCGTCCACACGCTGGTCTATCCTCCTGTACAGCGACCTGCGGTCGTCATCAAGAATGAAGAACCTGAAATCGTAGCGGGGCTTGGCGGAAGCCCTCTTCCCGGCGTATCCGGAATAGGGCATCCCAGTCGTTATGGTGTACTCCAGCGCGCGGATTATCCTCACCCTGTTGTTGGGATGTATCGATGCCGCATACACCGGATCCAGACGCTCCAGCTCGTGATACATCTCCTCCAGCTGCCCGTCGGCCGCGCGTATGCGGAGCTCGTACTTCAGATCGGGATCCGTGCCGGGCTCGGTCTCCGGCTGCTTGAACAGAAGCGCGTCGATATAGAAGCCGGACCCTCCGGCCACTATCGGCACGTGTCCCCTGGAGAAAATCGATTCTACGGCCTTTACGGCGTCCTCCGTGAACCGGGAGACGCTGTAGTCCTCACGGGGATCCGCGACATCGATGAGATGGTGCGGGATGCCCTTCCTCATGCTCACGGGAAGCTTAGCGGTCCCGATGTCCATGCCGCGGTAGACCTGCATGGAATCGGCGCTGACGATTTCCCCGCCGATCATCTCCGCCAGCGCTACGGCGGTCTCGGATTTCCCCGTGCATGTGGGGCCGGCGATGACTATGAGGGGCATCATCAGCAATGTATGGGTCCGGATGTTTATACAGGATTTCCCCGTCTCCTAGGATGAAAAGAGAAGCGAGGGGGAGTACCCCCTCTGAGTTTAACAGGCAAAGTAGCCGTGGGTCCTGAGCATACGCTTCTTGACCAGGTGCGACCCGAAGAAGTACACGCAGGCGATTATCGGCATCCAGATCATGAAGATCGGCGCGATGCTGAAGAAGTCGCTCTGGAACAGGTCCATCGGGAAGTCAGATATTCCCTCCCACAGCATTCCCGTGAACGGCAGGATGGTACCGACCGCGAGTGCGACGAGAGCGGATATGACCAGCGCCTTGCACGACCAGGACTGCACGAACGGCAGCTTATTGGTACGCACGATGTGTATGGACCAAACCTGCATCCAGTACTGCTCGATCACCCAGATGGCCTGGAACAGCGCCTCCACGTTCGTTCCGGTCAGATCCTCCCTGTTGAGGATGAGCTGGCCGACGTTGTCGTAGGAGCCCTTTGCGAACAGCACGACACCGTCCGCGTCGACCACGTCGATGCACATGGTACCGAATACCACGAGGATCATGAACGCCCAGGTCATGATATCCGTTATCGGGCACATGGGTCCGTACCTGAACATCACGTTCTTCAGGTTGATGGCGTCCCACTTCCTGGGTTCGCGGACGAACTCGTCCTCCACCTTGTCCCAGGGTATGATGAGGCAGGCGAAGTCGTTGATCAGGTTGAAGATCAGGATCATCAGCGCGCCCATGGGGTTGAAGTTGAACAGGAGGGTGGCGAGGATCAGCGAGAACATGTAACCGAAGTTGATCGAACCGATCATCTTGACGTACTTGATGGTGTTGACGTAGACCTTCCTTCCCTCTATCACGCCGTCCTTCAGGATGTTGAGGTCCTTCTCCAGGAGGATCATGGAAGCCGTGTCCTTGGCGATGTCGGTACCGGTGTCGACGGATATGCTGACGTCCGCGGCCTTCATGGCCAGGACGTCGTTGATGCCGTCTCCCATCAGGCCGACGGTGTGGCCGTTGGCGCGAAGCGCCTTGACGATGCGCATCTTGTTGTCCGGGGTGAGCCTGACGAAGATGTCAGCCTTCTCGACCTTCTCCTGCAGGTCAGCATCGGACATGTCGTCGATCTGCGGACCCACGATGATCCTGTCGGTGCTGATGCCGATCTCGTCGCAGACGTAGCGGGTGACGTACTCGTTGTCCCCCGTCAGGACCTTGGTCGTTATCCCGTAGTCCCTGAGGTCCTTGATAGCGTCCCTGGCGGTCTCCTTCACGGGGTCGGAGAACACCACGAATCCCGTGAATATGAGCTCGCACTCGTCCTCGACGGAGACCTCCTTACCGCTGGGTATATACTTGTATCCCACACCGAGGACGCGCATCCCCTTCTCGCTGTACCACTCGACGAGGCCCATGATGTCGTTCCTGACCTTGTCGTCGAGGGGCTGGATATCCCTGTCCTTGTTCAGGTATGCCGTGGAGATGGATAGTATCTCGGGGGTCGCTCCCTTGGTGATTAGTACGTTGACGTCCTCGTCCTGCTTGACGACGACGGTGGCCCTCCTCCTTATGAAGTCGAAGGGCACGTCGGCGACGTAGGGATACATGTCGAGCTCGTCGGTGAATCCGTACTCCTCGGCGTACTCGTCTATCGCCCAGTCGATCTGGTTGGTGGAGGACTTGAGGTTCCTGCTGTTGAGGCAGATGAACATCTCCACCATGTGGCTGCTGTTGCCGTGTATGTCGCAGCAGTCGTGGACGGAGATCCTGTTCTGGGTAAGGGTCCCGGTCTTGTCCGAACAGAGGACGTCCATGGCACCGAGGTTCTGGATGGAGGTTGCCTCCTTGACGATGACCTTCTTCTTCGACATGTCTATCGAACCCTTGGCCAGGTTCGTGGAGACTATCGTGGCCAGCATCTCGGGCATGAGACCGATGGCGAGCGTGATCGCGAAAATGACGGCGTACTTCACGTCGTCGAAGAGGAACTCCCCCGCGTTGATGAAGCCCTTAGCGAGCATGATGATGAGGACGGGGGGCACGGTGTAGAGCATCAGCTTGACCAGGACGGACGTGATGGCCTTGGTACCCTTGTCGTAGGTGGTCTCGTCCTTCTTCCTGGTGAGCTTCTCGGCCATTGAACCGAACATGGTGTCGTCGCCCACTGCGACGACGACCGCTTCGGCGGAACCGCTGATGACGTTGGATCCCATGAAGGCCATGTTGCTGCATCCCAGGACGCTTCCGTCCACGGACATGGGCTCGTCCGTCTTGGTGATGCCTCCGGACTCGCCGGTGAGGGCGGACTGGTCGACCTTCAGGTGGTTGGACCTGATGATCCTGACGTCGGCGGGGACCATGTCCCCGGAATCCAGGATCACTATGTCACCGACGACCAGGTCGGCGGAGTCCACCTCTATCTCCACATCCTCACGCCTCAGTGTGATGATGGTGGTGACCATGCTCAGGAGCTTGGCCGCGGCGTTGCTGCTGCGGGTCTCCTGGATGAACGTCATGGTTCCGCTGACCAGGATCAGCGTGGTCAGGATGATCAGATAGGGGATGTCGATGTCCTCGCCCTGTACGACAGCGGTGACGGGCCAAAGTATGTCGATGATCGCCAATGCAATTATGAAAACGTTGACGAACGAGCGGTAGAGCCTCTTCAGGATCACGTGCCTATTGTGATTGGTCACCACGTTGTCGCCGAACTTGATACGCGACGTGGTGACCTCCTCGTTGTAGTGTCCTTCGGGTCTGCTGTCAAGCTGTTCCAACAGGATCGAGGCGTCTGCTGAGGCTGCGAACTTCATCCTCTCGGCTGCAGTCATACCGCTGACGTCTTCGAAACCGTCCGTTTTCGGGTCAGGTGTACTAGAACCGTTATCCACGGAACGGGGCGATAGGATTTCGATATTTAAAGCAGGGACCTTGAAAGTGACCCCGTTGTCCCGTCAGAGACCCGAGGGTGTCGGGGTGTCCCTGTACCGTCATTCTGTCGGTTTTGAGTACATTTGTCCAACTCACTACACTTTAATGTCCCGTTTGATTTGAAATATATGAATTTGAAAATATAGTGACAGATTGCGAACACGAAAACCCCTCATTTAGGGCCACTTTCGGGGGTTTTGCCCCTAAAAACCTATTTATACATTGCCGAGTCCGACATCATTGTATGTTAGCTGCCGCGATGCCCCGGACGGGGGTGATGCGACGCATGATTACAGGATAGAGAAGAGTGACCCAAAGGCCGGTGAATGCACCGCCTACGGCATATCCCGGCACATGCCCAAGTATCATCGGCAGGACGAGGAGGCAGATGACTACCGGGACCATCCCGAGGACGAACAGTACTGCCTTGCGCAGCGCATCGCAGACAATCTCCGGGCACCTGTAACGGAAATGCTCCAGATGGCGGCCGATCAGTGTGCCGTACGTGAGGGCGACCGCCAGGGCATTGGTGCCCGAGCTCCTGTCCGCCAGGCAGACCATGGCGATGCAGACGGGGAAGAGTGCGATCATGTATCCGTAGGACGCCTTGCGGTAGTTGTCGTCGGAGAGCTGTGCCCATGCGTATATCCTCCCATTGATGTAGATGACCGATAGTGCCAGCAAAACGCCTGCGACGACATCCACGGGCGTATGCGCGCCCAGATACAACCTCGAGAATACTATGGCCGTCGCCAGTACCGTGAAGAGAACGGCCCACGGCCTCGACCCGCATACCATCGCAAAGGTACCGTATCCTGCGGTGGCTGCGGTCGCGTGTCCGCTCGGGAAGGAATAACCGCCGGCGTGCGCGGATCTCTCCACATCCTCCAGCGACGGGTCCAGCACCCAAGGGCGCGGTTGCTTCACGACGTTCTTGACCATCCTCGCGAGATCGATGGCGATAATCATGTTCAGGAGCATGAGGTCGCCCTTGCGCCTGTCCACGAACCAGAGCAGGAACGCCGCTATGGCGATCGGCAGGTATTGATAGATCACGGGTTCGGAGACCAGTCTGAAGAATGACTCGATGGCCTGCGGAGCCGTATCCCTGAATTCCTGGAGGACTCTCAGCAGACCGATGCCCGTGAACACATCGAAGGCCATGGTGCCGTATCGGTTCACTGCTTATTAGCTCTCGTTCCGCAGAAGATGTACACGGCGACCGCCATGGCGGCGATGACCATGGCGAGACACGCCCACCATACCGCGCGGTAATCCGCTGCCGTCCCGTTGCCGATGAGGAATCCCGCCACAGTGGTGCACACGGCGCCGCCCAGGAACGGGAACAGGTTGAGTGAAGCCGCGACCACCCCGGATATGGAGTAGGGGTAGTGCGACTTGATCAGCGCGAAGGTCACGACGAACACGGAAGTGAAAAGACCCAGCAGATAATTCAGTACGCATTGCAGGGGAATGTCCGTCACCACCGAGGAGTCTGCAGACGTAAGGCATATCGCGGACCATACCGCCAGCAGCCCTATCGTGGCGCCCAGTATCAGGTGCCTCTCGCCAAGAGGCGTCCTGTCCGAGATGAATCCCGACAGCGGGGCCCCCGTGAGCATCCCCACACCTACGAACATCAGCACCATGGAGTAGTCCTCCTTCGCCATGCCGGACTCGCCGTAGAACGATCCGGAGAAAGCGCCTCCCCAGACCATGAACGCCCCGTAGATCAGGAACAGCCATATCGCGGCGGGCCAGAACGCCCTCTCCGCGAAGACCATCGCCACGGATCTGGTCATCGGGATCCTCTCCTCGCTGACCTCGACCTCGCCGTAGTCCTCGGGATGCAGTTCCGTCATCTCCGGCAGGCCCCTGTCGGACGGGGAGTCCCTGACGAACAGCCATATGGAGAACGCAATGGCGAACGTGATCGCGGTCAGCCACATGTACGTCTCGGCAAGACCGATACCGTCGATGGCCATTACCATGGGGTACGCGGCGCAGATTGCGCCTATGTTCCCTATCATCACCGCGATACCGATCAGCGTGGAGAACCTGTCCTTGGGGAACCAGCTGATGAAGATCTTCATGTACGGTATGGATATCACGGAGGCGCCGATGCCTATTATCGCCCTTCCAAGGACCATCAGCCCGAAATTGCGGACGCCGTCCATCGCCGATACCGCACACAGGAGCGAACCGAATGACAGGATCGTCACGAACACGGCCGCCGACCTCCTCGGACCGAACCTGTCGGTTATCAGGCCGCTGGGGATCTGCATGACCATGTACGAGTACAGGTAAGCGGAGGCCAGGATCCCCACGCCGGCTGCGTCAACGCCGTAATGCGACTCGAGGATGTCTGAGATGGCTCCCCCTGTCATCCTGTGAAAGTAGACGAAGAAGTACGCCACCATCAGCACGGATGCGGAGAGCAGACCATAGAGCCTTAGCTTCGACATCTGCCTGCCAGAATCGTCCCCGAGTGTCATCTGCTGGGCCTTCTTCATGATAATTGGAATGGCGCGAAGAGGGAGATTCGAACTCCCGAGGTGAAACACCACCGGATTTCAAGTCCGGCGCCGTGGGCCAAACTTAGCTATCTTCGCTTGTCAGAGGCTATTGCTTTCCCCTATTTAATCAAAAGCCTCGGAAGGGAATCAATAACTATCGGCTGAACAATCCGTCTATCCATGATATCCGATTTCGGCCATACCGACGACGGGAGGGATGTGAGGATGGTGACCATCGGGAACGGACCCCTCAAATGTACCGTGCTGGACCTGGGATGTTCGCTCCATTCCCTCGAATTCGACGGGAGGGACGTGCTCCTCGGATACGACGATGCCGACAGCTACCTTCACAACGGGGGACACTTCGGCGGCGTGATCGGAAGGTACGCCAATCGCATAAAGGACGGCAGATGCCCCATCGGAGATGAGGTGTTCCAACTCTCGAGGAACCGCGACGGCAACCATATGCACGGCGGTCACGATGCCTTCGATAAGAGGGTCTGGCACATATCGAGACATGACGATTCCTCGGTGGTCTTCGAATTAGACGACAGGGACGGTTCCGAAGGATATCCCGGTAACCTGCACGTCACATGCGGGTACAGGATCGAGGGGAACTCGCTGATCGCGAGATACACCGCGACATCCGACAGGGACACAGTGTGCAACATCATCAACCACGCATACTTCAACCTCGGAGATTCGAATGATGTCACCGACCACACTGTACGGCTGGAGGCGGATGAGTACACCCCGCTCGGAGAGGGGTCCGTCCCCACAGGCGCCATCGAATCCGTGGAGGGCACAGACATGGACCTCAGGAAGGGTAAACATCTCAAAGGCATGAGCGGATACGACTGCAATTGGGCGGTCCGCGGTTACGACGGCTCGATGCGCCCTGCCGGAAGCGCGTGGTGCGATTCCACCGGAGTACGCCTCGACGTCCTGACCAACATGCCCGGGATACAGTTCTACACAGGCAACGGCATAAAGGAGGGGACAAAGGGCAAGAACGGTTCCGTGTACGGGAGATGGAGCGGACTCTGCCTCGAGACGCAGCACTTCCCCGATGCGCCGAACCACCCTAACTTCCCGTCGGCGGTGCTACATGCAGGGGAGACCTACGAGCACATCACCGAATACAGGTTCTCAAGGCTCTGACCGTCGCTTCCGCTTCTTCTTGAGCTTTCCGTAATCGAGAGTGTTCTTGGACGAACCGCTAGCCGCACCGGACACCTCCACCCCGGAGAAAGCGTCCTCCGCGAAGGCGGCTGCATTGGCCGCTACGGCGGTGACTATCTTACCCCATACTGCGTATCTGATCCAAGTCCTGATCCTCGGCATCTCGTATCCCGCCGGGGTGTAGAACCTGCGGATATCGTAGGACACGATCATCAGCAGCAGCATGTCGTAGAGTATCGCAGTGGTTATGTAGACGTTGAAGTCGAAAAGATGCGACATGCCCGACGCGTTAGTGACGAATGCGGACAGCCACAGCGGGATGACGAAGGTGAAGCAGCTCCTGACCACCTTCCTCCACGACGACGCCCTCCTCGACGCTATGCCCAGTATGGAATCGATCATGGTGATGATGAAGAAGAGATCCATGAGGATCAGCGCGACATTCACCAGGGCGTCCCTGGGAAGGTCCTTTATGGTGTCCAGCGTGAACATGTACACGTCGATCTCATCGCTTATCATGCACCCGAGGGCGATGAGCTTGAGCATGTAGTTGCCCAGCAGCACCAGCAGGAACAGTTCGGCCAGGAGCAGTATGCCCGGCAGCCTGTTCTCCTCGCGGACCATCTGCTTCATCCTCTTGGAGAACCTCCTCCTCATGGTGGAATGCTTCCTGCCGTCCCTGAGCTTGTCGGGGGACCTGTCGTAGAACTCGCTGGTGAACCCGTAGGCGCCGTCGGACTCCACCGCCTCCAGCAGCTCCGCCTCGTAAACCCATTGGTTCATCAGATGGTTGTTCATGTCCCTGAACACCCTGAAGACCAGGAAGAAGAACCCGTATCCGCCGGTGAACATGATTATGGGGAACACGAGTATGAAGGGCACCTTCTTCACCACCTGCGTCATGGGCATGACCCTTATGCCAACGGCATCCAGTGCGTTGACCATGTGCCTGGTGAACTGCACCTGCCTCTTCTCGTGCGCATGGGGGAAGATGAACACGGGGATGAAGACGAAGACCATCATCAGCATGACCATCACGAACCCGCCGATGATTGCGGGGTAGACGACGTCGATGGTCATCAGGGTGGTGTTGCCGACCATGATCCCGATGTCCCTGTTCCCTCCGCCGAGATCGTTGATGAACGGCACCGCCTCCATTATGACCCAGACGAGGAAAACGAACGTCATGATCAGGAACAGTACCGCCAACGGGTGGATGACGAAGCGCTCCCTGCTGCGCACCTCGCTGAGCATGCTGCGCATCCTGTCCGTGTTCGCGCCCTTGGACCTGGCGTACTCGATCAGGGACATCATCCATATCTTGTCGCGCTGGGAGTGCTTGGCGAGCCTGGTGTACAGCTTGTAGATGATGATCACGATCACGTATGCCTCGAACGCGAGGCACAGGACGACCGCCTTGTCCATGTAACCTGACAGCACGGCATATCTGCCGTCCGTCCCGCTGAGAGCGCTGACCACCGCCAGCACGATGAGCGGGACGATCATCACCAGGAAGGTGGCGAACCCGTTCATCACCAGGTCGTTCTGGTATCTGGCGTTGACGCACTCCCTGAACGGGGGCACCTCCTTCTTCTTCAACGGCCCTCCCTCCCGCGATTCTTGATCAAAGCCATCACCGCCAGGACGGTACCCGCGCCGGCGATGAACAGTGCGATGGCCTCCGCATGCTCTATCGACGACCCTCCGGAGGTGTCATCATCCGATTCCGCGTCGGAGATGACGGCGTAGCATTGGACCGGTTCCCCGTCGGCATCCGAGGGTATATATACCGCGGCGAGAGCGAATGCCACGACAGCGACGACTGCTATGGATGCTGCCAGAATGCGCGACCTGTCGACAGGGACGACCATGACGGATAATCGTCATCGGAATAATAAACACATGCGTTCGGGAAATCCGGAGGCATCACATGCCTTCGAAGAACCTGGCCGCGTCCCCGAGCACGTCGGTGGTGGGCTCGGCCTCCAGCTCCTTGGCGTACTTCGCGACCCTGGAGTCCATGATGATCGCCATGCCCCTGTCGGTCTCCGTCCTGATCAAACGTCCGATGGCCTGCTTCATCTTCCTCATGGCGGGAGCGAGTGAGACGTACTTCCAGCCCATCCACGCACCGTACTTCTCGTCGTACATGGCGCTCATGGCGTTGTTCTCCAAAGTGGGCGGCGGGAAGGGTATCCCGACGATTATTGCGAAGCACAGCTCCTCTCCGGGGAAGTCTATGCCCTCCGCCACCGAGCCCCCCATGACCGAGCAGAACACACCGTCCCTGCCCGAACGGAAAGCGGTGAGGGCCTGTGCGGTCCTGTTCGCCCTTCCGGACTCCTCCCAGTACAGGTCCTTGCGGATGTCCCTCTCCAGATAGGGGCGCATCTGCTTCATCAGCCCGTAGGACGGGAAGAACACCAGCGTGTTCTTGTGCACCAGGTTGCACAGCTTGGCGATGTGCCTCTCCATTATGTTGAAGATGGCGGGATTGGCCTTCATATCCTGGTACCTGGTGGTGACGTTGGTCATGTACAGCACCTTCCTGTTCTCCTTCGGGAACGGGGAGGGATAGATCTCGGTGACGGTGTCCTTCGGAAGACCCAGCACCTTGACGTACTGATCCAAGGGCTGCAGTGTTCCGGACATGTGGACCGCCCCTTTTTGGTTGCGGATGAAGGAAACGACGTCATGGGGATTGATGCATGCGGCATGCAGGTACTCCCCCTTCTCGGCGGTCTTGATCGCCCTGATGAACATCTCGTCGCGGGTGAGCATCCACTTCTTGAGCAGTATGGCGACGGTGAAGATGTCGGATACGCGGGCATCGCCCTCCTCCATCAGGCGCTCGGTACGGGCCTCCCCGATGTCCTCGAGCCTGTCCAATGCTATGGAGAGGTTGTCCCTGGTGATGTGGAACCTCTCGAAGATCCTGTCCTCCAGCAGCGTGACCGGTTTCAGGAGGGCCTCGGTCTTCCCCAGGGGGATGAGGTCGGTGGCGATGGCCTTGATGGTACGCTTGAGGTGGGTGAGGAAGTCGCGCATCCCCATGCCCTCCCAGAGCTGCGTCGTCCCCCTGATCGCGTCGCACTCGTCTATCGCCCTGTCGAGCATGTCGTTGTCGATGGTGAAGCTCTCCTGGCTCCTGGCCGCGTCGATGAGGTTGTGGGCCTCGTCTATGACCAGCACCACCTGCGAATCGTCCACGTCCATGTTCCTGAGGAAGTTGGAGCGGATATCCTCGGAGAGGATGTGCACGTACGGTGCCGCGATCACCTCGCATCCCTTCATCAGGAGCTTCTTCATCTCGTAGGGGCAGGCGCCGATGCGCTCGCAGTACCTGTCCAATTCATCAGACTTGGGGAAGTTCGTGCGAACGTACGAATCCACGTTGGGGAGCTTGTCCTTCAGCGATTCGAAGTACTTGCACTGATGCTTGGACTTCTTCTCCTCGCATATGCTGGAGAGGACCGTGGCGGACAGGTTCTCGCTGTCCTTGAGGGAGCGCACCGCGGGGCATGACCTTGCCCTGCCGGTGACGGGCACCCCCGATATGGGCTTGAGACGGGAGATGGCCTTCAGCTCCTTCATCACCTGGTCGCTCTGCGTGATGGTCCTGGTGAGGTAGATTATCCTCTTGCCATTGGGCACGGCATGCTCCAACGCAGCGGCGAGGGAGACGATGGTCTTCCCGGTACCCGTTCCGGACTCGATCACGATGTGCCTCCCCTGATCGAGGGCGTCGCGTATGTCCCCGATGATCTTCAGCTGCGTGGAACGCGGTGCGTAAGGGAGGTACGGGGCATCCTCGTTGACATGTGCCAGCACCTCCGGTTCCGGAAGGTCCTCCTTGATCTCGAAAAGGCTGGTCTGATTGGTTTCGACGGTGTCCTCCATCGATGCCCCGCACTTCTGACATGTATCACGTCCAGGCCATACGAAGCTGTGGCATCTGGGGCAGAAGTGTGTGGGCATAGCCCTTCCTATATGCTCATCACATATAAGGGTCGGCTTTTCGGAAGGGCATGGGGACACGTGCGATCAGTCGAGGCTCTTCCTCATGACAATGCGCATGTACTCCATCCTGCCTGCGGTGCGGTATCCGTGCGCCTCGTAGAAGGCTATGGTCCTGGGGCTGATCTCGTTTACCTCCAGATGCACGGAGCCCAATCCGGCCTCGCGGGCCCTGTCCTCGACGTATCCCAACGCGAAGGATCCGATCCCCTTCCCGCGGGATTCCGGCAGTAGATAGAGCTTGCTCAGGCGCATACCCTCGGCGTCGGTCTCGTATGCGAGGTATCCGACGCACTCCCCGTCGCACAAGATGAACGCGTACCTTGCACCGGCGGCGATCTGTTCCGCTACGGCCTCGGGAGTCTGATACCTCTGCAGGAAGGACTCCACTACATCGCTGGGGGTGTCCCTGTAGACCTCCCTCAGGAGGGGGAACGCCATATCCGATACCTCGGCAGAACGTTCCGGACCGATGAAATCCAGCTCGATATGGTGGCCTTCGTCCGATCTATCCATGGTTGCGGAATGTCTGGGATCGTAATCAAACCTTTGCATATCCGCCGGATACGGCCGTACGGACGTCCCCGGTGACCGATCGTCGGATCAGGCGTCCGATAAACCTTATAGTCGTTCATGCATCACCCCGGTATGACCACCTACGGCAACTGCGAGGACCTCATAGGTCTCGTCGTCAATCCGGGCAACTTCCTTCCCGACCTTCCGTTGGACAAGGTGCGCTACCTGCTGCTCGAATCCCAGGCACTGAGGGATGATTACGAGAGGAGCATCGTCATCAACTACATAGCCGGGAACTTCTCTTCCAACAAGCACCTCTGCTGCACCGTTCTCGCGGGCAAAGCGGATTCGGAGATCCTCGATGTCCTGGACGACGTGGAGAGGATGATCAACGAGGAGCTCGAGGCCAGGAAGAGGAACGGTCTCCCGTCATTCTGACGGTTTCCTTATACCGAGCTGCGACATCGCCCTGTCGATATCGGGCATGCCGTACTTCATCGCCTTGATCAAATACTTCTCAGAATCGGCCACCTTGCCCTTCTCGACAAGCAGGGAAGCGATGGCCTGGCACATACCAACGAGCAGTTCCTTCTCGTCACTCTGACCGCTCTCGATCGTGATCTCAAGATACTCCGCGGCAAGTATGAAGTCGGATAGATATCCATCCGAATCGCCCGCGTCGTTGCGGAGCTCCGCGCGGTTGTACAGCGACATCACAAGACGCCTGTAGTCGTCGATGAGGTGGTGATCTGCGAGATAGCGGTCGATGTCGATGTCCTTCCCGTAGTTCTCTATGGCCTTCTGGGGCTGTCCGGTCCTCTCGTACACGTTCCCCAGATAGGAGTACGCATCCGCCCTGCGGTTGTCCTCCCAGTCGCCGATCCTTCCCTCGAGCACGTCCAATGCCTTGTGCAGGAAAGGTTCGGCGTCATGGAACTTGCCGGTGTTCATCAGGTCGTCGGCCACGTCGATGCACATCTCCACGATCCCCTTCACGTCGAAGTACCCATTGCCGGGCATGAGCTCAGGGAGCCTCGCGGCCACCTTCCTGTAATCCTCCAGCATACCGATCTGGTCGCCGTCGAACAGCAGGTTCCCGCGTCCCTCGTGGGCGCGGATGTACAGTCCGGCATCTATCCTGCGGCCCTCCCTCTCCTCGTCCTCGATGATATCGATGGCGTCGTCGAAGTCGCTGAGGGCAGAGATGGTGGATTCCATCATCAGAAGGATGGTACCGCGGTTGATCAGCGCTTCGAGGAGCTCGGAGACGGGGCCCTCGGTCTCCAGGCGGGAGACCTTGTCGTTGTACTCCTCCAGCGCGACGTCCAGATGCTCGTCGGATGACATCTTCACTTCTTCTTGGCCTGGTTCGCCACGGCGTTGACCTTGGCGTTGATCTTATCCTGGTCGCCCAGGTATCTCTTGGAGACGACGTTGAAGTCCCTGTCGAACTCGTAGACGAGGGGGACGGCGGTGGGGATGTTGACCCCGACGATGTCGTCGTCGGACATGTTCTCGAACACCTTCACCAGCGCGCGCAGGGAGTTCCCGTGGGCGGCGATGATCACACGTTCCCCCTTCAGCATCCTGGGCTTGATCTCCGCCTCGAAGTAGGGTACCGCGCGTGCTACGGTGTCCTTGAGGCTCTCGGTGAGCGGGAGGTCCTTCGGATCCACGCCCGAATACTGTATCTGGCGGGCGGGGTTGCGCTCGTCCTTGGGGTCCAGCGCCGGCGGGGGGATATCGTAGGATCTCCTCCATTTCTTGACCTGGTCCTCGCCGTACTTCTCGGCGGTCTCGGCCTTGTTGAGTCCCTGGAGCGCACCGTAGTGGCGCTCATTGAGTTTCCATGACTTGATGACCGGCAGCCATTCACGGTCCATGCCCTCCAGGGTGATGTTAAGCGTATGGATGGCGCGCTTGAGGTACGATGTATAGCAGACGTCAAAATCGAATCCCTCGGCCTTCAGCACCTTCCCGGCCTCTACTGCCTCTGCCCTTCCCGTATCGGAAAGGTCCACATCGGTCCATCCGGTGAAGAGGTTCTCCTTGTTCCATACGCTCTCCCCGTGGCGGAGGAGTACGAGCTTCATTGTGTCGGTCATCTGATTACCTGTGGGGGTATCGCGTCGCGCGTATTAACCGTTATGCAATTTTTATGTGATAAAAATTAAGCATTAACATTAAAACTATTGAAAAAATGGAATTGAATTCCAATTATTCACATGATACCTATCCGCAACGACAGGATCAATGCCCTGCCCGTCACGTCGATATGAACCCGAAATCAAGAAATGGTTAAATCCTACACGTCGATAGACCGTCAGAGGAATAGCATGGCAGAGAATACCAGGGCTAAGAAATCGGGGATACTCCTCGCAGTGATCATAGTGGCCATAGCGGCGGCGATAATCGCGTGGCAGGCGTTCGACGTCACGGGCTGGGCCATACCGTTCATCATCCTGCTGATCATAGGCGTCTATCTGATAGCGTCTTCGTTCTACATGCCCAGATCCTCCAGGATCGGCCCCTCGCCCGCTTCATTCTACATAGTAAACGGTACGGTGCTGACGGTGATCGGCCTGATCGGGACCATAAACCTCGCCACCGACCTCGAATGGTGGTACTCCGTGGTCGCCTGCCTGTTCGTCGCGGCGGCACTGGTGCTGTTCATCAGCTTCCAAAGGGACTGACATGGAACTGGAGGAGTTCGCCGACCTGCTCAGGCTCGAGAACCGCAACCTCGAGGCCGTCAGGGAGGAGGAACCCTTCCTGGACGATGCGCTGACGTACATCGTCATGGCATTGGCCCACGACTGCATAGCGTGGGAGGAGCCCATGAAGGGAATGGAGGCCAACCTCGGACTGATAGAGTCCGTAGCGAGGTACGCCTCGCTCATATCGGACAAGTGGAGGCCCGAGGGGGTTCTTGTCTTCGGGAACGGGAGCTCCATGACGCAGGAGAACTACCAATCCCTGTTCTCCAGGTCGAAGGGGCTTAGGGATGCGCTCCTGCAGCAGCATCTCGCCACCTACGGGAAGGAGAACGAGATACAGGCCTACAGGGAGACCAACACCTGCCTCACATACATGATCGCGATAGGATGTGCCAGATCCACGGATTTGGAGGGATCTCTCACCTACGTCGACAGGACCTTCAGGGACATCATGAAGCAGATGACGGACGGACAGTGAACCAGGTCATTCACATCCCGTTATTATTATAATATAGGACTGTCCGCATGCTTTTTATATAACTACCTAATAGCCCCGCCAACAACATTAGAGGAGCATACTCAATGTCAGATATGGTAGAGTTCACAGGTGACAATCTGCTGTTCATCGTCCCTATCGCTGCTGTTGTTGCTCTTGTCGTTGCTTTCCTGTTCTTCAGGCAGGTGTTCTCCAAGGATAAGGGAACCCCCGAGATGCAGGCGATCTCCGACAAGATCGAGGAAGGTGCAATGGCCTACCTCGCAAGGCAGTACAAGACGATCGGAATAATTGCAGTCGTCATCGCAGTTATCATCGCTATCGTAGGCTTCGCGGTCAAGGACTTCGAAGACTACCTCAACTACAAAGTGGCAATCGCGTTCATCCTCGGTGCTGGATGCTCGATCCTCTCCGGTTTCATCGGAATGAAGGTCTCGGTCAACTCCAACATCAGGACCTCCGCGGCAGCCAGGCGCTCGCTCGGCGAGGCCTTCCAGACATCCTTCCGCGGCGGAGCCGTCTCCGGTCTCGCCGTCTCCGTCCTCTCTCTTGCAGGACTTTTCCTCGTGTTCTTCATCTACAGCGCATGGTGTGACACGATGACCCTCACCCTCCACTCCGTCGTCGGATTCGCATTCGGTGCATCCATGGCGGCACTGTTCGCACAGCTCGGAGGAGGAATCTACACCAAGGCAGCAGATGTCGGTGCGGATCTCGTCGGAAAGGTCGAGGCAGGAATCCCTGAGGACGACCCCAGGAACCCCGCAGTCATCGCCGACCTCGTCGGTGACAACGTCGGAGACTGTGCCGGACGTGGAGCCGATATCTTCGAGTCCACCGCGGCAGAGATCATCGGTTCGATGGTCATCGGTCTCGCAGTCGTCAACCTCGCAGCAGGCTTCACATTCAACTTCATCTACCTCCCCCTCGTCATCATGGCGTTCGGACTCCTCGCTTCCCTCATCGGAATCTTCACCGTCCGCCTGAAGGATGAGAACGGCGACGTCATCAAGGCGCTCAACCTCGGTTACTACGTCACCATGGCACTGGTCATCGTCACGATGATCTTCTCGTGCTACTGGCTTCTCCACGAGGAGAAGATCCTCGGCGACGAGATCAAGTGGTACATGTTCGCCATCGCAGGATGCGTCGGAATCGCACTCGGTCTCGTTGTGGTATATGTTACACAGTACTACACCGGCGACCACAAGCCCGTTCAGACCATCGCGGAGCAGTCCGAGTCCGGACCCGCCACCAACGTCATCATGGGTCTGTCCGTCGGTCTCGAGTCCACCGTCATCCCGGTCGTATGCATCGGAATCGCCATCGTCGCAACCTATCTGCTCGGTTTCTACTCCACCGACAACGTGTTCGCACAGGCCACTCTCGGTCTCTACGGAACCGCTATCGCAACCGTCTCCATGCTCGCTTCGTCCGCATTCATCCTCGCAGAGGACACCTTCGGACCCATCACCGACAACGCAGGCGGAATCGCGGAGATGTCCAACCAGCCCGAGGAGGTCAGGAACAGGACCGACAAGCTCGACGCTGTCGGTAACACCACCAAGGCACTCACCAAGGGATACGCAATGTCCTCTGCCGCTCTGGCAGCATTCCTGCTGTTCGCAGCGTTCTTCGAGATCGTCGGAGAGCACTACCACACCAGCATCCTCGCTGAGATGAGCAAGGTCATCCTCGGTGACCCCCTGATCTTCGTCGGAGGACTCATCGGTGCTGCCCTCGTGTTCTTCTTCGCATCCCTCGCCATCCGCGCGGTCGGTACCGCAGCGGGAGAGATGGTCCAGGAGGTCCGCGAGCAGTTCAAGGACGGAAAGATCATGGCCGGAGAGAAGGAGCCCGAGTACGGACGCTGTGTCGACATCGCGACCAGGTCTGCCCTCAAGCAGATGATCGTCCCCGCACTCCTGCCCATCCTGGTGCCCGTCGTCTTCGGACTCCTGTACAGGTACGCACTCCCCGAGGACTTCCACGTCATCGCCCCCTACGCCGTCGGCGGACTGATCATGGTCGCCACCATCGTCGGTATCCTGATGGCCAACTTCCTCAACAACGGAGGAGGAGCTTGGGACAACGCCAAGAAGTACATCGAAGAGGGACACCACGGCGGAAAGAAGTCGCCCGCACACGCGGCGGCCGTCGTCGGAGACACTGTCGGAGATCCGTTCAAGGACACCGCAGGACCTTCGATCCACGTTCTGGTCAAGCTGCTGTCCACCATCTGTCTGGTCACAGCTATCCTGTTCGTGATCTAAACCTTTAACAGGGGCTTCGGCCCCTTTCACTTTTCTTTTATCTGCTGCATTCAATACAGAATGCCCTGACGCTGAGAACGGTATGAGCCAGATATCAGGTTTCTGAACCCCTTTTCATGCTTGCTGTAAGGCATCTATCGACACCGTCAAAGCTGAATGATTGTGCCTGCATGATCATGCAATGGCGATGCAAACGACGGTATGGTCATCGATACATCCCGGTCGCCATACAGAACCCATAGAGACACAGATAGCGGTCCCGCGGCCCCTCAAGGGGCCGTCGAATGATCACATGAAGGCCGACAGGACGAGGTTGAAGATCGACCCAATGACGACGGCGACGGTCATGGATGCAAGGGAAACGAGTACGGTGTCCTTGGCCCCAAGCTCCCTGTACATCGCGGTCATGGTGGCCAGACAGGGGATGTAGATGGACATGACGATACCGAACACGATGAACTGCTGAGCGGTCATGAACAGCGTGATGTCCTCTATGCCGACCGATGCTGCCAGGATGACCAGCATCCCGTAGGACATCTCCTTCCTGAGGATTCCCGCAATGAACGCAATGATGGTGACAGCGGGAAGGCCAAGGAGTGTGACCGTGAGCCACGACATGGGCTCGACGATGCTGTCGAGAAGGTCGTAATGCACCAGGAGCTCGATGATTATGCTGCCGACTATGAGCAGCGGAACGGCCAGCTTGAAGAAGTCACTGATCCTCAGCCATGTCTTCTTTAGGATATTGAAGACCGAGGGGGTCTGGAGCTCTGGCAGCTCCATGGCGAGATTGGACGGTTCGTACTTCAGGAATCTGTTGAGGATGCATCCGGAGAAGAACCCCAGTGCTATCAGTATGGCGAATATCGCAAGCACCCAGACGGCACCCGCATACTTGCCCGTGACACCGGTGATCGTGGCCAGCTGCGCGGAGCAGGGGATCGCCATGCAGATGATGGTGCACAGGATCAGCCTCTCCCTCCTCGAACGGATCACCCTCGTGGCCATGACGGCGGGCACGTTGCATCCGAATCCGACCATCATCGGGATGAAGCCGTTCCCGTGGATCCCGAGGCGGTGCATGCTCCTGTCGAGCAGTACGACGGCCCTCGGAAGGTATCCCGTATCCTCCAGGACACCCAACAGGATATAGAACAGCATGATGTAGGGGATCACAAGACCCAGTATGGCGGATATGCTGCTGTCGATACCTGTGAATATGGCTTCTCCGAGCTCCCCGCCGACGGAGTATCCGAAATCGGCGAGGGCACTGCCGACGACTGCGACGTAGGCATCGTCGACGAGCGTCGCCAGGAGATCCCCTACGAATATGAGTATCCCGAACACCGCGAGGAACACCGCGATGAGTATCGGTATTCCCGTGGACGGGTTGATTGTCATCTCCGAGATACGGTCCTTGCGGGAGGGTTCGGTCTGCTTCCTGACCATGACCTCCATGACGATGATGTGGGCATCCCCGTACCTGTCGCGTGCGAGGTGCATGTTCATCGGCTCCTTATGAATACTGATGAACTCCTCCGACATCTCCGAGATGCGGTCCTTCACCTCCTGCGATACCGAATCGGTCCTGAGGTCGATACCCTCCAGCAGCTTGATGGCCTGCCCCCAGGTTATGGTGGGGTCGATGCGCATCAGCTCCTCGACGTACTTCAGGACGTGACTGTCGTACATCACCCTGTAATCGGATACCTTCGCGGAACCCCCTGCAATCGCGTGCAGGAGGTCGCTCACCCCCTCCCCCGTCTTGGAGGACACGGGAACGACCGGAACGCCCAGCACCCTGCTGAGGCCGTCGATGTCGACGTCGTATCTCTTCGATGCGAGGTCGTACTTGTTCAGAGCGACGATGACGGGGATACCGAGTTCAGAGACCTCTATGGTGAGCACGAGGCTGGACTCGAGATTGGTGCTGTCGGCAACGACCAGGATGACATCGTTCTCCGAATCGCGGAGCATGTCCATGACGACCTTCTCGTCGTCGGAATTGGCATAGAGACTGTATGTGCCAGGCAGGTCGTGGAAGTGCAGAGTGACGTCATCCATGGTGACGGTCGCCTCGTCGAACTCCACCGTGGTGCCCGGATAGTTGGATGAGATGACCCCGATACCCGTCAGCCTCGAGAATAGGGAGGACTTGCCCACGTTGGGCTGACCGATCATCGATACCTGTATCGTCCTCACGGGATCACCTGACGTCCACGAATATGGCAGACGCCATGTTCCTGTCAAGGGCCAATACGGCATCTCCAAGACGGATGATGCGCGCGCCCTTCTCCGATACGATGGTGATGAGCTCCACCTCCCTGCCGGGGACGAATCCCATCGAGATCAGTTTCCTGGCGACAGAACCGTCCTCCGTGGACAGATGGGAGATGGTCCCCGAATCGCCGACCTTCATCTCCACGACGGATATGCTGATCGACACCGGACTGACGGAATCCGTGCAGGGGTCCGTGCAGGTGGCGCAGTCGGGATCGACGTTGGTCCCCGTTATGCGGCAGATCCTCTCCGCCGCGTCGTTGGATATCGCATGCTCCATGATATGTGCCTGCTCGTGGGCGTTGTCCTTGTCCATGTCGAGGACGTTGGTCAGGAAGCGCTCCATGATGTGGTGCTTCCTCCTGAGGTCCCTGGCGATCCTGTATCCGGATTCCGTGAGACTGACGCCGCGGTACTTCTCGTAGTTGACGTACCCTTCCCTCTTCAGGACCTTCAGCATCTCCGTCACGCTGCCTGGAGATACCCCCATGTAATCGGCCAATGCGGACGTTCCGACTGCTGTACCGCCCTCCGAGAGGCGCAGTATGTTGATAAGATAGTCTTCGCGGCTGTCGTTCCCCACGTCCAGCATATCCAACTACCAATATTTAGGTATGTCGAATATGTTTGACCGACCTAATAACCTAAAAAGTGGTAAATTAAGGGGTTTTCATGCCAGAAGCTCGTTCCAGCACCTCTCGAGGATCTCGTTCTCCTGACGGACGATCTCCTCCCTTGCCATGAGCGCCTGTATGACCAGGAGCATCTGCTCGTCGGTGGATGCGGAGGAGGTGCCTCCGATGGAGTTCCTCCTCTCGACGCACTGCTCGATGGTGATGGAATCGTAGACGTCATCGCCTATCTTGTCGGAGAACTTCCTGAACTCGTCGATGGAGAGCTCCTCGAGCTGCTTACCGTTCTCGATGCAGTACCTGACGGCCGAACCCACGATGCCGTGGGCCTCGCGGAAGGGCACGCCCTTCACCACGAGATAATCCGCCAGATCTGTGGCATTGATGAATCCTGTCTCGACGGCAGCGCGCATGCGCTCCTTGTTGAACTTCGCAGTGGAGATCACAGGTGCGAGGATGGTGAGGCTCTGCGTCAGGGACTCCATGGAATCCATCAGCGGGCGCTTGTCCTCCTGCAGGTCCCTGTTGTACGACAGCGGGAGCCCCTTCTCCATGACCAGCATGTTCACCAAGGTACCGATCACCGATCCGGTCCTTCCCCTGATGAGCTCGGTGATGTCCGGGTTCTTCTTCTGGGGCATGATGGACGATCCCGTGGTGTACTTGTCGTCCATCTCCACGAATCCGAACTCCTGCGAGGACCAGTAGACCAGCTCCTCCGCTATGGAGGACAGGTGCACCGCGCACTGGGATGCGCAGAAGGCGATCTCGGTGACGAAGTCCCTGTCGCTGACGGAATCCATGGAGTTCTCGGTGGGTCCGGAGAATCCCAGCGCCTCCGCGGTCATCTTCCTGTCGATGGGGTATGTGGTACCCGCAAGAGCGGCGGAACCGAGGGGGCACTTGTTCATCCTGTTGAACGCATCGATGAAACGGTCGGCGTCGCGGGCGAGCTTGAACGCATGTGCCAGATAGTGCTGTGCGAGGGTCACGGGCTGAGCGTGCTGCATGTGGGTGAACCCGGGCAGGATGGTGCCGCCGTGCTCTTGTGCGATCTTCACGAACGCGTCGATCAGGTTGTCTATCGCGGATACCGCATCCAAAACGGCCTCCTTCATGTACAGCCTGAAGTCGGTCGCCACCTGATCGTTCCTGCTCCTTCCCGTGTGCAGCTTCCCGCCCACGGGACCGACTATGTCGGTGAGCCTGAACTCGATGTTGGTGTGGATGTCCTCCAGTTCGTAGTTGAGCTCGAACTTCCCGTTCTCGATCTCGGCTACTATGGTCTTGAGGCCGTTGATGATCTTGTCGGCATCCCTCTGGGGGATGATGCCGCACTTCTTGAGCATCCTGACGTGGGCGAGGGACCCCATGACGTCGAAGAACGCCATCATGGAGTCGGTCTCCAGCGAGGTGGTGAACTCCAGGGTGGAGTCGGCCATCTTCTCGTCGAACCTGCCTGACCATAGTGCCTGCTGAGCCATGGGATCACTTCTTCTTGTGGACCTTGGCCGCGGTCTTGTTGGGGAGTCCCCAGCAGTAGATGAATCCGAGAGCGGACTTGTGGTCGAACTCGTCACCCTTCGCGTAGGTTGCGAGGCCCTCGTCGTAGAGGGAGTAGGGGGACTTGCGTCCGACGACCATGAGGCCGCCCTTCAGCAGCTTGACGCGGACGGTACCGGTGACGAACTCCTGGGTCTTGTCGACGAATGCGGCGATGGATTCGCGGAGGGTTCCGAACCAGAGTCCGTTGTAGACCAGCTGGGAGTACCTCTGCTCGACGATCTTCTTGAATTCGAGGACGTCCTTCTGGAGGGTGAGGAACTCGAGGGACCTGTGGGCCTGGGTGAGAACCATGGCCGCGGGGCACTCGTAGGTCTCCCTGCTCTTGATACCGACGAGACGGTCCTCGACGTGGTCGATCCTTCCGACGCCGTTCCTTGCGGCGATCCTGTTGACCTCCTCGATGAGCTGGACGCCGTTCATCTTCTTTCCGTTGACGGCGACCGGGATTCCCTTCTCGAACTGGATCTCGACGTACTCGGGCTCGTTGGGGGCCTCGGTGGGCTCGACGGTCCACTCCCATGCCTCCTTCGGGGGCTCCTGCCATGCGTCCTCGATGACTCCGCACTCGCAGCTCCTTCCCCAGAGGTTCTCGTCGACGGAGAACGGGTTCTCCTTCTTGACGATGATCTCGACGCCGTTCTTCTGGGCGTAGTCGATCTCCTCCTCACGGGTCATCACCCACTCCCTCATGGGGCCGATGATGCCGATGCTGGGATCGAGCGAGACGATTCCCACGTCGAAACGAACCTGGTCGTTACCCTTGGCGGTGCAGCCGTGGGCGATGTACTTGGCGCCCTCGCGCTGTGCGATCTGGACGAGGTTCCTGACGATGATGGGCCTGGCGATGGCGGTACAGAGGGGGTAGACGTCCTCGTACATAGCGTTGGCCTTCAGCGAGGGCCAGATACCGTCGTTGACGAACTCCTCCTTGGCGTCGATGAACTCCGCCTTGATCGCGCCGTTCCTGAGCGCACGGGCGACGATGTCGTCGCTGGACGGGGGCTGTCCCACGTTGATACCTACGGCGATGACGTCGAGGTTGTACTTTTCCTGGAGCCACCTGATAGCGACGGACGTGTCCAGTCCGCCGGAATAGGCCAAAACGATCTTCTCTCTCTTTCCGGAGGTCATTCTATCGGACTAGGCTATCTTGCGCGTGTATATTAAACGTGCGTCATAAGGGAGACAAACAGACGGATGGCATGTCCGATTAACGCTGTTTCCCATGTCCCGTTGCGGACTAGGGATTATATACGACACGACCGATTGGCAATCATGACCGGAATCTATACCGGAAGAGCGCGCAGGACGGCGTTCGTGTTACTCGGAGCCGCCCTTGCCTTATGCGCCGTTTTGGCGATATTCGCATTCACCGACGACTCCTCCGCCGAGAACGGGGACTGCGGTGCGAATGCGCATTGGAACTACGATGCGGGCACCCTGACCATCACCGGGACCGGGGCCATGACCGACTGGACCTCCGCCGAGGCCGTCCCCTGGAACGCCCACCGTGCCGAGATAACAAACGTCTCCGTCGCCGACGGGATCACCACGATCGGAGGCTACGCATTCAAACAGTGCCAGATGACCAGTTTCGTCATCCCCGACAGCATCACCACACTCGGTAAGGACTGCTTCGCGGGATGCGGCAAGATGACGTCCTTCACCATCGGATCGGGCGTCACGAACTTCTCCGCGGAGATGATGTACGGATGCACCAAGATGAAGGACATCGCCGTCAGCGGAGACCACTACGTCCTGGGCCCGTACCAGAAGATCATGTACACCGCCGACAAGAAGACCGCCCTCTACTTCCCCGCGGACATCCATTACGATTACGCGGTGATCGAGGACGACACCGAGAGGATCGCGTCCTATGCCTTCGCCGACACCCAGGCTCTCGTGATACAGCTGCCGAACTCGATCAAGGTCCTTGAGGACAGGGCGTTCTACAACACCGCGTCCCATCAGACACAGATCATGATCGGTCCGAATATGGAATATGTGGGCAGCGAGCTGTTCGGCGACACGCACCCCAATCAGATTGCGGTCCACCTCGACTTCAAGGGAACCCTGAAGAGCGACTTCGTAAACGTGAAGTTCTACAACCACGACGATACGGAGTGCAAGTACCTCCCCGGCGACCTGAAGGGCAAATGGTTCAACTTCTACGACGACAGGTATATGGCAGACTACACCGCGATCTCGATCAAATACCAGTACGCGGACGGCAAGGAGGCCCAGCCCAGGATCTACGAGGCAGCGGGAGAGGGACTCCAGTACTCCTACGGCACCCCGTCCATTTCCGGCTACGTGCCCAACATCGACGAGGTCTCGGGAACCACCAACTACACGGTGGTCGACGTCACCGTCGTGTACAGCAACCAGCAGTACGAGGTGGTCTACTACTTCAACGGCGACGAGGTCATGAGGTCCATGGAGTACTTCGGGTACACCGTGGATGTGAAGCCCTACGAGAAGGGACACGTCGGCGTCAACGATTGGTACACGGTCGACGTGGACGTCACAGACGGACAGTTCGTCATGCCCGATATGGGCGTGTACTTCTCCAACATCCCGATCGGACCCGACGGGATCAAGAAGAACTCCCAGGACGAGACGCTGAAGCCGATGGAGATCGGGATCGCAGCGGCGGTCATCGTCGTCGCAGCCCTCATGTTGCTCCTGACCCTCAGAAGGCACTGAAACCCATTCCGGGGCGGTTACCGTACCTGCCCCGGCATCATTCTTTCCGATATGTCGGATACTTGACGCAGACCTTCCCCGAGGGACGGTCAGCATCCCGATTGCGGACACTCTCCGACTGTCCGCCGATGGTCAAAACGATGCGCCAGAAACAAGGCAGACAACCGCTGTCGGATTTCAGACAACAGGTTTATATCCCTCCCCTTGATGGGTAATCCGATAATATAGGTGAATCAGATGAAGAGAATAGGCATCATCGGAGGAACGGGTTACACGGGAGGTGAGCTCGCACGTCTGCTGTGCGTCCACCCCGGAGTCGAGATCGCGTCAATGACTTCGCGTCAGAACGCGGGTAGGAGGGTCTCGGACGTGCACACCTACCTGAAGGGCTATGCCGATCTCGAGTTCACCGAGAAGGTGTCCGATGACGTGGACCTTGTATTCGTAGCAACGCCGCACGGTGTCGCCATGAGCGAGATTCCCGGACTGTTGGAGAAGGGAATCAAATGCATCGACCTCTCGGGAGACTACCGCATGCACGACGTCCCCACCTACGAGAAGTGGTACGGTCACACCCACACCGACACGGAGAACCTCCAGAAGGCCGTGTACGGTCTCCCCGAACTGTTCCGCGACAAGCTGAAGGGCGCCGACCTGGTGGCCAACCCCGGCTGCTACGCCACCGCAACGATACTCGCATGCGCACCCATGATGAAGTCGAAGCTGGCGCACCGCGACATCTTCGTGGACGCCAAGAGCGGCACGTCAGGAGCGGGCATGGTCCCCTCCGCACGCACCCACCACGCGTTCTGCGGGGAATCCGTGATCCCGTACAGCGTGGGCAAGCACCGCCACACCCCCGAGATAGAGATGGCGCTGGACATGTTCTCCGGAATCGAACCGGACGTCCTGTTCGTGCCCAACCTCCTCCCGATCGTACGCGGGATACTTTCATCCTGCTACTTCACATTGAACGACGGCGTCTCTGCCGAGGACGTCGTGTCAGCTTACGAGAAGCAGTACAAGGACGAGAAGTTCGTTCACTTCGTGGACGAGCCCTCCATCCGCGCCACCGTCGCCTCCAACCACGCCCAGGTGGGCGTCAAGGTGTTCGGAGGGAAGGCCGTGGCATTCGGCGCCATAGACAACCTGGTCAAGGGGGCCTCGGGTCAGGCGGTCCAGTGCATGAACCTCATGCTCGGACTGGATGAGGTCATGGGACTCGACATGCCCGGACTGGGGGTATGAACATGATGGAATTCATCGACGGCGGAGTCACGACTCCGGAAGGATTCAAGGCAGTGGGCGTCCACAGCGGTGTCAAGTACCGTTCGCTGGACCTCGGACTGCTCAAATCGGAAGTGCCCGCGAGCGCATTCTGCGGCTTCACGAGCAACAATGTAAAAGCGGCACCCGTGCAGGTGATGATGGCGGAGAACTCCCCCACCCTCACCGCCGTGGTGGTGAACAGCGGTAACGCGAACGCCCTCACCGGACGCCGCGGGATCGAGGACGCGAAGACCATGAAGAGCTGGGTCGCCACGGAACTGGGCATCGACCCCGTTCAGGTGGGGGTCATGTCCACCGGACTCATCGGACGCTTCCTCGACATGCACAAGATCAAGTACGGCATCAGCCGCGCCTGCAGGGAGCTGAAGGTCGGACGCACCGCGGACGACCTGCTGGCCCAGGCGATAATGACCACCGACACAATCAAGAAGGAGTGCGCCGCACGCGTGCGCCTCTCCGACGGGACCATGGTGTACATAGGCGCCATATGCAAGGGCAGCGGTATGATCGCCCCCCACATGAAGGTGCTCCACGGAACGACATTGTCGATGATCACCACCGACGCCCGCCTCTCCCCCGCGTTCCGCGAGAAGTGGCAGGCGATCCTGGACGATTCCATGAACATGGTCTCCGTCGACGGCGACCAGTCCACCAACGACACCTCAATCCTCCTGGCCAACGGTATGGCCCGCGGAGGACTCGCGGACGACGATCCCGCGTTCTTCGAGGCTCTCAAGGCGGTCATGACCAAGATCGCCCGCACCGTCGCCATAGACGGCGAGGGTGCGTCCAAACTCATCGAGGTCAAGGTCAACGGAGCGGAGAGCGACGAGGACGCGCGCAAGGTCGTTAAGTTCATCATCAACTCACCCCTGGTCAAGAGCGCGATATTCGGATCCGACCCCAACTACGGCCGTATCATGATGGCCTTGGGCAACAGCGGGGCGAAATTCGACATCGAGGAAGTGCAACTGGTGATCAAGGGAGGGGAGATGGAAGTGCCTATCCTCCAGTCCGGTGCACCGGTGTTCGAGGAGGAGCGCTCCGTTGAGACGGTCCGCATGGCCATGGACAACAAGGAAGTGACCATAGAGATGGACCTGGGCGTCGGGGAGTACTCGGCCATCGGCTGGGGCTGCGACCTCACCTACGATTACGTACGCATCAACGCAGAGTACGCGACGTGATAGCATGGATGACGTGTTCGTGCTGAAGTTCGGCGGCAATGCTATCAAGGGCAGAGAGGACCTCGACCGCCTGTCGAAGGAGGTCGCCGGTCTGATCAAGCAAGGCGCTAGGATCATAATGGTCCACGGCGGAGGTCCCGAGATCAACGCCGAGATGGAGAGGCTGGGCCTGGAACCGAAGAAGGTCGCCGGAGTGAGGATCACCGACGACAGGACCCTGGAGGTCGCTGAGAAGGTGCTCAGGCAGATCAACACTGATGTGGTCGAGGCCATGAGGGACAACGGCATCACCGCCGTAGGTCTCCCGGGATACCACGTGGCCGCCTTCAGGAGGAGGGAACCCTACACCGTCACCGAGGAAGGCAAGGAGGTGACCGTCGACCTGATGAACGTCGGCGATGTGACCGAGGCCAACATCGAGGTGCTGGAGGACCTGCTGTCCAACGGCGTGACCCCCGTCGTATACCCCATCGGGGAGGATTCCGAGGGAAGGCATCTCAACGTCAACGCGGACACCATGGCGGCGGGCATCGCCGCAGGCATCAGATGCAGGGAGATGATCCAGATAACCGATGTACCAGGCATCCTGCTTGACATCGACGATCCCGACTCGCTGCAGTCGGAACTGACCCTTGCGGAGGTCGACCGCCTCATAGCGGACGGGACGATTTCCGGCGGCATGGTCCCCAAGGTGGAGGCCTGCAGGAAGGCGCTGAAGGCCGGCGTGTCCAAGGTGCGCATGGTCAACGGCAAGGACAAGAGAACGATAGTATCCGACGTGATGCAGGAAGGAGTGCGTCACGGTACGGTCATAACGGAATGATAACATGCAATTCGAAGAAGTGAAATCGCTGGGAGAGAAGTACCTCTTCCAGAACTACGGACGCCTGGACGTGGCGTTCGAATACGGCAAGGGGATGTACCTCTACGATGCCCAGGGCAAGGAGTACATGGACCTCGTGGCGGGCATAGCGGTATGCTCCCTGGGATACTCCCACCCCAAGTGGGTGAAGGCCATGCAGGAGCAGGTCGGGAAGCTGATCCACGTATCCAACCTCTATCATATCAAGGAGCAGGCCGTCGCCGCGGAGGCAGTGGCGTCCATCACACCCGGCAATCTCAACAAGACGCTGTTCGTCAACAGCGGTGCGGAGGCCAACGAGGCCGCACTGAAGCTCGCCGTACGCGCCACCGGGCGCAAGAAGATCCTGTCCGCACTGAACTCGTTCCATGGACGCACGGCCGGATCGCTGGCGGCTACAGGCCAGACCAAGTACCAGGACACCTTCCAGACGCTGATGAACCTTGACAGCTTCCGCTACTACGATTACGGCGATGCCGAATCGGTGAAGAAGATGATCGACAAGGACACCGCGGCGCTCATCGTCGAACCCATACAGGGAGAGGGTGGTGTGCGCACTGTGAATCCGGAGTTCTTCAAGGCGGTACGCGACCTGTGCACAGACAACGGCGCACTGATGATCGTCGACGAGGTGCAGACCGGTATCGGACGCACCGGGAAGTGGTTCGGGATTGAGAACTTCGGCGTTGTGCCCGATATCATCTCGATGGCAAAGGCCCTGGGTGCGGGAGTCCCCATAGGCGCGATCTCCACATACGACGACCTCGCCAAGGTCATGACGCCCGGTTCCCACGGGACCACGTTCGGCGGAAACCCTCTGGTGACCGCGTCCGTCAAGGCGACCATCGACATCATGAAGGAGGAGAAGCTCGTCGAGAACTCCCGCGACACGGGTGCGTATCTGAAGCAGCAGATTCAATCCATAGACTCTGACGAGATCGTCGAGGTCCGCGGATACGGACTGATGGTCGGTACGGAGATGAAGACCAAGGCCAACGACTTCAGGAAGTACTGCCTCGATAACGGCGTTCTGGTGAACGTTTGCCACGGCAACACCGTCCGCATGATCCCCCCGCTCATCATGGGCAAGGAGCACTGCGACAGGGTCGTCTCGCTGATGAGGACGTTCCTGAATGCCTGATCCCGACGGCCTGCAGCCGTCATTCACAAACCCTTTCCATTACCTTTTCGCTTTCATTTTGTATATCTGGCACATGACTGATTCGGTTTTTGTGGGGTTACCCCTCCCTCTGATGTTTATATAGACTTACAGGCTAGAACGGATGTGAACGGGCCGGCCAGTGTAACGGCCCCGTCAGATGGAACAGATAATCATCCACGTAGACATGGACGCCTTCTATGCGTCCGTCGAGATCCGCGACGATCCGTCGCTGAAAGGCAAACCAGTGATCATCGGCGCCATGCCTGACGAGAGGGGTGTTGTGTCCACGTGCAGCTACGAGGCCAGGGAGTTCGGCGTGAGGTCCGGGATGAACATAAAGGAGGCCTACCGCCTCTGTCCTCAAGGCATCTTTAAGCATCCCGACTTCCGCAAGTACTGGGATGTGTCGGAGAAACTGCATGCGATATGGGACCCCTACGCGACATCCTCCGAACCGATAGCGTTGGATGAGACCTATCTCGACGTCACCGAGACCGCAGGTGATTTCGACCGTGCGATAGAGATGGCGCATGAGATCAAGAAGCGCACATTGGATGAACTGGGTCTTGTGTGCTCCATAGGCGTGGCGTACAGCAAGTCCGCTGCCAAGACAGCCAGCGAGGAGACCAAACCAAACGGGTTCTTCGTCATCAGGACGAGGGAGGACTTCGTGGAACTGATGAGGGAGCGCAACGTCAGGGAACTGTTCTCAGTCGGCCCCCAGACCGCCAAGAGGCTGGAATCCATCGGGATAACGAAGATAGGTGATATCGCCCCCCGCAGGAAGGACATGGAATCCGCCCTGGGGAAACAGGGTTCCTTCCTTGTCGACCTTTCCATGGGGATAGACGACAGGAAAGTGGTCGCATACAATCCGGAGGATGCAAAATCCGTCAGCAGGGAGCTGACCTTCCAGAAGGATACGGGCGATTACGTCCTTATCATGGATCTGATACTCCTACTGGCCATGAGCGTGGAGAAGCGGGCGTCCGACTACGGGCATACCGGCGGCGGGGTGCAGCTGAAGGTGACGTATTCGGATATGAAATCGATAACCCGCTCCATGACGGGAGGGATCCACGAGGATGCTCTATCCATCGCCAAGGGCGCATGGGAACTGCTGCGCAAGATCCCCAGGAGACCGATCAGGCTGGTGGGCGTGGGGGTGTTCAACTTCAACGAGAGCAGGAGCAGGCAGACAACCCTGTTCGATGAGGGAAGACCTCAGGAGAATGAGTTGGACCATTATCTCGAGAGGATGCACAGGAGGTACAACTTCGACTTCGTCAGGAACAAGGAGGTGCTGTACCGCGGGGAGACACTTCACGGGATAGCAGAGCACATGAGGCTGCGCAGGGACAGGACGCGATGATGCGCTTCGAATCGAAACGTTGAGAATCCCCCGTATAAAGTCTATAAATGAACCGTTGATTTATAAACTATTTAAACAAGAGACCAGAATATAATGAAAAATACCCAAACTTCGCATTTTAACGGTTGTTCAGGTCATAGGCTTTTTATTGAATCGTAACGATGAAAATACCATGACTTTCTGCAAAGGAGACGACGAGAACGGTTACCCCGTATCCCGTTCGACCATAGGACTGATACCGGTCCTGACCTTCATCGCCCTGCTGACCGTCTGCTGCATAGGACTGATCTGCTTCGCGGATTCATCCGATGCCACGGGAGAGACGGAGGGAGATTGCGGTGACGGTCTGACCTGGAGTTACAACGAGACCACGAAGGCCCTGACCATCAGCAAGACCGGTGAAGGCAGCGGCGTGATGACCATTTTCACAGAGGAACAAACAAAGAACCCTGACATCCGCTGGGGCGGACATGCCAAGGAGATAGTGTCCGTAACCATGGGTGAGGGCGTGGTGACAGTCGGGAATTGGGCATTCAACGGATGCGACAATCTGACATCCGTCACGTTCCCGAGTACGCTGACAACGATCTTCGGTTATTCCTTCGAACACTGCAAGTCACTGTCATCGATCGACTTCCCCCAGGGTCTGACAACCATCAGTAATTGGGCATTCTATGACTGTACGTCGCTTGAGCAGATCGCCCTGCCCGACTCCATTACCGTAATAGGGAACTCAGCATTCTCCCTTTGTGTGTCCGTATCCTCGATCACACTGCCGAATAAGGCGATGACCATAGGCAACTACGCATTCTCCAGTTGTTTCTCCCTGACGTCCATGGTGATTCCCGACGGCGTGACATTCATAGAGTCTGGTACATTCTACAATTGCCGCAGACTGACCTCGATCACCATAGGTGCGGATGTCGAATCCATACTGTCACAGGCATTCAGCGGATGCTCGTCCCTGACGTCGATCACGATCCCCGATAAGGTGACCCAGATAGGCGAAAGAGCATTCGATGGTTGCGCGATGCTAAGGACCGTGACCATCAATGGTGATGTCGAAGGCATCGGAGATAATGCATTCAGAAACTGTTCGTCCCTCCAGACGATCGATATACCTGCCTCCGTGACCGTCATGCAGTTCAACGTCTTCACCAACTGCCGTTCCCTAAAATCCATCAACGTCGATCCGTCTAACGAAACGTTCAGATCCGAGGATGGTGTGCTCTTCAAGGCCATGGAGCTTACTGTCTACCCACTTGGTAAGACCGACGAGTCCTACAGGGTCCCGGACGGAACGACGTCCATTGGTATCTATGCCTTCGAGACCCAGGGATACCTGAAGACGGTTGAACTGCCTGATTCGCTCACGACGATCGGCAGGGGAGCGTTCCAGACATGCAACAGTCTGCAATCCGTCACCGGGAACAATGTCGCATGGATCAAGAACCATGCATTCAATGAGTGCAGATCCCTGGAGACCGCATCCTTAGGCAACAATTTGACGACGATCGAATACAATGCATTCAGCGAGTGCTCGTCTCTCAAGTCAATTGCCCTGGGTGACGCCCTGGGCTCAATAAGCGACTACACATTCCAAAACTGCACTTCGCTTACATCGGTGACCATGGGGAACAACGTGACCTCCATCGGCATAAGCGCATTCATGAACTGCTCCTCACTGGGATCGATAACTCTGAGCACCGCACTAACGAATATCAAACAATATGCATTCCAGGACTGCACTTCGCTGAAGACCATCTCCATCCCGAAGGATGTCGCAACACTCGGTGACAGGCTGTTCGGAGCGTGTACCTCCCTCACGGCCATCAACGTCGATGAAGACAACGCGAACTTCTCGTCCGCCGACGGAGTACTCTACAACAAGGATCAGACGAGTTTGATCGTCTACCCGGCGGGAAAGACCGGGGATTCGTACGACATACCCGACAGCGTAACCTCTCTGGGCGCGCGTGCGTTCCGCAACTGTTTGATGAAGACCGTGAACATACCGGCCAGTGTCACCTCGATTGGAGGGGACTATGTATTCTCGTTCTGCAGGTCCCTGGAAGCGATCAACGTCGATCCAGCGAACACGACCTTAAGCTCGGAAGGCGGCGTGCTGTTCAACAAGGACAAGACCAGACTCATATTCTATCCCATGTCCAAACCGGACAAGACGTACACCCTGCCCGCCAGCGTGACATCGTATGCTCCCTATCTGTTCCAGGAGAACAGGTATATCGAGTCCGTTACCTTCGGATCCCAGATAACCGCACTTCAGACATACACGTTCATGGACTGCACATCCGTCAAGACCGTGAACATCCAAGGCAATGTCACGAACATCCCGACATCCATGTTCCAGGGATGCACGGGACTCGAATCCGTGAACATACCGTCATCCGTAATCAAGATCAACGTCAACGCGTTCTACGGATGCACTTCCCTTGCAGAGGTTGAATTCAGCGGGTCATATGTGCAGATATCGGACGATGCGTTCTACGGATGCACTTCCCTGACATCCGTGGATCTGACCATCGTCACTTCCCTCGGTGACAACAGTAGGGCATTCGCAGGATGTGACGGTATCACCGAGTTCATCGTGAATGAGTCCAACGAATACTACACCGCGGAGGACGGAGTCCTGTTCAACAAGAAGATGACCTATCTCGTACAGTATCCCGCGGCTAAGGAAGGGGCGTCATACACCATCCCCGATTCCGTCATAATCCTCACCGGCAACGCATTTAAGGGATGTTCACACCTGAAGTCCCTGATACTGAACGAGGCCGTCTACAGCATAGCATCCTCCCTGCAGGACACGGGATCGCTGGAGAGCATAACGGTGGACGAGAAGAACACAAGTTACTCCGCCAGGAACGGATTCCTCTACGACAGGTCGGGTGTGATGCTGCTTGCCTGCCCCTCCGGTCTGAAGTCCGTGACCTTCGACAAGGATACGCTCGTCCTCGAGGGAAAATCCTTGACGGGCAACAACCTCGAGGAGATCAGGTTCGTCAGCGACGGAAGATACTTCCTGAATGCGACCTCGGTCAACGACTGCAGATCGCTGAAGAAGATCGCCATCGAAGACGGTGCCGAGGTAGTCTTCGGCCTGGGCTCGATCGCATCGACCGCGAAGGAGAAGCAGACCATCGAGGTTTCCGCACCTGAAGGCTTCAAGGTCCCTGCACACGCAGTCACAGGTAACGTAAAGTTTACTTACGGTCCTGCCCCGACTCCGGAACCCGAGCCCGAACCTTCGGATTCCTCCGGCAAGAAGAGCAACACAATCGTATTCGTGGCCATCGGCGGCGTGGCAGTGCTGGCACTCGCCGGTGCGGCGTTCTTCCTGATCAGGAGACGTGCCTGAGAGGATTCCAGGCACCTCTCCTAAACCATTTACCTTCTTTTACTTAGTCTGAAAAACGGGAGGATCTCAGCGGACCTTTTCCCCGTTGAGGTTGTACATCCGGTACCTATTCGGCCCCATTATCGGTCCTACGACCTTCTCTACCCGCTGCTTGGGCGGGAACTCCTCGAACGAGACGCTTATCGCCTGCTCCGTGGTACCGCCCCCTTCAGGAAGACCTCCGGAAAACGAGTTTGACCATATCCCGATAGAATGGGCGGTACAACCTTAACTTAGTCAGGAACAAGAGGTACCATATGCAGAGGACTCACGGCATCAAAGAACAAATGGGACAACTCAGGGACAGATAATCATGGATCCGCACCCGGGAGAGATAGAGATAAGGTGTTTGAGGGGGTAACCCCCCCTAATTCTGTGGCACATCACTTCCTGGCGAACGCCACTACCATGCCGGCGGCAAGGACGATGATCGCAGCCGTGATCCCTATGACAAGATTGTCATTCCCGCTATCGTCGCTGCCCTCGCCGTCATTGACCGGCGGCGGGGGGATCGGATTCCATTTGGCATAGAGCACGACTTCGCTGTCCGGGAACGTCGTAACATAATACGGGGTCTGGAGGGACTCGTCCGAGTACCATCCTCCGAACACGTAACCCACCTTATCCGGATCCCTTACCTCTGCGGGATCGCCGGGTATCCCGAATACGTATGAATACACGCTCGATCCACCGTTACAGTTCAGCGTGAACCCATACTTGCACATATAGAGGTAATGATAATCCTCCCCGCTGAAAACGTGTCCGCCGAGGTTGAACGGGGTGGGATCGAGATACTCCTCGTAAGGCCCATATAACGTACCGCTGAACGGGCTGATAGGGCTGATATCGCCGATCGTTTTCGGTATGGTGACGCGCAGCATGCTGGTACAGTTCTGGAATGTACCTGCGAATATTGAATAGAGGGTGGACGGTATGACCACCTCCGGAAGCGACGAACATCCGTAGAACGCGCCTGGGCCGATGTATGTGATTCCTTCAATCAGATCCACGGCCTGGAGACTCGAGCATCCTTCGAATGCTTGCCGGTTTATAACCGTCAGAGTGGACGGGATGTTCAACTCGGTGATGCTGCTGTAATATTGGAACGTGTAGTCCCCTACCTTTGTGATACCCTCTCCGAGCGTCACTGTGTATATCTGGTCCTTGTACGTCTCCCACGGCGGTCTCGTTGTCCCGTAGTCGGGAATCTCTCCGCTTCCGGTGATTGTTAACGTATGGTTGCCGTCAAAGGACCATGTGATTCCTTCTCCGATGGTCCCCTGCTGTTCCGCACTGGATGTATCTGCGGCGATGCTGGCGAAACCGGCCGCCGCGAAAAGAACGACTATCGCGATAACAGTACCCTTCAGAATGGGGCCGTGCACGTGTTCAGATGGTGCAGGGCCCTGGCTGCTTCCTGTCATACTGGAAAGACACGTTTCGGGTATATTTAAGACACGAAGGCATTTCAGATGTGTGAACGGCCATCCCGATATTCCGAAACATATGAATGATCATATCTGGCACTTATGATAAAAATTGAGATTAAGGCGTTTCATACCATAACGGAACAAGGTTTTTTGGAAGGAGAGGGAAGGGAGCGTCAAATCCCCTTTCCGTTGAGGATGTACATCTTATCCTTGTTGGGTCCCATTATCGGCCCTACGACCTTCTCCTCCCACTGCTCGGGCGGGAACTCCTCGAAAGAGACGCTTATCGCCTGCTCCGGGCAGCCCCATTCCTCCAGGAACACGTTCTTGATCCTCTCCGCGACGCGCTTCTTTATCGCCTCGTCCTTCGGGTATGCTCTGATCTCGATGTACGGCATGCGTGCCGGATAGGGGACCGGGCATATCTTTTTTATCGCGTGGCGCACGTTCAGTCGAACGCCACAATCGCAGTGAATACCGACTGCGAAGGATCGATCCTTCCCCATTCCTTCAGCATCGAGTCGGATGAGAGCGTCGGCGACGTTCCGCACAGATCCTCACAGTCCGGCACGTTGTCCCTGATCTCGGGTATGTCGAAGGGATAAAGGATGAAAGCCTCATCCTCCTCCACGTCCAGATAGGGGAATACCACGAAGTCTTCGGACACCCAGAGTACATCCTCCCTGTCCTTGTATGACCCTATCTCCTCCGGCAGCAGGGATGTCCCCAACACCTGTCCGTTCATGTCCTCCAGCTTGACGATGGGATGCTTCTGGAGCATGAATCCGCCGTCGTAGTAGACGCAGATCCTGTGCTTCTTCGACATCGCCAGGTCATACGCTGCGTTCTTATAAACGCAGTTGCATTTGGTCTTCACTTTTTCCTCGACTTCCCTTATCCTCATAGAGATGTCGTCATCCATGGTCTACGCGCATACTATACCCGGCGCTCTCAGAAGGTATGCGAGTACGCTTTCAGCCGTACTCATGATTGCGAATGTCATCACGCATTTATAAAGCTGATTGTGAGTTTTCGGATGTCTGGATGGCCACCGAAACGCTAGGGAATTCAGGTCTCCGGACACTGGCCCTCATCTTCTTATACGGACACGAAGTACTTTCTCCCATGAAGTACAACATACTGACCGCGGTGGCCGTCGTCGCCGTGGTCGTAGCCGCGGCCGTGGTGATGGTTAACGGAGACGACGATAAGTCCAAGGGCATAGGATACGACAGATCCGAATACACCCTCCTCGACTCCGATTCTAATATCGCCGCGGGCATGACGATCAAGCTCCATTTCGAGGGCAGCAACGTCCTCTCCGATGACGTGTACACGGTGGAGAGCGTGTCCGACGGCAAGGTCACCTATACCAAGGTATTCGACAGCACCTCCTCCGTCACGCAACAACTCACCCCCTTCAAGCCGCAGGGGGATTTCGTATGGAATCTGAACTACACGCTGGACAGTCCCTATCCGGAGATATCGTTCAACAGGGACGGCGACAGCTACGGGATACTTGGGTCGGTGCCCGGACTCCCGCAGGGCATGAGTGTCGAGTTCAGCAACTTCTGGATCACCTGGACGCCGTCCGAGGGCGTCACGAAGGTCAGCGGCAACATGACTGTCACGCACGAGGATGGCCAGAGGAAATCCACGGATGCGTACGTCTACCGCACCGAGGACGGTGTCGCAAAGGCCGACGTGAGGACGCACGGCAGCAGCTCCGCCACCGTGGACATTGCGGAGTTCTACGGCACCCCTCTCACAAAGTACGACCCGTCGAGGTATGACGGCGCCACGATAACCGACCGTCAGGAGAAGTTCGGGAACGTGGATTGCACGATCCATACCGTCAACGGGACCGTTCCCGACCCGGCAGTTACCGTCTACGTGGATTACGACATCTATGTGTACGACGGATACGCCATCAAATACAGCGGAAAGGTCAACGGCGAACAGTCGGACATGGAATCGGGGATCTTCCCGGCCTCCTGAATCCGATCGTGCAACCAAGGGCGGTTCATAGAAGGAGGGGGAACCTCCTGACAAGGGACAGCTCCGACCATCTCCCGTACAACGACAGCCTCTCGAACCCTCCGAGACAGTATACCACGACCATTCCCGCGCACAGGATGATGTGGTAGTCGATGACGGGATTGTCCTGCGGCGGGATGCACAGGGTGTACATAACCAAGAAGAACAGGATCGATCCGGCGGTGGTGAGCCTGGAGGCTATCCCCAGTATCAGGGTGATGCCCAATACCAACAGGGCGGTGACGAACAGGAAGTCCACGAACGCGTTCCCCGCGATGGAGACGTAGAAGTCTGCGAAGTGGCCGTCGGTCACGTAGATGACGAAAGAGGATGGTGATCCTCCGTCGACCGCACCGCTCCCGTCGGGAGTCTGAAACCCGAGACCGAATACCTTGTCGAAGAACGGCCAGAGGAACAGCCAACCCACGAGTATGCGGAACACCGACAGTGCGTACTCCCCCGCCGTCCTCTTGTCCATCTCCATGGGGGAGGAACGGGCAAGTGCCTATAAAAACGAATCACTTGAAGGATTGCGTTTTCCACGGACCGACACAATGTCCATCTTTCCTTATTTTATCGTGGATGGTGTCCGCAATAAAACAGATATATACCTAAAACGACAATTCTGTTCACATGGTGAAGAACACATCGAAGGAGAGTCTGGCCGAGAAGACCAGGATCTACATCGACGCGCACCCCAGCGTCAAGGACTGCGTGTCCAGGGGGCTTATCAACTACTCCTCCCTCGCGAGGATGATAATGAAGGATCTGGAACTGGACAACGAGGAGGCCGTCATGATCGCATGCAGGAGGTACGCCAGCAAGCTCGGCGTCACCACCGACCACGAGCTCAACATCCTCAGGATCCTCAAGAACAGCTGTCTGGAGATGAGGACCAAGACCTGCATCGTCACCGCCAAGAATGATTGGACGGTATTGAACAAGATGGACTATCTGTTCAAGGACCTGTGGAACGAGAACTCCATCATGCAGGTCGTCCAGTCAGCATCGGCCATAACCATCATCGCCGACAAGATGATGAAGAACAGGGTCGTGGACACCGTCGGGAAGTTCAACATCATCAAAATCAGGGAGAACCTCGTCGAGATCGCCGTCAAGAGTCCCGAGAAGATCGTGGACACCAGCGGAGTCATCGCGTACCTGATCACCAACCTCTCCGATGCCGGCATCAACATCGAGGAGACCGTGTCCTGCCACACCGACACGATATTCATCGTGAGCGAGTCGGACATGATCAACGCTTACTCGGTGCTCAACAAGTGCATCCAGAGCGCGGAACAGATCGTCAAGGACTGAAACAGGGTGCCTCGGGCACCCATCCTTCTCATTTTTGATATCATGGACAGATTGATCGCATACTGCGGACTGGATTGCGGGAAGTGCGAGGCCCGCAGGGCCACCCTGGAGGACGATGACGCACTCCGCAGGAAGGTGGCAAAAGAATGGTCGGAGCTCAACGGCGTGGAGATTACGCCGGAGATGATCAACTGCGTCGGATGCCGTATCGACGGCGTGAAGACACCGTTCTGCGATTCCCTCTGCCCCATAAGGCAGTGCGCGATGGGCAGGTGCGTTGAGACCTGCGGATCCTGCGCGGATTTGAATTCCTGCGGGAAGATCCGCATGATCACCGATAACAACGATGAGGCACTGAGCAATCTGCGCTCCTGAAAAAATCCAAAGTGCCAGCATTGTATTCTGCTGACTTTGTCATCACTCTTCGGCACCGTCGACGGTGACGAATTTCGGTGGCTGCATGAGGTCCTGCAAGGACACCGTGTCGAGATAGTCGTTTATCAGATCGTCCAGATGCTTCCACATCGGAAGCGTCCTGCAGGTGTCCGCACGGTCGCATTTCACGTCCCCGTCCTCAAGACAGGAGACGGCGCATATGCTGCCCTCCGTCATCCTGAGGATGGGGCCGATCATGCATTCGGAAGGGGGGATGATCATCTCGTAACCTCCGCCCTTGCCGTGGCTCCCGGAGACTATGCCCCCTTTGACCAGTATCGGCATTATGGACTCGAGGTACTTCAGGGACAGCTTCTGCCTCTCGGCAATGTCCTTAAGCGGCACCCTCGACCCGCCGTGCTCGGCGAGGTCTATGAGCACCCTGATGGCGTATCTGCCCCTGGTCGAGATGAACGCTCCCAATTGATCACTCCTGGAAGAGTGCCGTCGACAGGTACCTCTCGCCGGTGTCGGCGAGGAGAGCGACGATGTTGCGCCCCTCGTTCTCCGGTTTCCTGGCCTCCTGTATCGCGGCCCACAGCGATGCTCCTGATGATATACCGACCAATATACCTTCGCGTCTCCCGATGAGCCTCGATGTCTCGAACGCGTCATCGTCGGCCACGGCGGTGATCGAGTCTATCACCCCTCTGTCAAGGGTATCGGGGACGAATCCCGCCCCGATACCCTGGATCTTGTGGGGTCCCGCATGCCCTTCGGACAGCACGGGTGAGCTCTTGGGCTCAACCGCCACGACCTTCACGTCGGCCTTCTTGGACTTCAGGAACTTTCCGACCCCGGTGATGGTACCTCCCGTTCCAACTCCGGCGACGAAAACGGAAACGTCGCCGTCGAGGTCCCTGTAGATCTCCGGTCCGGTGTGCTCGAAGTGTGCCTTCGGGTTCGCGGGGTTGACGAACTGACCGAGGATGACAGCATTGGGGATCTCCTTGGCCAGCTCATCCGCCCTCGCGATGGCTCCCTTCATTCCCTTGGCGCCCTCGGTGAGTACGAGCTCGGCGCCGTAGGCCTTCATGATCTTCCTGCGCTCGACCGACATGGTCTCGGGCATGGTGATGATTATCCTGTATCCCTTCGCGGTGGCGATGGAGGACAGTCCGATGCCGGTGTTACCGGATGTCGGTTCGATGATGACGCTGTCCTTCTTCAGGACGCCCTTCTCCTCCGCCTCCTCGATCATCGATAGGGCGATCCTATCCTTGACGGAACCGGACGGGTTGAAGGACTCGAGCTTGACATAGAGATGTGCCAGCAGTCCGAATTCCTTCTCGATCTTTGTCAGGCGCACAAGGGGCGTGTTGCCGATTGTCTGCTCTATCGACGTGAATACGGCCATCCTCACACCTTCTTGAATCCCTGCTCGAGATCGGCGATTATGTCCTCGATGTCCTCGGTACCGATGGACAGGCGGATCGTGTTGGGCTTGATCCCCGCGGCGAGGAGGTCCTTCTCCTCCAGCTGGGAGTGGGTCGTGGATGCCGGATGGATCACCAGCGATTTCACGTCGGCGACGTTCGCCAGCAGCGAGAACAGCTTCAGCGACTCTGTGAACTTCTTCGCCTCCTCAGCTCCTCCCTTGATCTCGAAGGTGAATATGGATCCGGCTCCCTCGGGGTAGTACTTCTTGTACAGCTCCGCCTGCCTTCCGGTGGCGAGCGAGGGGTGGTTGACCCTCTCCACCTTGGGGTGCTTGCTCAGGTACTCCACGACCTTCAGCGCGTTCTCGGTGTGGCGCTGTACGCGGAGCGACAGGGTCTCCAGTCCGAGGAGCAGCAGGAACGAGTTGAACGGCGAGATGGTCGCTCCCTCGTCCCTCATGATGGTCGTACGGATCTTGACGACGAATGCCGCCCTTCCGACCGCCTCGGTGAAAACCACACCGTGATAGGACGGGTTGGGCTTCGAGAGTCCGGGGAACTTGTCGTTGGCCGCCCAGTCGAAGTTTCCTCCGTCGACGATCACTCCTCCCATCGCCACCCCGTGGCCTCCGATGAACTTGGTAGCCGAGTGCACGACGATATCCGCTCCATGCTCGATGGGTCTGAGCTTGTAGGGCGAGGTGAACGTGCTGTCCACAATCAGCGGGATGCCGTGCGCGTGTGCGACCTTGGCAATCCCCTCGATGTCAGCGACATCGGAGTTGGGGTTACCCAGGGTCTCGACGTACAGCAGCTTGGTGTTTTCCTTGATCTCCTTCTCGAAGTTCTTCGGGTCCGAGGGGTCGACGAAGGTGGTGTCTATCCCCTGGTCGTGGAGGGTGTTGTCGAAGAGGTTGTACGTCCCGCCGTAAACGTTTCTTGAGGAGACTATATGGTCCCCCGAACGGGCGATATTCTTTACGGCGTACGAGATCGCTGCCGAACCTGAGGATGTCGCGAGTGCCGCGACGCCTCCCTCCAGTGCGGCGATCCTCTCCTCGAAGACACCCGAGGTGGGGTTCATGAGCCTGGTGTAGATGTTTCCGGGCTCCGTGAGCGCGAATCTGCCGGCAGCCTGTGCCGAGTCCTTGAAGACGTACGAGGTGGTCATGTAGATGGGGACGGCCCTGGCGTCCGTCGCCGGATCGGGCTGTTCCTGTCCCGCATGCACCTGCAGGGTATCGAATCTGTATCCTTTCTCGGTCGTTGTAATCAACTCCGTACACACCGCTATGCATATTGTGTATATTAACCTACCTATTTAGTTGGTAGGTAATTATAAATACACAATTTTCCATGAGTCTGGCGTTAAGATGCCGATAAAGATACCGGATACACTGCCCGCCTACGCGGAACTTGCGAAGGAGAACATATTCGTCATAAGCGAGAAGCGCGCATTCACGCAGGACATCCGTCCGCTGAAGATAGCGATCCTCAACCTCATGCCAACGAAGACCAGCACCGAGATCCAGCTGATGAGGATGCTCAGCAACACCCCTCTACAGATAGATGTCACTCTGGTGATCCCCTCGAGCCACGAGAGCAGACATACCTCGCACGAATACCTCGACAAGTTCTACCAGCGCTTCGACGAGATCGAGGGAGAGTGTTTCGACGGCCTGATCATCACGGGCGCCCCCTTAGAACATATAGAATATGAGGAAGTGGACTATTGGGACGAGCTGTGTAGGATATTCGACTGGGCCGACAAGCACGTTTTCTCAACCCTTTACATCTGCTGGGCATCCCTGGCGGGACTCTACCATCACTACGGCATCGACAAGATCCCCCTCTCCGAGAAGAGATCGGGCATTTTCTCATACAGGAACCTCACACCAACCGAACCCCTCATGAGGGGACTGGACGACGTCTTCAGGATGCCGCAGTCCAGGCATGCGACGGTACTGAGGAAGGACGTGGAGGATATACCAGACCTCAAGATCACGGCGGAATCGGACGACGGCGACGTAGGCATCGCCATCTCCGACAAGGGCAGGATATTCATCACCGGACACCTGGAATACGACAGGGGAACACTCGGTGACGAATACCAGCGCGATTTGGGAAGGGGGCTCGGACCCAAGGAGCCCGAGAACTACTACGACGGCGGGACGCCGGTGCTGACCTGGCGCAGCTACGCCACGCTGATCTTCACCAACTGGATCAACTACTACGTCTACCAGCGCACGCCGTACGACATAAACGAAGTCAAGAAGGAGAAGGAGAACCTCATATGAGTGACAGAAAGAACAATGCGATATTCCTCGACAACGCATCCACGACGGCGATGAGGATGGAGACGCTGGAAGCTATGGAACCGTACTTCCTCGAGGATTACGGCAACCCGTCCAGCATCCATTCGATGGGCAGGACCCCCAGGGATGCCTGTCAGCGTGCGAGGAAGACCATCTCGTACATAATCAACGCCGAGCCCGAGGAGATCTTCTTCACATCCGGGGGTACGGAATCCGACAACTGGGCCATAACCTCGGTGGCGAGGAAGGCAGGCAAGGAGAAGAACATAGTCGTCTCAAAGATAGAGCACCATGCGATCCTCGAGACGGCCGAGGCGTTGGAGAAGGAGGGGTTCCGGATCAGGCGCGTCGGAGTGGACGCGGACGGACTGGTGGACCTCGAGGAGCTGAAGACCCTCGTGGACGAGGACACCGCGCTCGTATCGGTGATGACCGCCAACAACGAGATAGGTACCATCCAGCCGCTGAAGGAGATCTCGGAGATCGCCCATGCGAAGGGCGCACTGTTCCACACGGATGCCGTCCAGGCCATGTGCCATATACCGATCGACGTGAGGGAGATGGGTATCGACATGCTAAGTGCCAGCGGACACAAGTTCGGTGCTCCCAAGGGAATCGGGTTCCTGTTCGTAAGGAAGGGTGTGAGGCTCGATCCCTTCATGCGCGGAGGCGCGCAGGAGGAGGGCAGGAGAGCTGGTACCACCAACGTACCCGGCATCGTCGGGATGGGCAAGGCCGCCGAACTCGAATCCGCCGGAATGGCGAGGAAGATGAGGAAGATATCCGAGATGAGGGACCATGCCATCGAACGCATCGAGAAGGAGATCCCATACGCGAAGCTCAACGGTCACAGGGAAAGGAGGCTTCCCGGCAACGTGAACTTCAGCTTCAGGTTCGTCGAGGGTGAGTCCCTGCTGATGATGCTCAACGCCGCTGGAATCTGCGTGTCCACTGGATCGGCATGTGCCTCGGGTTCGTTGGATCCGTCCCACGTGCTGCTCGCCATCGGATTGCCCCACGAGATTGCCCACGGTTCGATCAGGATGTCCCTGTCGGACAGGAACACGATGGAAGAGATAGACAAGGCTGTGGATGTGCTGAAATCGTCGATCGAGAAGCTTAGATCCATGTCCCCGCTCTATGAGGACTATGTAAAAAAGGAGAAGTGCCAGCGATGTCATACGACGGAGTTTACAGCGATAAGGTGATGGACCACTTCATGAACCCCCGTAACGTCGGGGAGATCGAGGGTGCGTCCGGAGTGGGAACGGTAGGGAACGCCAAATGCGGCGACATCATGAGGATCTACCTGGATATCGACGAGAACGGCATCATCTGGGACTGCAAGTTCAAGACCTTCGGCTGCGGGGCGGCCGTGGCCAGCAGCAGCATGGCCACCGAGATGGTGAAAGGAAAATCGATCCAGGAGGCCATGCAGGTCACAAACAAGGCGGTGATGGAGGCCCTGGACGGCCTTCCGCAGGTGAAGATCCACTGCTCCCTGCTGGCCGAGGAAGCCATACACGCCGCGCTGTGGGATTATTGCGAGAAGCACAACGTGACGATCGAGGGACTCAAGAGACCCAAGAACGACATAAACGACTGATCAGTAGCGCATGTCGAGACCGATCGAACGAACCCTGTCGACGGCCTTGGTGTACACGCTGGTGTACTCCTCCGTCGGCGTTATGGTGTCCAGGTCGTAGCACTCCTGGAAGGTCTTGCTGGCGGGAGGCGACGGGAACAGGGGCTCGTAGCAGAGTATGAGCTCGTCGACTATGTCGTTGGCCTCGTCGACGCTCAGTCCGCATGCGGCCTGCGACGCCTTTCCGACGAAACGGGCCTCCAGTCCTGTGGTCTTGTCCAGCTCCACACCCCTTGCGGATGCGGATGCCTCGATGACCTCCCTCCCGGTAACGGAATCCACGATCGCCTGGGCGGCGTTCTCCATGAAGCACATCTCGGTGCAAGGGCCGGCCATCGTGTAATAGAGACTTCCGATGATCGCGCTGGAATTGGAATCGAGTGCGGCCGCCGTATGTGCCAGCACCCTCAGGGTGTCCCTTGCGGTGGTGACTCCCCACCTTATGTGGATGGGACCGTCGATGTGTATGTTCGCACCGAAGAGGACGAACGACGCTATCGACGTGGCGATGCTGCATATGGATGTCTCCTCCGCTCCTCCGCAGTACCCTCCAAAGACGGGGAGGGCCTCGAGGTGGTTGACGGATCCGGAGATCTCGGCCGAAGCGAGCATGTTCAGGCAGATGTAGTCGATCTTCATCTCGTTCCTGAGGCAGATGTCGTATCCGTCGCATGCCCTCATCCCGAAGTTGTCCAGCCTCGAGGACACCCTCGCTCCCGTGGACAGCCCCGACTCGGGCCCTATGACGGGCATACCGGGCCTTCCGGACAGGGTGCGGGCGGCGTCGACCATCTTCATCTCCTTCATCACCGCGTAAATCTCGTTGGGCGTGTTGGGCTTGTACTCGTGTCCCGCGAATGTGTCCAGGACACCGTTGAAGAGGATGTTGACGATGTTCTCCTGCGCATAGGACTGCATCATCTTCATGTAGATGTTCTCCGACACCGAGGATGCTGTGGGCCCCCCTACCAGGATCGGTCTGCGGCGGGCGCTGCCGAACCTCGGTTCCACGGAGACCGCATCCTTGCCCGATCCCATAATGATCTTCCTAGGGAGGTTGTCGAGACAGTCGTATATCTCGTCCTCGGTGATGGTGAGCGTCTTCCCGATGTCAGGGCAGAAGAAACCGACGGTGGAAAGCATCTCCACGCCGGCCTTGAACAGTCTCTCGGACAGGTCACGGTCGTCCGGTATCACCTTCTTACCGAAACGGATCCTATACTTGTCCTTGAGTGTAGCCAGGGTCTTGGGTATCACATCGTAGTCCCAATGGGCCTCGGACACCTTCTTACCCTTGTTGAATCTCTCAAAGACTTCGAGTGCACCGATTCTCTGTCCCATGACCATTGCTGCATCCCCAATGCTGGCTAGATTCTATGGTCAAAAAAGGACTGTATATTATATAAATATTTGACTGATTAATCACAATACAGTTAAATAGTAGGGATTGTCAGAACGAACGGAACCGTCCCTTCTCCAGATTGTAGGCAACCAGGATGGATGCCAGCTTGGTGTCCTCGGGCAGTCCCGCATAAGCTCTGATCATCGCATCGCAGGTGGGTGCCGGACTGCATGATATCACATCGTAGCTGCCGTTGCTCTCGTTCAGCTCCGGGAAGGACACGGGCGGCATGACGAAGAACTCCCCTCCCGAAGAACGCACGTACGGGAACAGGACGAAGGAGTCCTGCATGAACACGACGTCCTTCCTCGACTCGTATTGTTCCTTCGTCCACGGGAACACCTCCTCGCCCAATCTCTGACCGTCCCCCGATTCGAGAATGACGGTGGGTTCCGGCGGCGGCCTGAAGGAGCTCTTTACTATGCAGATCACCCTCTCCCTGCGGAGGGCCTCGAAGAAGCCGTCGTTCCTGACGGGTATGTTGGCGGATCCCCTGACCTTCGCCTCCTCCTCCCTGAGACGGGACAGTATCTCGTCATCCAGGTAGAATGCGTGCTTCACGCCTTTTAGCCCGCGTACGATCTCCAGGCGTTCGTCGCCGGGCATGTTGGGGTCCAGGGTCACACCGATTCATTGCCGCTATCGGATTTAAGTATATCTGATAACGTTAAATATTGAATACGAAGGATACCGCAAATCCATTGCAATTTTAAGTATCAAATCACCGATGAACCTAAATCAATAGATAATTTTATATATAACATATAACAGATATTCGGCCATGGTCGGAAGCAAGTACGAACGCGAAATCAGATTCATCGGAAAAGAGGTCGTCCGCCTCAGCTCGCTGATAGACGAGATCAAGGCAGGGAACGGATCCGGGGACCCGGAGAAGGACAAGGCCGACATCGCCGAGTTGGAAGCGAAGATAGCACAGTACTCTGCAAGACGCAAGGAAATCGAGGACTCGTTCATCGCCGCAGGACTCGAGCTCCCGCTGGAGAGCAGGAATCTGAACGCCAGCGTATACCGCAACGGCGCCTCCTTCGAACCCACCGACAGCAGCTACAGGCTGGCCGCCATGATCGAAGCGGAGGGCAACGCCAAGGCGTACGTCTCTTCGGGAATCGACCTTTCCGACGATCCTGCCGACCTCACACACAGGATGAACCTCCTCTCCGACCAGATAAACGCCATCGAGAGGGCATCGATGGAGGCCGAACTCAACGAGGACATGGGTGAGAAGGTGCGTCTGGACGAGGAGGCAGCGAAGCTCCGCGCCCAGAGGAGCGACATCTTCCAGAAGATCAAGAGCCTGAAATCCGCCGATACGGGGAAACAGGACGTCTCCAGAATGGACAGGCTGGAGAGCGAGACCGCAGCCCTCAAGGCACAGATGTCGGCCATGCGCCAGGACATCGGCGACCTCAAGGTCCTGCTGGCCAACATCGCGGACCGTCTCGGCGTAGATGAATTCTGACCTTTGCTCCCTGGAACCGGACCGGGAGGTCCCCGCCGGCAACATCCGCATCTTCGTCAGGGACAGGAACATCAGGTCATTGCACCTTCCCCGCCGCATGGGGATCGATTCCGCTGCCGACAACTTGAAAAGGGTCGCGGAGGAGGAGGGCATCGCCGTTTCGGTGTTCCCCGACACGTCCGGCGACATGGTGATCTGCCCCGGGGAGGACCGCACCGTCCCCGGGAAGGATGCTATATCCATCAAATACCTGTGCCACCAGACGCTGGCTGTATTCCGTGCTTGACAGATAATGATTTATACTAAATCCGAAGAATCCGTACGTAGAATACAAGTTTTATATAGTATTAGAGTAGTTTTTCGTTGCAGCCGAATAGGCGTGCCGATCACCGGTCATGGGACTGGGCACCTCGGTGCCGTGTGTACTCTCCCTAGACGATCGGGGAACGGCGGAGACAGTGGCAACCCACACGGATGTGGCTCCAATCGGGGACCAGATATGGTGCTCGGACAGATGATATGCCCGAGAGCATCCATCCGGAGCGGGTGCCTTTCTAGCGTCCCCCCAAACTGTATCAACAGTTCAGGGGATAAAAATGGAAAAGAAACAGACAATTGGCATCGTCGCAATCGTTGCTACGGTCATCGCCGCCGCAGTCCTCATGTTCACCAAGGACGGGGGATTCGGTGCCGATGCCTTCAAGGACCTCCTTCCTGGTTTCGGCTACGATTGGGGCAGAGATGCCCTTCAGTTCGGTAAGAATCTGGACATCTGGTTCATGCTGATGCTTGTCGCCTTCCTCATGATCTTCATCAGGAAGTTCGAGTGGGGAGTCGCCCTCGCGGTCCTCCTCTCCGCTGCCGCAAGCTTCGTCGTGTACCTCGGTATCCAGCAGATCTGGTTCGAGGAACTTTGGACACAGCAGCTGCTCATCAGGGCGGTCATCTGCGCCATCACCGTCGTCATCGCGATCGGAGTGTTCCTCGGAACCTGCAAGATGTGGCAGTACCTCCTCGTCGGAGCCCTCTTCTCCGTCGTATACGCATTCATCGAGTGGCTCCTCCTCGGACAGCTCACCGAGTGGACCGACCTCGTCGTCACCGACGACGGAGGATCCGTCCTCGTCCACATGTGCGCGGCATACTTCGGTCTCGGAGTCGCTCTCGGAATCCGCGACAAGCGCGCGTTCGACGAGCCCATGTACACCACGACCCACAGCGTCACGTTCGTCTGGCTCGCGAGCATGCTCCTTTGGATGCTCTGGCCCTCGTTCGTCACCTCGCTCCTGCCCGGCACGATCGATGTCACGAAGGCGACCATCACCTGCTACATGGCAGGAGTCGGTTCCGTCATCAGCACCTACGCTATGTGCATGATCTTCCAGGGCAAGGTCAACCCGCTGGTCTACACCTACGCAATGCTGTGCGGACCCGTTGCCATCGGAGCACCCCTGCTCCAGGTCGGACCTTGGGGAGCACTGCTTATCGGTCTCATCGCGGGAATCATCTCCACCACCTGCTTCATCTACCTGCAGCCCTGGTTCTGCAGCAAGATCGGTGTCCTCGACATCATGGGAGTCCACAACCTCCACGGTGTCGGCGGATGGTTCGGAGCGATCTGTGTCAGCATCGTCCTCGCAGCTTCAGGTGCCGGATTCGAGGCTTCCGTCGGAACCCTCGTCATGGCGGTCATCACCGTCGCGGTCACACTGGTCACCGGTGCGGTCATCGGTATCATCGTCAAGCTCACCCGCGGCGACATGGAGATCTGCACGGACGACACCGACTTCATCAAGAACGAGGCACCTGCCTGAGATCCAAATCTCCCAAACCTCTTACTTTTTTTTATTACAATACAAGGTGAGTTCCTGATATCCAAAGAAGACGAGATCGGCAGACTGATGACCAAATGCATCAGCTGCGGCAAATGCACACCCTACTGCCCCTCATCAACATTGGGAGGCCTCGATCCCCACGAGCTCATGGTCTCCGGAGAGGGCGATGTCAGCGAATGCCTCCAATGCGGCAACTGCTCCCGCATATGCAGGAGGTCGGATCCGTTCAGGGTCATCAGGATGATGCTCTCCGAGGGGGCTGAGATCCCCCAAACGGGATCGTCGCTTTCGGAAAAATGCGATGTCGCTGTCGTTCCCGGATGTACGGTCAGGGAACGCATACCTCAGATCGCCGATTCCACCGTCTCCGCACTGTCGTCCCTGGGATTCAGCTGCGGGATACTGGAGGGCGAGGTGTGCTGCCTCCGTCCGGCAAAATACTCGCTACTGTCCGATATGGAACGCAGGACCTTCGTGGCGGAATCGCTGTCCCCGGCAAAGGGGAAGAGGATCGTCACACCATGTCCCGAGTGCGCCCAGGAGTTCGGCGGAGCCGCCGACGGACTTCTGGATGTGCTGCTGGAGAACGTCGGGAAGCTTCCGCGCTCCGAGGTCCCTTTGAAGGTGACCGTCTACACCGGATGCACACTGTCATCCAGGAAGAAGGATGCCGCCACCCTCGTATCGTCCATGGGCCTGGATGTCGCATTCATCTCCACCGGTTGCTGCGGCAGGGACTCCGGAAGAGAGGAACCGCTCAGGGAGAGACTGAGGGAATCGCACGGATCGTCCTATGCCGTCACGTTCTGTCCCCGTTGCACCCTCAACTATTCCGGGAAGGTGCCCGTGCTGCACATCTCGCAGCTGGTCGAAAAACTATCCAACGGATCGCTCGAGGACATCGGCGCATATGACTGCCCGTACGGCCAGCGCCCCGTCTCCAAGGATCGGACGCGGTGGTAAATTCCATTTCTCTTAATATATAAAATTTATTTAATATTCAAAATCTTTTAAATTATAATATTTAAAACTTTCTTTATTCTAACCCATTCTTTTAAGTACATATAAAAATATATTTGCATCAAGGGGAATAAGAAATGGTTATGACTCCTAAAGAAAGAATATTCGCAGCACTGAAGCAGCAGACGCTCGACAGGCCTCCTGTTGCCGTCTTCACACAATCCGCTACCATCGGACAGATGGACAGGCTCGGCGCAGCATGGCCCGATGCCCACAAGGACCCCGCACTGATGGCCAAGCTCGCAGCCGGACAGGCGGACATCTTCGGATTCGAGGTCGTCAGGACCGCGTTCTGCCTGACCGCGGAGACCGAGGCCCTGGGAGCCAGGGTCGCAGTCGAGAAGAAGGAGGCGGCCCCCATGATCAAGGAGCACCCCGTCAAGTTCGACCCCCTCACCAAGATCTACGACGACTACGAGTCCATGCTCATCACTCCCGAGGAAATGGTCAAGACCGGAAGGTGCCAGACCGTCATCGATTCCATCAAGCTCCTGAAGAAGTCCCACGGAGACAACTACGCAATCGTCGCTGGATCCACCGGACCCTTCACCATCGCAGGAAACCTCGTCAACACCGAGAACCTTATCTACGGAATGATGGTCGTCCCCGACCTCGTCGAGAAGCTCACCTCGTTCATCAACCCCTACGTCAAGGCATATACCGAGGCACTCTTCGAGGCGGGAGCGGACGTCGTCCAGTGCTCGGAGCCCTCGGGATCCACCGACATGCTCACGCCCGACATGTTCGAGCCCACCGTCGGAAAGTTCGTCAGGACCTCGCTGGCACCCCGCGAGAAGGACGACAAGTACTCCGTCCTCCACATCTGCGGTAACACCCTGCCCATCCTGAAGTTCATGGCCGCCACCGGCGTCACCGGAATCTCAATCGAGGAGAAGGTCGACCCCTTCGATGCGGTCAAGACCGTCGACAGCGCATGCGCACTCGTCGGAAACGTCGGATCGGTCAAGCCCCTCTACAGAGGCAAGCCCGAGGATGTCGAGGCAGCAGCGAAGAGATCCGCAGAGGCTGGATTCAACATCATCTCGCCCGGATGCGGTGTCGCACCCAAGACTCCCGACGTGAACATGGAAGCTCTCGTCAGGGCAATCAAATCCCTTGCATGAACACGGCGGTGCCCTCGGGCACCGTCCCTTATTTTACTTATTATAATAGGTGAAGATAATGGCCAACAACATCAAGACGCTCTCCCCTATGAGGAAGACCGTCGGAGGTCCGTCCCCCGTCCCGGTCGACGGCGGGATCAAGACCATCCCGTTCCCCAACGGCGACTGTTATACGGGCGAGATCAGGAACGGCATCTTCCACGGTCACGGATACTACACATTCGCATCGGGCGCCAGCTATGACGGCGAGTTCGCCGGAGGACTGTACAACGGATACGGGATCTACATCTGCAGCAACGGTGACAGGTACGAGGGGCAGTTCGTGGACAACACCTTCGAAGGACATGGCGTCATGGAGAAGGCTGACGGGGAGAGATACGAGGGGCAGTTCCTCGGAAACGTCTACCACGGCAAAGGCAGGCTCAAGCACCCCAACGGCGAGATCGATACCGCCACGTTCAATGCGGGATTCGCCAACGGCCCCGGTACGAGGACCTACACCGACGGCGAGACCGTGACGGGCGTCTTCTACAATGGCAGGTTCAGCGAGGACTGAACAAGCAAACCTTTATATACAAATTTTTTTAAATCGTTTTGATTTTGAAAAATATTATATACTTTAATTCTACACAATCTAGAATAATAAAAAGTTTTAAATACTATCAACAACTACTAGATATTGTTGGATTAAATCCGAACCGCAGTATCTATCCTCACTGCGGGGGTTGCCGCAAGCGCTCATGCGGCGACCCAATTCGGAGCCTATTCGTAACCCATGGCAATCCAACAAAAACAGATCTCCGTGATCTAGGGGGCGGCTGGAGTCATTGTCATATGGTCGCCCCCGACCCTTGCAATAAAATTTCTTCAGAATTCCAAGGTTTTTCGATGTCCTTTCGATGATCCGGTGCATGCACCGATCCCGGCATGTCCGTGTAGGATATCCATCATGGCCATATCATAGAATAGTTTAAATATAAGTTAATTCAACGGTGGACTATGATAAAAAGATTTAAATATATAAAAAATCAAAAATTCCAAATTTATGACAATGTATTTATACTTAGAAGAACAATTTTCAATCACCGTGTTAGCACGGCCGGAGTAGCGTAAAAACTAGTCCGGTGAAATGGAGGAAAGAAAATGGCAAACGAAGCTATTCTTGCAGACCTTAAGAGGTCTGTTGAGACCTGGGACATTGAACTGGCCCAGAAGGCTACCCAGGCGGCAATCGACGCGAAGATGCCCATGGGAGAGATCATCGGTGAGGGACTCGGAAAGGGTATGGAAGTCATCGGTGACAGATTCGACAAGGCAGAGATCTACCTTCCCCAGGTAGTCGCAGCATCCAAGACCATGGAGGCAGCACTCGCCATCCTGAAGCCCCTGATGGAGTCCGGAGAGGGAGCACTCAAGGGAACCGTCATCATGGGAACCGTCGAGGGAGACATCCACGAGATCGGAAAGAACGTCTGCTGCGCAATGCTCAAGGGCGCAGGATACAACGTCATCGATCTCGGACCCGATGTGTCCGCAATGGACTTCATGGACGCAGCAGAGGAGAACGACGCACAGGTCTGCGGAGGTTCCGCACTCATGACCACCACCCTCGAGTCGCAGAGGGAGCTCGTCGAGACCATCAAGGAGATGGAGGCACCCTACAAGGCAATCTTCGGAGGAGCACCCTGCTCCCAGGAGTGGTGCGACGAGATCGGTGCAGACGGTTACTCTGAGACTGCAAACGAGATCATTGGACTCGTTGACAAGCTCGTAAAGGGCTGAATACCAGGTGAGTAACATGGCAGCAACAAGATTCCTTACAATCCCCGATGTCTACGAGAGATTCATCAAGGGAAAGAAGGTTCCTGAGGCAGACTGGGACTACAAGATCATCCCCGGCAACGCCACAGCACTGAAAGAGAAATACAAGATCAAGATCGACACGTTCATCCCCGAGGACAAGGCAGCCAAGGACGCACTGTTCCAGGCTGGACTCGAGATGCTCGTCGAGACCGGATTCTACTGCCAGGACCTCGGACGTGTCCTCAAGGTTACCGAGGACGAGGTCTGGGAGGGAATTAAGAGAGCACCCAAGCAGCTCATCCTCGGTGAGGGAAGGGACATCGCCAGGTTCTACCCCAGGCGCGGAAACTCACCCAAGAAGCCCGTCATCCAGGGCGGACCTACCGGATCCCCTATCTCGGAGGATTACTTCATCAAGATCATGCAGTCCTACGCACAGGAGGGAATCGTTGACGACCTCGTCAACGGAGTTATGACCACTGTCGAGGGCAAGCCTGCAAAGTCCAAGACCCCTTGGGAGGTCAGGGCCACCATGCAGGAGCTCAGGATGACCAAGGAAGCAAGGATCAGAGCCGCCAGGCCTGGTCTCGGTGTATAGGGACCTGAGACACCGCTCTCCGAAGCGGCACGTCTCGTCGCAGATGCACCCAACGCTGGCCACAGGATCACCGATGCTCACGAGTGCTCGCAGCTCAACGAGCTCAAGATCGACATGACCGGTCTGAACATGCTCGCCGGATGGACCGTTTCCGGTGACACGATCATGATCGAGCAGATGCCTATCTTCGGCGGATACACCGGCGGAGTTGAGGAGACCGCGATCTGCGACGTCGCAACCACGCTCGCATCCTTCGCACTGTTCTCCGGTAACTTCCACCTGGACGGACCCATTCACATCAGGTGGGGAACCACCATGGCCAAGGAGACCCTGCAGGTCGCAGGCTGGGCAGCAGCAGCAGTTGATGCTAACACTGACCTCCTCCTCGCTAACCAGTACTACCCCATTGCAGGACCCTGCACCGAGATGTGTCTCCTCGAGACCGCGGCACAGGCCATCAACGACACCGCATCCGGAAGGGAGCTCCTCTCCGGATCCGCTGCAGCAAAGGGAGTCGTTCAGGACAAGACCACCGGTATGGAAGCCAGGATCATGGGTAACGCAGCAGCCGCAACCGCGGGAATGAAGGTCTCCGAAGTCAACGAGATCCTCAGCAAGCTGGTCCCCATGTACGAGGCCCACTACACCGACGCACCTGCAGGAAAGACCTTCCAGGAGTGCTACGACGTCACGACCGTCAGGCCGACCAAGGAGTACCTGGAGATCTACGACAAGGCAGTCGCCACTCTCGAGTCCATCGGACTCGACATGAGCAGGTCCAACTGCGCCGGAATCTTCCGCGCAGGAAACGACTACTGAAACCCCAAACTCTAAAAGGCGGCGATACACACGCCGCCTGCCCTTCCCTCCTTCATCCGGGGAGGGAAGGGCGAACCTTGTACATCATGACCGAAATCTGCGCAGTCTGCGGCAAGAAGATCCCCCTTTTCAAGATCAGGATAAAGGACGGTTTCATCTGCGGCCCGTGCCAGAACAAGATGCCTCTCAACGACTACAGGCGCAAGGAGTCGCTCACCGGAGAGGAGGTCAGGCATATAATCGAAGAAGGGGAGAAGCGCGACAACGCCAAACCCGATCTCTTCCAGCAGGCCGTGATGAAGATACAGAGGAGCGGTGACGACGACTTCGAGAAGGTCAGGAAGTACCGCCAGCTGTACGAGGAAGGGATCATCACCGAAGAGGAGTACGAGCGCAAGCGCAAGGAACTCCTCAAGCTCTGATTCTCTGAATCAAGTATATAAATATTCTTTATTTATTAATCAATCCTCAAATTCTAATATATAAAGTTTTTAATCAATATAAGAAACTTTTAAATATTATAATCATAGATATGATTGACAAGGAGGGCACTCCGGTGAGTAAGCGGGTCTCTAAAGCCTGTATGCCGGGTTCGACACCCGGGCCTTTCGCCATTGGTGATTATTATGAACGAGAGGTTCACCGACTCGCAGATCCAGCGCCTCATGGAATACGGCGATGAGAACTGGTCAGGAACGGAATTCGACAGTCCCGAGGAGAGGGACGCTGCTTTCTCAAGGGCCCTTTCCGGATTGAAGAGCGAAAACGACAGGTACATCAGGGGACTGTTCTCGGACCCCCACAACGACATGACCGACCTCCAGAACCGCATCAGGGACGTCCTGAAGAAGCGCGGATTCATCGAGGTCCACACCCCCATCTTCGTATCCAAGAAGGCGTTGGAGAAGATGACGATCACCGAGGACCACCCCCTCTACAGGCAGGTGTTCTTCATAGACGACAAGCGCGCCCTCAGACCGATGCATGCGATGAACCTCTACGCGGTCATGGGCAAGCTCAAGAGCTTCACGAAGGGACCGGTCAAGATATTCGAGATAGGATCCTGCTTCAGGAAGGAATCCAAGAGCAACACCCACCTCGAGGAGTTCACCATGCTGAACCTCGTGGAGCTGGATCCCGACGGGGAGCCCATGGCGCGCCTGAAGACCTACATCGGCGACATAATGGGCGCCGTGGGACTGGAGTACGAGACCTCCAGGGAGGAGTCCGACGTGTACGTGGAGACCCTGGACGTCGAGGTCTACGGCACCGAGGTGGCATCCGGGGCGGTCGGACCCCACAGGCTGGATCCCGCCCACGGGATCACCGACCCCTGGACCGGGATCGGTTTCGGTCTGGAGAGGCTGCTCATGCTCAAGAACGGGAGGAGCAGCACCAAGAAGACCGGCGCCAGCATAACATACGTCAACGGAAGGAGGATCGACTGATGCTGTCCGACGACATCGCGGCGGCGATGGGCGGATCCATCGACCGTGCAGGAGTGGCAAGGCTCCTCAGAGCAGAAGGTACCGGGAGGGAACAACTGTACGCCGCAGCAAGGGGCGTGCGTGACAGGATGTTCGGGAAGAAGGTGTTCACCTACGGTTTCGTGTATTTCTCCACACACTGCAAGAACAACTGCTCGTTCTGCTACTACAGGAGATCCAACACGGGACTCGAGAGGTACAGGAAGACGACCGAGGAGATCGTCCAGCTGGCCGCGAACCTGAAGGACGCGGGGATCAACATGGCCGACCTGACCATGGGTGAGGACCCGCAGATGTACGCCAACGGCTTCGACGGTCTCCTCAAGATAATCTCCGCCGTCAGGGACGAGGTCGGAATCCCAATCATGGCCTCTCCCGGTGCCATGCCGAAGGGCATGTTCCCCAGGCTCAGGGAGGCGGGGGCGGATTGGTTCGCCTGCTACCAGGAGACCTACGACAGGGAGCTGTTCTCGCGCATGAGGCTCGAGCAGAGCTTCGAGGACAGGATGAACCAGAAGATCTGGTCGATGGACGCGGGACTCCTCGCCGAGGACGGCATGATGGTCGGACTCGGGGAGACCGCCGAATCGAGGGCCGACACCATACTCACAATGGGCAACCTCGGATGCCAGCAGATCCGCGCCATGACCTTCGTGCCGCAGACCGGCACACCGATGGAGACGGTCACGCCCATGAACTCCGACAACGAGCTCAACGCCATCGCGGTCATGAGGCTGCTGTTCCCCGACAGGCTCATACCCGCCAGCCTGGACGTGGAGGGCATAGCGGGACTCAGGACGAGGCTGGATGCCGGTGCGAACGTCATAACTTCCATAGTCCCGCCGGACAAGAATCTGGCAGGGGTCGCGCAGCACGAGCTGGACATCGGCAACGGCAACCGTTCGGTGGAGCATGTGCTCGGACTGCTGGACGACATGGGGTACAGGCCCGGCACCGATGCGGAGTTCAGGTCGTTCATGGACTCCTGGAGGCGCTCATGCCGCGCATAGCCATCGTCGGAGGCGCCCTCCAGGGGATGGAATGCACCCTCCTTTGCAAAAAGGCGGGTTTCGAATCCGTTGTGATCGACAGGAGAGAGAACGCTCCGGCCCTGTCGCTGGCCGATGACCGCTGCATAGTCGACCCCATCGCCGATCCGTCGACGGCGTGTTCCGTCATCTCCGGGTGCGACGCTGTCATCCCCGCATGCGAGGAGATCGACCTCCTCGATTCGCTGGTCGGCATAGCGGGGAGATGCAACGTCCCCCTGCTCTTCGATCCCGCATCATACAGGACATCGTGCTCCAAGCTGGAATCGAACAGGGTCATGGCGGAATCCGGCGTTCCGCTGCCGATCCCGTGGCCGGAATGCGGATTTCCTGCGATAGTCAAACCGTCGTCGCAGAGCGGGAGCATCGGGGTGACATACGCCGACGACGAGGCGTCCATGCAGGCCGGGCTCGAGAAGGTCAGGGCGCTGGGGGATTCCCCGGTGGTGCAGGAGTTCGTCACAGGCAAGAGCGTATCCGTGGAGGTGGTGGGGAACGGCAGCGAGTTCGTCCCCTACGTCACCACCGAGGTGATACTGGACGGCCACTACGACTGCAAGCGCGTCGTATGCGACAAAGATATCCTCGGTCCCGAGCTGGACAGGGAGTTCGCCGACATCGGCAGGAGGATCGCGTCGGTCCTCGGACTCTCCGCCCTGATGGACGTCGAGGCCATACTCACGAAGAAGGGGCTGCGCGTGCTCGAGATAGACGCGCGCGTACCCAGCCAGACGCCTGCCGCAATCGAGGCGGCCACCGGCGTCAACATCCTCGAACGGCTGTACTCCTCGGCCGTGGGAAAGGATTTCTCATGCAGGCCGAAGGAGGGTTCCTCGGTCTACTGCCACCTCGTCTTCAAAGACGGGGTGCTCCGCACCTGCGGGGAGAAGGAGTTCGCGAAGGTCCGCGCACCGAGCTTCGGAAGGCTGTTCGGATCGGACCTCAGCATCTCGGATTACGCGAAGGGATCCGGGGAATGGAGGGCTACCATGATATTCACAGGAAAGGACAGGAAGGAGGCGGAGTCCAGATACGATTCCGCCGTCGAAGCGATAAGGGACGAATGCGGCATCACCGAGTACGTGGACGAGTTCCCGGAGGTGTTCTGATGACCAGGCTGACTCCCGACCTCATCGAGGGCGTGCCAGAGGACAGGATCGAACTGGACCATATCCTCACGAGGTACACCGGGCACACCATGAAGGAGCTGGCGCTCCGCGCCGCCGGACTCCCCAAGGATTCCGACCTCTCCGGCATATCCGCATCCGTCGTGCCCATCACTTCGGGCATGGGTATCATAGGCGGATTCGCCAGATCGGTGGACGCCATCCTCAGGAGACTGGGCATCAACAGTCACGTCACCGAGGCGACTGACGTCCTAGGTATGTCCCAGGCGTTGGACACCGACGATGACCTGGTGTTCATGGCGGACGACTCCATGTTCATAGCGTACAACGTCCGCGAGAGGAAGTACATCACCAACTTCTACGGCACCGCTCTGGGATACGCCACGGTGCTGGACCTCGCATCCGGCGGCATAGCCGGGAAGGACGCCCTCGTCATAGGCGCGGGGATGGTCGGTTCGAGGGCATGCAGGATCCTGAAGGATCTCGGCGCCAAAGTATGCGTCACAGACAAGATCTGCGACAAGGGCGAGAAGGTGGCCGGGGACCTCGGCATAGAGTACAACTGCGACGTCGAGGACACCCTGTCAAGGTACAAGTACGTGCTCAACGCGGCACCCGCCATATTCCCCGGAAGGCTGATCGCCGAGGACGCGGTCATTTCCGCTCCCGGGGTCCCCCACTACTTCGATGAGGAGGGGCGCAGAAAGGCGGCATGCATCATCCACGATCCGTTGGAGATAGGGGTGGCCACCATGGCCGCCTGCAGCGTAGCGTTCTATTCGCAGAAGGGGGCTGTTTCCAGATGAGGTACGGCATAGCATTGGACATAGGGACCAGCGGTTTCCGCTGTCAGGCGATCGATCTCGATACCGGTTCCACGGTATCCACTTCGATCACGGAGAGGCACCCCATCCCGGGGATGAACGTCATCGATCACGTGAACTACGCCATGAAGAAGGGCGAGGACACCGCCAACGCGCTGATGATCGGCGCGATAAACAACCTCTTTGCATCGCTGGAGATTGATCTCTCGAAGGTGGAGAAGGTCGCTGTATGCGGGAACCCTTTCCAGCTCTCCCTGTTCCAGAACATCGAGATACGCGACCTCGCATATGCGGGCAAGAAGAAGCTGGAGAGGCTGGGCGTCGTCTCGCCCCCCAGGAACGGGGATGTGGTGAAGGCGTCGGACCTCGGTCTCGCCGGCATGCCCGACGCGTACGTCACCATACCTCCCGCGGTCACCCATGAGATAGGAGCGGATGCTCTGGCGATGATGCTCACGACGGACATCCTCAGCCAGAAGGAGCCCTGCATCGTCGTAGACTACGGCACCAACGCCGAGATGGCTTTGGTCGTGGACGGGATGGTCTATACCGGATCCGCCGCATCAGGTCCCGCACTGGAGGGACAGCAGATCTCCAGAGGGATGCTGGCCGCCCCCGGCGCGATAAGCGCCGTCGAGATCGCGGAGGACGGATGGACGTGCTACGTGCTGGACGACACCATGGCGCCAGTCGAGGGCGACACCGTTGACCCCATCTCGGGAAAGATCGTCAGGAAGGGCCCCATGCACGGGAAGTCCAAGGGCATAACGGGTACCGGCGTGGTCGCGGCTCTCGCCGCGGGGATTGACACCGGACTGATCAGGTCCCCCAAGATCCTCACCGAGGACGGCACCCTGCACCTGCAGGACGGCGTCGACATCACATCCAAGGACGTCGAGGAGGCCGGAAAGGCCATCGGGGCCCTCAGGGCCGGATTCCTCACCCTGCTGGATTACGCGAAGATCTGGATCGGGGATGTGAAGAGGGCCTACATGTCCGGAGCTTCCGGACTTTATGTGGATGCGCGCAAGGCGCTGGGCATAGGTATGGTGGTGCCGGGTGCCAAGGACATCACCCAGTTCGGGAACACATCCATCACTCTCGCCAGGAGGATCGTCGTCGGGGACACCGACCTCGATTCCCTCAGGGACTTCGCCAAGCAGCTGAAGTCCACCCACTGCATGTTCGCCAGCTCGGAGTTCTTCAAGAACCTCTACGGCATAGAGTACTCACTTTGGTGCTCCGGGATGCCGATGAGCGAGTACAACGGCATGTGCGCCATATACGACATCAAGCCCATCCCCGTTGACCCCGACCTGTCGGACGTCTCCGTGAGGAGGGTGACGGTCAGGGACCTTCCCGACACCGAGGGCGTGAAGGTCAGGACCATACCCTGCGGGATGATCCTCAAAGGGGAGGTTCAGGGCTGTGTGGGCTGCGGACAGTGCGTATCCGAATGCCCGGAGAAGGCGATATCGATAGAGGAATGCGGAAAATCGTTCATAGCGTCGATACGCTCGGACAGATGCGGCGGCACGGCCTGCAGAAGGTGCGAGAAGTCCTGTCCGGAGGGAGCGCTGGATACGCTCTCCCTCTCGGTCTAATCCTAGGTGGATTTGGCGAGGAGCGTGACGAACTCCTTGCAGTCCTTCGAATAGCCCGCCGCGCCGATGTTCTCGGCCCACATCGGGGAGCACGAGGCACCTCCGATGAAGACGGTCATGCCGTCAGCCAGCTCCACGACCTCCTTCTGGAACTTGAGGGAGCTCTTCATCGCGGATGATACTGCTATCACCGAGCTGCCGGACCTCTCCGCGGCCTCCACGAACTTCTCCGGAGGCACGTCGCATCCGAGGTTGATTACGCGGTAGCCCTTCGAGCTGGCCATCGAAGCACAGATGTTCTTCCCTATCTCGTGGATGTCGCTCGTGACGGTCCCGATGATTATGGACGGGGAACCGCATGCCTCCTCGGCCGGCATATCCTCGAATAACTGCTCCAGGATCTTCGATGCCGCCACCATCGCGGGGAGATAGATCTCCCCCGTGTCGAACAGCCTGCCCAATTCCTCAAGGGCTGGCCTGATTACATCGTTGATCAGACTGACCTTATCCGCGCCACTGCTAAGGGCATCAGCGACCATGTCGCTCGCGTCACTGAACCTCCCCTCGGTCATGGCGGCTACTATGTCCTCGGCGGACAGCCCACCATCGCTCCGCATACTATCCTCGAATCTCCTTCTCCATCTCCCTTTAAATAATTATTTATCCGTAAACGATGGAGAATTGACGATTCCTCGATTTTTCTATAAAAATAAGGAAATTCTACGAAAATCGTAATACCCTGATAGGGTAAATCCGAGCCCCTGCTCAGAAATCGTCGCCGATCGGATCGTTGCACACCAGCTCGTAGAAACGGCCGTGCATTATGGAGAAGGAGAGGCGGTCCCTGGAATCGGCATCCTCGACCACCCTGCAGAATGCAACGGGGTCCGTGTCCTTCCTGTTCTTCTCCCAACACGCCCTCTTCGGATTGGATGCTGCCGACTGGTACATGTCCTCGGCACCGTACGCTCCGAGGATCTTCACGCCTCCCGAGGCCTCGGTGGTTATGAGATAGACCCCGGGTGAGTGGGGCAGAGAATCGATATCCATCGGACCTTCGAACATGATTCCGTCGAATGCAGGCATATCCGCACGATTGCCTAAGTTGTTCATATCTTTTCCGTGCGCACAATAGCCTTATAAATCCCGCAAGAAGATTTTGAACTGACAGCGGCCCCGGTCGCCAGATCCGCACGTCCGCTGATCCGGAGAAAGATATCATGAATCACAGAGCAATCGCGGCCACTGCCGTAGCGGCGATCTTCCTGGTCTCCGTATCATCCGTCGCATTCGCAGACGGCAGCGACGCATACGTCATGACGGAAGGTTCCAACGGACTCGGATTCTCGATCAAGGACATGGCGAAGGAGGATCAGGACAAGATCCTGCTGCCCTCCACGTACGAAGGGCGCGCCATCTACATCCTCGGCATGTTCCTGGACGATACCGCCCATTACGACATATCCTCAATCGAGATCACCGACTATGCCATGTCCGGCTACGGCGGACAGAAGATATCCGGCAATGAATTCACCTTCGTCAACGCTGAATCCGAATCGTTCAAGATCACGTTCGAGGCCAAATGTACTGCGGCCGGAAACAACCTTTTCGATGATGACGCAGCCTTCGCGGACATCTGGAAGGAGGTCGGAATGGCCAACCAGACTCAGGCAGATGCGAAGTTCACCGTCACGGCAAAAGCGAAGTCGCAGCAGAGCACCATAGACACGAATGTCTTCGAGAAGAACTCCGCAGGGAACCTCATGCTTGTGAAGGAGAAGGTCAAGAACTACGCTAATGAATCGCTAGGTATAGAGGTGAAGTACAGCTATGCCGCCGCAGAGGGCCCCAGGGAGATCGATTTCGACGTCAGCGTGGGAGAGGTCGTATCCATGGACTTCACCAATGAGTACGATTTCGCCGGAGTCCCGATAGCGGATGCCACCGCCGCTACCAGATGCATCGTCAACCAGGACGTGAACTCCTACTACAGCCACAACTGGCTGACCGCGAAGTACGACGGGGAGAAGAAGGGAAGGGAGGTCTACGACGCCGAATTCCAGAACACGCCCGAGTACAAGGGATCCGCTTACTATCATGCGGATGAGGTACCGAACGACCTGACGGTCGCAACGTACGACTTCTACCAGTCCGGTGCGGACTTCTCCTTCTTCGGGGCCTGGAGCGACATTGACGACTCCCTAAGGTCGAACGATGCCATGAAGCAGTTCCTCGAGAGGAACGGTTCCATGACGGAGACCTATGACGGGGCCGAATCGGGAGCGGAGGACATCTACGACGACATGATCAATGTTGAGGGGCTGCTGAAGATCCTCGGCATCGTAGGGATCGTCTTCCTGCTGTTCATCGTCGCGGTGATTATCCTCATCGTGGTCCTCGTGAAGGCCCGGAAGAAGTGATTACAAAGGGCCCTTCGGGGCTCATCTTACCCTTTTTTGACAACATACGACCGATTCCCCGCAAATCGCTTTTATAATCATCATTCCGATTCGTTCCACGATGGGATGACAGGCGGACGCTGTCCGAGGTCTCCCGAACTAAGGAGTGGGATACAATGAATGGTTACACGAAAGTTCTCGCGGCACTTGCCATCACCATGATGATGTGCGCCTGCCCGCTGATAGTGGTGACTGACGACGGCTATGCCTACGACGTCACCCCTGGCGAATCGGGACTCAGCACCAAGGCTAGCAACCTCACCGAGGAGCAGGTGAACATCCTGTACTCGGCTTTGGCGAAGGAGAATGCGGCAAAGGACGTCTTCAAGACGTTCTCCGGAACCAGTAACATCAGCTATACTGACATCAAGATAAGCGGCATGTCCTTCGAGAAGGGGCTCGCCTGCTCCGTTAAGAGCGACAGCATGGTCCAGTACGTCGGAATGGAGATGGACTACACCATATCATTCAAAGCGACCGCCACCTCTGACAGGGACATGGTCAGCAACTCGAACCCGTTCGCCGTCGCCATCAAGGCCATTAACAAGGACAACGTGATGAAGACAGGGGAATTCTTCGATATCACCGCGACCGTCAAGCAGAGCGGATCCCAAAAGGAATCGGAGGACTTCGTGAAGAACG
>JAEEGK010000844.1_pt1 | contig 76703 bp, 60 predicted proteins | sample 8958771 | NCBI WGS metagenome assembly JAEEGK01 (sample SAMN16246547, study PRJNA631951) | gut metagenome | biome: gut microbiome; feature: rumen; material: SC-attached | host: Bos | place: Iran: Karaj | collected 2018-10
GCCTGGTCGGCCGTGTCACCTACGACTACGCCACCAAGTACCTCCTGGACTTCAACATCGGTTACAACGGTTCCGAGAACTTCGCCCCCGGCAAGCGCTACGGCCTGTTCCCGTCCGTTTCCGTGGGTTGGATCCCTTCCCAGGAAAAATGGTGGGAGCCGCTCAAGAACGTGATCGGCTACCTGAAACTCCGCGGCTCCTGGGGCCTGGTGGGTAACGACAACACCAACGGTGCGCGTTTCCTCTACCTCCCGGGTGCCTGGCAGTTCTATACGGGTGCCACGACGGTCAACCCGCAGCGCCGCGGCGCCAACTTCGGTACCAGCGGCGGCTGGCTGCAGGCCGTCAAGGAGCTCACCTCCGGTAACCCGAACGTGACCTGGGAAACCGCCAGCAAGATCAATCTCGGCCTGGATGCCGGATTCTTCCGGGACCATCTCCACGCCTATGTCGATTTCTTCTGGGAGGACCGTCAGCACATCCTCGTGTCCAACGCCTCCACGCTGCCCGCCGTCACGTCCCTTCCCTCCAGCTACGTGAACGAAGGCCGGGTCAAGAACCACGGTTATGAGGTCACCCTGAGCTGGGACGACCACATCGGCAATGTCCGCTACTCCATCTCCCCGAACTTCTCCTTCGCCCGGAACCAGGTCATCGAGATGCTCGAGGTCGAGCCGATGTACGACTACCTGAAACACACCGGTCTCCCGGTCGGCCAGCCGTTCGGCTACGACCTCTTCGAGTTCTACCAGCCGGGAACCGAGGAACGGTACATGGAAACCTACGGCGTGCCGATGCCGGACCAGAACCTGGACCTCCGCTACGGTGACGCCGTGTATGTGGACCTCAACGGCGACGGCATCGTGGACCAGAACGACCGGAAGCCGCTCGGTTACACCACCAACCCGGAAATCACGTTCTCCCTGAACACCTCCATCCATTGGAAGGGGCTCGACTTCTCCATGCTGTGGACGGGCGCCGACCACGTGAGCCGTTCGCTGAACGGATACTTCCGCGACCAGTTCGGTTCCACCAACACGTCCGCCCTCACCCAGTGGGTCGCGGACAATTCCTGGACGGAAGACAATCCTGACGCCATCCTGCCGCGTATTTCGTTCACCAACCGCGTGCACAACAACCGCGACTCCCAGGCCTGGATGATCAACTCCCGGTACGTCCGTCTGAAGAACGTCGAAATCGGCTATACGTTCAACAAGCCCAAGTCGATGCCGTTCTTCAACTACATCCGCTTCTACGTCTCCGGACAGAATCTGCTTACTTTCTCCCGCTTCGACGGCAACGACCCCGAGGCGCCGGGCTCCGGCCTCGACTTCGGCGTACGTTACCCGATGACCCGTGTCGTCAATGTCGGTGCGCAGCTTAACTTCTAATGCAGATACGACCATGAAAAAGAATTCGACTAAAATACTGGTTCTCGGAATTTTCGCTGCCCTGCTCGTTTCGGCCTGCGTCGACAAGTTCGCCGTCGGTGACGCCTTCCTGGAGAAAGCGCCGGGCGTCGATGTCAACATCGACACCGTCTTCACGAGCGCGGAGTACACCCGCAACTTCCTGTGGAGTGCATACGGGCAGCTCTATTGCACCTATACTTCCGGTAACATGATGAACGGAGCGCCGATCGACGCGCTCTCCGATTCCTACCATTGCTACGTCACCTGGGGCGGCCCGATCCAGAGCTACTACCCGGGAGCCTTGACCGAGGATGCCCAGGACACCGACAACGGTAACTTCCAGGGCAAGTTCTCCTATTCCACCAAGGGTGGCCTCGACTCCGACGCCGGCGGCCGTGTCTCCATCTACGAGACCGTGCGCAAATGCTGGCAGATCATCGAGAACATCGACCGTGTGCCCGACATGTCGGACAACGAGAAGAGCCGTCTCCGCGGCGAAGCCTATACCATCATGGCCAGCCGTTATTTCGACGCGTTCCGCAATTTCGGCGGACTCTGCCTCGCCCGCAAGGCCTACGGTGTCGGTGAAGCGTTCACCGGCGGCCGTGCCACCGCGAAGGAGACCGTGGAGTTCATCGACTCCCTGATCGTCTGCGCCATCAAAGAACCCGGTTACATCTGGAACGTCTCCAACGCCGACGTGGGCCAGTGGTCCGGCCGTCTCACCCGCGCTTCCGCCCGTGCGCTGCGCGCCAAGGTGTGGATGTTTGCCGCCTCCCCGCTGTTCAACGACGACCAGCCTTACATGGAGTACTCTCCGGACAAGGTGACCGAGTTCACCAACATTGAGCACGTGTGGTTCGGCCGGAAAGACCCGACCCTCTGGCAGAAGTGTCTCGATGCCTGCAACGATTTCTTCAATGACAATGCGGCGAACGGTAACTTCTATCAGCTGGTCCAGCCTGTCACGCAGGATGAGGCCGGTTACCGGGCGGCTTACCGCCGCGGCTACCGCTACCGCAACGACGAGACCCACCACGAGAAGCTGTTCGACGCCCATCCGACGCTGACGCTGTCCGACGGCGGCTGGGGCTGGGGCTGGAGAGGCTTCGCCCTCGACTGCCTGCGCCAGGGCGGCGCCGTCCCGACCAACGAACTCATGGAGTGCTTCGGCATGGCCGACGGCCGCGTCTTCCCGTATAAGAACCTCTACGGTGCGGGCAAGAACCCCGACGGCATTGACATGTTCGCCGACCGCGACCCCCGTCTGTATGAGACCATCGTGGTTCCCCGTCACGACCTGCCCGCCGGATTCGACTATGCCGGCAAGACGTACAACGACGCCTGGGTCGGCGGCTGCTACGAATTCAACTCCAACTTCAGCAATTCGACGGATGTGGCTTCGGGCTATTGCAAGTTCAAGTGGCTGCTCGACTACTATGGCGGAAGCCGCTATGACGACGAATACATCGGCGTGCCGTATATCCGCCTGGCCGAGATGTACCTCATCAGCGCGGAGGCCAAGGCCGAACTCGGCGACTTCCGGGGAGCCCTGGATGACCTCCACGTCGTGCGCAGCCGCGTCGGCCTGGGCCGTTTGGAACTGAAGAATCCGAACCTGAACCTGTCCTCCAACAAGGAGAACCTGATCAACGAGATCCTGCGCGAGCGCAACTGCGAGATCGGTGCCGAATGCGGTGACCGTGTCTACGACATGATCCGCCGCAAGCGTCAGGACCTCTTCACCACGCCGCTTCACGAAATCCGGGTCTATCGCCTCGATGCCGATGGCAACCGCCTGGAGGGAGGCGACCAGAGCTGGGATCCCTCCACGCCCTGGCCCAAGTTCGAATATGAGAAGCCGGAAATCGTCGCCGGTGCCCGCCGCTGGTGGCAGCCCGGTTTCTGGACGAACAAGTGGTACCTGGACCCGGTGTCCCGTATCGAGGTCCAGAAGAAATATGGTCTTACCCAGAATCCTGGTTGGTAATCAATAGATTTTTACGATTATGAAACTACGCAATATACTTATATACTGCCTGTTGGGGTTCTGTGCCGTTCCTGTGACCGCCAGCGCTCAGGCTGTCCTGGGTGACAAGGAGGCCCGGAAGGTGGATTTGGGCTATGGCGTCGAACAGTCGGAATTCCTGACCACGGCGGCGGCCTATACCATCACCGCCGAGGAACTGAGCCACACGTCCGCCATCAGTCTCTCCGACGCCCTGTATGGCAAACTGCCCGGACTTACCGCCCTTCAGAACACCGGTTTCAAGGGTGAGGAAGACCGGGGTGCCTCCTTCAACATCCGCGGCGCCCAGACCACCGGCGAACGGAGCATCCTCATCCTGGTCGACGGCGTCGAGCGCCCGATCGACCGGCTTACCGTGGAAGAGGTCGAGAGCGTGACCGTCCTGCGGGACGCCGCCGCCGTCGCCCTCTATGGACACGAAGGCATCAACGGCGTGCTCCTGGTGAAGACCAAGCGCGGCCAGGCCGACTCCGGCTTCCACTTCAAGGCCGGCGCCTCCCACAAGATCCAGTTCGATCCCCGGATGGCCCCGATGGTCGATGCCTACGACTATGCCAACGCCCTGAATACCGCCCGCATGAACGACGGCATCGGTGCCGCCTACACGTCTTCCGAACTGCAGAAGTTCCAGGACGGCAGCGACCCGTATGTGTATCCGAATGTCAACTGGAAGAACGAAGTGTTCAAGAACACGGCCCACGAGACGGACGCTTTCATCTCCATGTACGGCGGTTCCGACAAGGTGGAATACTACACGCTGCTGGACTACACGGACGCCCGCGGCCTTTACAAGAATGCCGCTGAGGGCGACTGGAATTCCCAGCTCAAGTATTCCAAGGCGAGCATCCGGACCAACGTGGACTTCCAGGTGACCCAGAGCACGCGCGTGAAGACGAACATCTACGCGCTGTTCATGGAAACCAACGGCGTTCCGAATGTCAATTCCAACGATGCCTGGTGGCATCTGTACAAGGTTCCGGCCCTCGCGTTCCCGATCAAGACCCTGGGCGGCGTCTGGGGCGGCAGCCAGACCTACGGCGACTTCAACCTCATCGCCAAGGCGGAGGGAACGGGTTTCATGAAGACCCACCAGCGCCAGATCTGGGCCGACATCACCCTGGAGCAGGACCTCGACTTCATCCTCGACGGCCTGAAGTTCTACGCCGGCGGTTCCTATGACAACGCTTCCAACACCATCGAGAACCGTTCCAAGGGATACCAGTACGGCTGGAATTACTACGATGCCAACAACATCCTGCAGGAAGTGGTGATGGGTACCGTGGAGGACAAGCTCGTGTTCAACTACTATGTGTCCAGCCAGTGGCGCATCGGAACCGTGAACACCGGCTTCAAGTACGCCACCCAGTTCGGCAACGGCGACAACTTCTCCACGAACCTCAACTACAACATGAAGAGTGAGATCCGGGACGACCGGAGCAACACCTGGTACCGGGAGAACTTCCAGCTCGCCACCCACTATGACCACGCCGACCGTTTCATGGCCGACCTCGTCCTGGCGGCGAACGGCTCCAACCGTTCCTATCCCGCCAAGTGGGCCTTCTCCCCGACGCTGGGACTGGGCTACATCTATGCCAACGACCCGGACGCCCGTTTCCTGAACTACGGCAAGCTCCGCCTTTCCGGCGGTATCCAGCATACGGACTATGTCCCGCAGGCCGGTCTCTGGCTCGCGGCATGGAACAACTCCCACGGCCAGTTCTGGTATGGCCAGAACTTCCAGAACTCCTGGGGTGCGTTCCTGACGCAGTTCCCGACGAGCGACTTCAAGCAGGAAGCCGCCTATAAGACCAACCTCGGTACGGACCTGCGGATCGCGAACGCCCTCGACTTCAGCCTCGACGCGTTCTATCAGCAGCGCCGCAACATCCTCGTGAGCGCCGGCTCCCTGAACTCCGCGGTCGTGGGTATCCAGTCTTCCTATGACGACAAGGGTGTCGTGGCCAACTACGGTGTGGAAGCCGCCCTGCGTTACGCGAAGACCTTCTCCAGCGGCCTCAACCTGAACTTCGGCGGCAACGTCTCGTTCGTCAAGAGCCGGATCCTCGAATGGATCGAAGCCCCGGCTTATCCGAACCTCTCCGTCATCGGCACGCCTGCCGACGCGGCCCGCGGCCTGATCTCCCTCGGCTTCTTCGAGAGCCAGGAGGACATCGCCAGCAGCCCGCTGCAGCAGTTCGGCCAGGTGAAGGTCGGCGACATCAAGTACAAGGATGTCAACGGTGACAACGTCATCAACGAGAACGACTATGTGGCTGCGGACTGGGGCACGGCCTTCCCGGCCCTGAACTACGGCTTCCATCTGGGCATGGAGTTCAAGGGCTTCGGCATCAACGCCTATTTCCAGGGCGCTGCGCTCCAGACCAAGAACATCATGTATGTCGACGGTGTCTGGGGAGCCCTCTCCGATAACCGCAATCTCTCCCGGGAGTACTACGCGAACTGCTTCGACATCGCCGGTACCTCCGCCTTGTATCCTCGCCTTTCCACGACGCCCGTGGCCAACAATACCCAGCAGTCCACCACCTGGTTCCGCCGGGTCAGCTGGCTCAAGCTGCGTGACTGCGAGCTCTACTACAAGCTTCCCGCCTCGCTGCTGCGCGGCATCCGGATCTCCGATGCCAAGCTGTATGTCCAGGGACAGAACCTGCTTTCTCTCGACAATATTCCTGCGATGGACGCCGAGAACCTGAACACCGGCTATCCGGTGATGAAGGCGGTGAATATCGGCCTTTCCATTGTATTCTAAACCCGAGACTGCCTTATGAAAACCGATAAAATCTGTTTATTCATTCTCGCTTGCGGCATCGCTGTCTCGTGCGTCGACCTCAACTACACGGAGGAGACCACCCGAGATGAGGAATGGACGTACGAATACTTCGAGAATGGTATCAAGAACATGGTGTTCGATGTCTACGCGCAGGTCTACAACAACGAGTTCGAAAACAACAGCGCTTATTTCTTCGCCGGCGCCACCGACGAGGCCCAGTATGCGCTGGAGACCGGTGCGGTGAACAACTACATCAACGGAGGCTGGAGCCCCGCCAACCCGTATTCCAATATCTGGAACAAGTCCTATACGGCCATCGCCGATGTCTGCATGTACCTGGAGAAGATTGACCAGGCGGACATCACGGACTGGCAGTACAACCCGGACTATCCCATCTGGGCCCAGCAGCTGGAGCTCTTCCCGTATGAACTCCGGTTCCTGCGCGCCTACTTCTATTTCGAACTGTTCCGCACCTACGGCGACGTGCCGCTCGTGACGACGACGCTCACCAACGCACAGGCGAACAGCATCCAGCGGACCCCGGCCGACCAGATCGTGAAGTTCATCGTCGATGAGCTGGACGCGGTCGCCCCGTATCTCCCGGTTTCCTACACCACGGAAGTCGGTTCCGAGATCGGCCGCGCCACCCGCATCGCCGCGTACGCCCTCAAGGCCCGTACGCTGCTCTATGCGGCCTCTCCGCTGTTCAACCCCAACAATGACAAGGCCAAGTGGGAAAAGGCCGCCGAGGCTTGCAAGTACATCCTCGACAATGCCGACATCTGGGGCCTGAAGCTCAGCCCGTACGGGAAGCTCTGGGGCCATGACGCCTTCTTCAACCAGGAACTCATCTTCGGTCTCGGCCGCGGTGAGAGCAATTCCTTCGAGATGGCCAACTACCCGGTGGGTGTCGAGAACGGCTCCTCCGGCAACTGCCCGACGCAGAGTTTCGTGGACCAGTTCGAGTACCAGGACAACGGCCAGACCTTCGGCCAGCGCCACCCTGGCGACATCTCCCTCAACCTGGAGGATCCGTACGAGGGGCTCGATCCGCGCTTCGCGCTCACGGTCGTGAAGAACGGGGACGAATGGCCCACCAACGGTTCCCAGAAGAAGGCGATCGAGACGTTCAACGGCGGCTTCAACGCCTCCCCGAAGTACGGCGCCACCCCGACGGGTTACTACCTCAAGAAGTATGTGGACGGCGCCTGCGTCACGACGGCCGACAACCAGACCAGCCGCCGGCACACCTGGATCATCTTCCGCCTGGGCGAGTTCTACCTGGACTTTGCCGAGGCCGCGTTCTACGCCACGGGCAGCGCCAATGACGCCACCTATGGCCTGAGCGCGAATGACGCCATCAATGTGCTGCGGACCCGTTCCGACATCAAGATGCCGAAGTTCACCGAGGACGGTGCCGCGTGGGTGGAGCGTTACGAGCGCGAACGCCTCGTGGAACTCGCCTTCGAGAACCACCGGTTCTGGGACGTCCGCCGCTGGATGAAGGGTCCCCAGTATTTCAGCAACATCCAGGTCGCGAACATCAGCAGCAGCCTGCAGCTGACGCGTTCCACGGTCCGTCGCGAATGGGACAACAAGTACTATTTCTTCCCGATCCCGCAGACGGAACTGAAGAAGAACCCCAACCTCTCGCAGAATCCCGGCTGGTAGTCATTTAAAAGGAGTTCAATTATGAAGAAGATATTCAACTATATAGCTGTTGCCCTCTCCGTCATCCTGGCGGGCGGCCTGTTCACGGCCTGCCACATCGAGGAAGCCATGGAGTCGGCCGATCTCGGCCTGGGCATCAAGGTGTTCTTCCCCACCAAGGTGGTGGCCGGGCAGCCGATGACCATCAACGGTTCCGGCTTCTCGGATGTCACCGAGATCGAATTCCCCGGCGGCGTCAAGGCCGCGGGCTTCGAGCTCGTCAGCAACGAGATGATCCGCGTCGTCGCTCCCGCCGGCATCGCTGCCGAGGGCGGCGCGCTCAAAGTCCGCAACAAGGACGGCGAGGTCGTGGAATCCCGCGTCCCGTTGACCCTCGGAAAGACGGCCATTTCCGGTTTTTCCAAGCAGGACGGCGAAAAGATCGGCGGTGGTGAGCAGCTCACCATCTTCGGCCAGGACCTCGAGTTCATCAGCAGTGTCGAACTGCAGGATGCCGACGGGAATCCGCTCGTCCTGCAGGATGAGGATTTCTACCGCAAGGGCACCAGTTCGGTCATCATCACCATCCCGAAGAAGGGCGTCTTCGAAGGGACCTTCGTGGGTTACCTCCGCACGATCGACGGACAGGTATTCCCGCTCCCTGAACTGGAATATGCGCCTGCCGCCGAGGGAGGACACTGGGAGACCCAGGAAATCGTCATCTGGGAAGGCTCCAAGACCTCGACCGGGTTCTCCAACGTCGACGATATGGGTACGGAGGACGACTGGGCCAACGCCGAGATCGCCGAAGGCGACGTCATCCGCATCTACTTCTCGACGACCGATCCCGAGAACTGGGCCATCCAGCTGTTCGGCCTCCACTGGGGCGCGTTCAACCACGCGGCCGACGGGACGAACAAGTTCACCAACGCAACCAACCCGACCGCCATCAAGGACGGATACCTCGAGATCCCCGTTACGGCGGACATCGTCGCCGAACTGACGGAGAAGGCCTACTGGGGCGCCGCCATGATCTGGCAGGGCGATCCGGAAGTCACCGTCACCAAGATGACCCTCGCCCGCGAGGTCTGGGTCGACGGCGGCGGCGACCAGCCCGTCGAGGTGGAAGAGGTCCTGTTCGAAGGCGAGTCCGTCTTCGACAGCTGGTCCGCCACCCTGGTCATCGATGCCGGCCTGTTCGCCGATGTCGTGGAAGGGGCCGTCATCACGGTCACGATCAAGGACAAGGGCGATGACTACAACCCGATCTTCAAGCATGTCAGCGACTGGTCCGACTGGACGGAGCTCCAGGGCGCCAAGGTCGATGCCGACAACAACTTCTCGGCGGTCATCCCGGCGGAGGCGATTGATGAACTCAAGGCTTCCGGCCTGCGGTTCCAGGGCCTCGGCTTCACCGTCGTGAAAGTGACCCTGAAGACGTGGAAGACCGTCGGCCCGGTCACGGACAAGGTGCTCTACGACGGCGATCCGGTCGTCTATGACAGCTGGTCCGCCACCCAGATCGTCACCGGCTTCAACGATGTCGCGGAAGGCTTCATCATCCGGGTCACGATCAAGGACAAGGGCGATGATTACAATCCGATCTTCAAACACGTCAGCGACTGGTCCGACTGGACGGAACTCCAGAATGGAAAGATCGATACCGACACCGGCTTCGAAACGGTGGTTCCCGCCGAGGCGATCGACGAACTCAAGGCTTCCGGCCTGCGGTTCCAGGGACTCGGCTTCACCATCGTCAAGGTCGAACTGATAGTCTCTTAGATACCATTACCATGAAGCACAGAATCATCATCAATATCCTTGCTGCAGCAGCGGCGGTCCTTGCGACCGCTGCCTGCAACAAGGCCAAGGAACAGGATTTCGATCCCAACGATCCTTCCGTCTGGACCATCGGCGTGCAGCCGGACGCCCAGACCGTGTCGGCCGAGAAGGGGTCTGTTACCTACACCTTCACGGCCCCCGACTACTGGCACGTCAGCAGCCCGGTGAAATGGCTCAAGTTCGAGCCCGAATCCGGAAAGCCCGGCCAGGTGACCCTGACCGTGACGGCGGACCAGAATACGGGACAGGAACGCAGCGCCCTGGTCACCGTGTCCACCAAGTACAACCGCGGAAAGTTCACGATCGCCCAGTCGGCCTGGCCTTACAGCGCCGATACCTGGGTGGTCACCGGAACGGTCCAGGACGGCGAACCCGCCGGCATGGAAGACAAGGGTGACAAGCTGGTCTGGGAAGCCGCGAAGCTTCCTTACCACCTGGGAGAATCGTTCAAGTTCCGCATGGGCACGGACGAGGCCACCCTGCTGGGCCTCGCCGGACCGCTTACGCCGGTGGAAGGGAAGGAGAATACCTATACGGCTGCCCTCCAGAAGGGTGGCGAGAGCATCATCCTGCCGGAGAACGGTTACTGGGATGTGACCCTGGACATGAGCAAGGGCGAGTGGACGGCCACCGTCGTCCTCAGCGACCGGTTCGACTGGACCCTGGTCGGCACGGTCAACGAAGGAGACTGGACCCAGGACAATGCGATGACCGCCAATGCCAACAAGCTGGTCTGGGAGATCGCCAAGCTTCCGTACCATGCCGAAGAGGAGTTCAAGTTCCGGATGGACGGGCTCGATGCGTTCAGCCTGGGCCTGGACGGCGAACTCACCCCGGTGGAGGGCGAAGAAGGTACCTACACGGCTTCCCTGAAGGAGGACGGTGGCAGCATCACCCTGCCGGCCGAGGGCTTCTGGAACCTCACCCTCGATGTGGAGAACCAGACCCTGACGGCCGTCTTTGCCGCCGAGTTCCCGAAGCCGGTGCCGAATCCGCTTCCTTCCAACTGGGAGGCGCTCTGGCTGAACGACGGCACGCACGGCGCGGTGGCCTGGGACGGTACCTACCGGTTCGGCCTGGAAGGCCGTGACGGCAATCACGAGTGCGTCGCCACCTTCCCGCAGGATGTCTGGGATCGGATCAAGAACGAGACGATCTATGTCTATCTCTCCGGTGAGGATCCGCTGATCCGTGTGACCACCGGCTGGTGGACCGCCCAGCTGACGCCGAAGGACATCCAGCCCGGCCACGAGCTGCTCGTCGACAACGAAGCCTATACCTGGATCCTGACGGTCAACGTGAGCAGCAATGAGGATTTGCTTGCGAAGCTGGATGAGCAGCACCTGCTCTTTACCGGCGACCGCTACACGGTCTTGGGCATCTATGCCGAGAAGAAGGGCACGCCCACGGTCGTGAAGTACCCCGTCTGGGCCAACGACGGCTCCGCCGGACAGGCAGCCTGGAACGGCATCTACCGTTACTGCCTGGAAGGCCATGACACCAACCCGGCCGGGAAGGAGTGCATCGCGGAATTCCCCGCCGACGTGTGGGCGCGGATCAAGACCGAACCGTTCTACGTGACGGTGTCCGGTGCCACTCCGCAGATCCGTGTCGTCACCGGCTGGTGGAACAACCAGTGGCCGGAGGTCGACAAGGATATCCAGCCGGGCAACGAGCTGCTCACCGACAACGGCGACGGCACGTGGACCCTGGCCGTCAACCTGGCCGGCTCCGCGCTGGCGGACGCCATCGACGTGGAGCACCTGCTCTTCACCGGCGGCGGATTCGCCGTGGAGGAGATCTACTTCGAGGACATCCGCTGGGATCCCGTGCCGGTGGAAATCGACATCGCACCGTTCACGTACTACGAAGACCGCAGCGCCACGCTGACCTATCCGTATTTCCCTTCCTGGGGAGATAACTCCGGCAAGCTCCGCATCATGCGCGGCGGCAGTCCCGCCATCGAGACCCTCGGCCTCACGACGAGCTCCAAGTTCATCGTGTACAAGGAAGTGGGTACGACCGGCCAGATCCAGTTCAACAACCCGAACTGGGGCGACTTGAACGCCGGCTGCAACGACTGGGGCGGCAGCGCCGAGAAGATCGAGGTGGCTGTCACCGAGGATATGCTCAAGTGCATCAGCGGCGAAGTTGCGGACGGCTGGAGCGACACGGCCATCATCCTGCAGGGTGACGGCCTGAAGGTCACGAAGATCGTGATTGTGCCGTAATCCACCTGGCAAAACGTTCGAAGGCCGGCCCCCGAAAGGACCGGCCTTCTTTTTTTATTGCTTATGACAGAAGTATTTATTATCTTTACAACACTTTAGGTAGATAATACAAAAACCAATCCTAGCTATGCGTAGATTCCTGACCTTCTGTGTGGCTGCTGCGGCGGCCCTCCTGCTGGCAAAGCCGGCTCCGGCCCAGACCCTCACGATGAACGACCTCGGCTACTTCGAGGCGCGGGGGACGAACGTGCTCGTGTACAACAACCTGTACAACGGCGGCTTCTATGATGAGAAGTTCGCGGGCCTGGAGATCATCCAGCGCGGCGAGCGGCTCGCCACCGGCGGCGGTATCCGCCTGATGAACACCCCGGAACAGTGGGACATCTTCGGCGTGGTCTCCGACCGCATCGTGGACCGCGAAGGCAACTTCGTCCAGGTCACGCTCACCCATACGGACTACGATTTCGCGGCCAAGCTCCGGGTGACGCCCAAGGACGGCGGCTGCCTCGTGCAGGTGATCCTGGACAAGCCCGTGCCGGAAGCCCTCGTGGGCAAGGCGGGCCTGAACCTGGAGTTCTTCCCGGCTTCCTACTTCGGCAAGAACTACCTCGTGGACGGTCTGGCGCGCATCCTTCCCAAATATCCGATGCATGACACGGAGGTCCATCCGGTGTCGGAGAAGATCACGCAGTACTTCGGCGAGAGCACCTTCGACGACCGCGGCCGCGGCGATTTCCTCGTGGCGAAGCCCATGTCCGTCGGCCATCAGATCGTGATGGCGCCGGAGGACGACGCGCTCCGCGTGAGCGTGAAGTCCGAGACGGAAATCGGCATCTATGACGGCCGTCACCTCGCGCAGAACGGCATGTTCGTGCTGCGCTCGTTCCTGCCCGGCGGCAAGACCGGCAAGGTCCTGGAGTGGTTCCTGGAGCCCAGCGTGTCCAAGGATTGGATCCGGCCGGCGAACATCGGCTTCTCCCAGGTGGGTTATTCGCCCGCCCAGAAGAAGGTGGCCGTGGCCGAGCTCGACCGCAATGACACGCCCGCACCGGAGGCCCGCATCCTGAAGGTGAACCCGGACGGCACCAAGACCACCGCGAAGACGGTTCCCGCCAAGGTGTGGGGTGTCTACCGCCACCGCTACAACTACGTGCAGATCGACTTCTCCGACGTGCGGGAACCCGGCCTGTACTGCATCGAGTACCAGGGCGTGGAGACGAACGCCTTCCCGATCGACAAGGACATGTACCGCGACAAGTGGCATCCGACGATGGACGTTTCCCTGGTCGTGAACATGGACCACATGGAGGTGAACGAGGCCTACCGGATCTGGCACGGCCGCGCGAACATGGACGACGCCCTGCAGGCCCCGGCCAATGTCCGCCTGCACGACGGTTATTTCCAGGGGGACGAGACGAACGACAAGTACCAGCCCCTGGAGCACATCCCGGGCCTCGCCGTGGGCGGCTGGTATGACGCCGGCGACTTCGACATCCAGGCGAATTCCGTGCTGAACACCACGCAGGACCTCGCCTACATCTGGCGCGAGTTCCAGCCCATGCGTGACCAGACCCTCATCGACCAGAAGACCCAGTATGCCGACATCCACGTCCCGGACGGCGTTCCGGACAATGTGGAACTGATCATGCACGGCACCCTGAACATCAACGCGCAGGTGGAGAACATCGGCTTCGTGGCGCAGGTCATCGGCCAGCCCGACATGCACCACTACCACCACCTCGGCGACGCGATGACGCTCACCGACGGAAAGATCTACGACCCGACGCTGAAGCCGTACGAAGTGCGCGGCGACCGGTCCGGCACCCTGGACGACCGCTTCGTGTTCACGAGCCGTTTCAGCGCTGCGGGCGTGATGCAGGATATCGTCTCCCTGGCAGCGGCCTATCCGGCCCTCAAGGACTACTATCCGGAGGAGGCCGAGCGTTCCCTGAAGAATGCGAAGATGCTGTGGGACAAGTACTTTGACGATGCCGATCCGGCCAAGAACCCGGTCCAGGGCCGCTGGGGCGGCTTCGGCGGGGATCCGCGCCTGAACGCCGCCATCGAGCTGTGGATCGCCACCGGCGACAAGCAGTACAAGGACTTCATCGTCCCGATCGTGGAGAAGCAGCTGGACGCCAAGCCCACGGGCCCGCGTGACACCGGCAACGTGCAGAACGGCATGTTCTCCACCCAGTACACCGGCGGTCCGAACCTCACCGCGGCGCTCAAGATCTATCCGTACATGGACAAGAAGTTCCAGGCCAAGGTCCGTGCCCTCGTGCCCGCCTACGTGGAGGTCATCACCCGCGGCGGCCAGGACAACCCGTACGGGGTGTCCATCGGCGGCGCCAGCTGGGCCGGCAACGCCTCCATCATCAACGGCGCCTACAACTGCTACCGCATCTGGAAGTACTTCCCGGACCTGATCGACCCGGAGTATGTCCTCGCCGGACTGAACTTCCTCTTCGGTTGCCACCCGTACAGCAACGTCTCCTTCGTCACGTCCGTGGGCGTGAACACGAAGAAGGTCGCCTACAACAACAACCGCGCGGACTACTCCGTCATCCCTGGCGGTATCGTCCCGGGCTTGCTGGTGAAGGAAGATTTCTTCGAGAACAAGGACGACTACCCGTTCCACTGGGGTGAGAACGAGAGCTGCATCAACACCGCTCCGCAGTACATCCTGCTGTGCCTGGCCGCCCAGGAGGTGGTCGATGCGATGAACAAGTAGGGGAGCGGTTCCGACTTAGTTTTTGTCTGTTGCACCCGCCCTGGGCTGACCGTAAACGGTGTAGCCCAGGGCGCGTGCTATTGCAGCGAAAGCGGTAGCGCGGCGTTCGAAATCCGGATAGTCCTTCCGGGCGACCGGACTCCAGCCCGTTTCAGCGATGGCAAAGGCGCGCGGATAGAGCATCATCTCCGCGTGCCAGGCCTCGCGGACCCATTCGGTCCACAGATTGCCCTGCACGCCCAGGACATGGTGCGCATCGGCCTCGGAGATCCCTTCCACCAGCGGCTCGAACGAATAGACCTTCTCCAGGGGCACATACCGCCCGACCGCCCGGTACTGGTTCGGGTCCTGGTGATAGTCCAGATAGTAGTAATGCGTCGGGGTGAAGATGACATCGTGCCCTTCCGCAATCGCCTGCACGCCGCCTTCCGTCCCGTGCCAGGACATGACGGTGGCATCCGGGGCCAGGCCCCCTTCCAGGATCTCGTCCCAGCCGATGATGCGCTTGCCGTGTTCGTGGGCAAAACGCTCCATCCGCCGGATCATGTAGCTCTGCAACGCTTCCACGCTCTCCAGGCCCTCGGCTTTCATCCGGGCCTGGCAGTCCGGGCAGCGTTCCCAGTTCCGCTTGCCGGCTTCGTCACCGCCGATGTGGATATACTCGCAGGGGAACAGGTCAAACACCTCCAGGAGCACTTTCTCCAGGAATTCGTAGGTGCTTTCCTTGCCGGGACAGAGTTCCCATTGGTCAGGCCTGTCGGCCTCCGGCAGGGAGCAGGCCAGGTCCGGATAAGCGGCCCGGGTCTCGTAATTGTGCCCGGGCATCTCGATTTCGGGAATGACGTCGATGTGCCGCTCGGCCGCGAAAGCCAGGATCTCGGCGATATCCTGTTTGGTATAGTAGCCGCCGTAAGCCCCCGGCGTTCCTTCTGCCACGAATTCTCCGCCGACTTCATCGACCTCCCAGTCCCAGAATTCAGCCTGGGGCCGCCAGGCGGTCCATTGCGTCAGCCGCGGGTAGGCATCGACCTGCAGCCGCCAGCCGGGATTGTCGACCAGATGGAAATGGAAACGGTTCATCTTGAGGAGCGCCATCATCTCCAGCTGCTTCATCACGAAGTCCTTGTCCTGGAAATGCCGGCTCACGTCCAGCAGGATGCCGCGATGGCGGAAGCGCGGCCAGTCCAGGATGGTGCAGCAGGCCACATCCTGGTTCAGGGACGCCAGCATCTTCAGGGACTGTCGGGCATAGAATACGCCCTCCGGATCCGCCGCCACGATCTTCACCTGCTTTTTCCCGACCTCCAGCCAATAGGCCGATTTGAGCTGCCAGTCGGCCAGCTCCCGGCCTTTCAGATACGCCCGGAGTTCGTTTTCGGAAATCCGGACCTCTTCGGGCATCTGGGTCAATCCCTCGGTCCGGATGCTCCCCGGGAGCAAGGAATACGCCACCGGAGCGGGAATGAGATCCTTCGGTTCCGATACGCGGGGCACTTTCACATACAGCACCCCGTGGGGCGGAATGACATACTCGGCGTCGGTGTCGATGTCCTTCTGGCGCCAGAGATCGCGGGCGGTTCCGGCATGCAGGCCGATTTTCGCCAGCGCGCCGTCCAGCCGCACGGGGACGGAGCTGTCATTCAGGTTGAAGATGCCCACGGCGTACGAGCCGTCGTACAGGTCCCGGCTCCAGATCTGCATCCCGTCCTCCACGACATCCTGATGGGCCTGGTGGCCCAGGATGTCCTGGTTCACGGCGTTCACCTCGTTGTTGCACAGGAGGTTGAAGGTAAAGTCGTCGATCTGGGCGATATCGCAGCCGATGAGCATGTTGGCGGCCAGCAGCGACCACAGGGAGATGTGCGTGTACTGCTCGTCCGGCGTGAGCCGGCTGTCGCGGAGGCTGCTGCTCCAGCCCACCTTGCCCACGATGAGCATGTCGGGATCGTTCCAATGGCCGGGGCCGGCATAGGGATGGAGCCCGGGCTGCCGCTCGAAGCCGGTGACATAGAGGGACTCCCAGGTGTCATTGATGTCGTGCGAGGTGCGCCAGGAATTGGCATCGATCAAGGCGCCCCATTCCCACACCTTGCCCCAGCCGTACTGGCACAGGGAATAGAAGATATCCCGCGGCTGTTCCCGCAGGAACTGCTGCATCTTCAGATAGGGGCGGATATAGGCCGCCTCGGACTTGTCACGGCCGGCTTCGAACACCTTGCTGTAGCCGCACCAGTCGTATTTCAGGTAATCCACGCCCCATTCGTTCCAGACTTCGGCATCCTGCCGTTCGTGGTCCAGCGAGCCCAGATAGCCGCCGCAGGTATGGTCGCCGGGACTGGAATAGATGCCGAACTTGAGGCCGTTCCCGTGCAGCCAGTCACCCAGGCCCTTCATGTCCGGGAACTTCTCATTGGCCTGGATGCGGCCGTCCGGCGTCCGCTCGTCGGCCTCCCAGGCATCGTCGATGTTCATGTAGGCATAGCCATAGTCGGCCAGCCCGCGGTTGATGAGCGCGGCGGCCGAGGCCATCACCTTCTCCTGCGACACGCTCAGGGCCCAGCAGTTCCAGCTGTTCCAGCCCATGGGCGGGGTCAGGCCGATCTGGTCGCCCACTTTCAGGGTGAATTCCGCCCGGGCTTCGCCCTGGGCGTTCCGGGCGATGAACACCAGCGGATAATCGCCCGCATCCGCGCAGCTTCCGCTCAGGACACCCTTCTCCGGATCCAGCACAACGCCGTCCGGAAGACCTTCCACGGCATATTGCATGGGCTTTTCTCCGGAGAAAGCCAGGCGGAAGATAACGGGCGAACCGGGCCGGACGCCGAACACCAGCGGGCCGTTGTAACGGGGCGTGGCGGGGGCGGGAGGCGTAAGGATGTAAGGGGCGCAAACTTCGGCATCCAAAACCTCCTCAAAACGAGGGTCGGTATAGGTTACCTTGAGCCGTTTTTGTGGGCCTAAGGGGCAGGAAACCTGCTTTTCCTTCCAGGAGGCGAGGCTCACTTTCTGCGTTTTGGACGATTCCCGGGCACCGGTCAGGACGTCATTCACGGTAATCTGCAGGGTCCCGGCGGTCTTCACGGACGTGGCCAGAACGGCCTTGTAACCGCCCGTTTCCGCAACCAGCGAGAGGGTCGCGAAATCCTTCAGGCTGGGTTTGACAATCCGGATGGGGCCGCGGTAGAATCCGCCCGGGTCGCCGTAATTATACACGCGTACGGCGATGACATTTTCCTGGTCCCAGCGCACCCATTTGGGGTCCACGACATAATAGCGCCGCTTTCCCCATTCGCTGGAATAACCGCCGGGATCCTCCGGGAAGGTCCCGGTCTTTCCCACCCTATGGCCATTGACCCAGGTCTCGTCGGAGTCATCAATCGCGCCCAAATCCAGCAGGAGGGCCTCCACCACGCCCTTTTTGAGGGACGCGGGAATCACCACATGCACGCGATACCAACCCAGGCCATTGACCTGCTCCAGGTTCAGTTTTTCCCAGGCCTGGTCAAAAGATACGTCCTTCCACGCGCTGTCGTCATAGTCATACGCTTTCCAGGCGGGGTCATCCCCCTTCATGAAACGGCCCCGCTCCACGGAGACGTCCTGCGCGGCCAGCGACAGGGAAACAAACAATAACGAGATAAGCGTCAGTACTTTATTCATAAGGTCCATTCATCGGCGTGAACTGATTAATCCTCGTCGGGCTGCTGGCCGTCGTGGGCCTTCCACATGCACTCGGTGACCTTCATGTCCGTAAAGACCGCCGTAAAGGAGGATTCTTCCGGCGAGCAGGCGTATACACCGAAGCGGATGACATCGGCCCCCGCATACATGTGGCAGATGCGCATCTGGCTGAAGTCGACCCCGTCGGTCGAGCACTCGATGCAGTAGTCGTCGGCCCTTCTGGAGAAGCGGTACCACATGGTTTTGACGTCGGCCGGAATCGCCGTCGTGGCCCAGTCGGAATAGCCGTTGTTGGTGGCGACGCTGCCCAGGTGCTGGAACGCCTCGTTCTCGAACTCCACGGAGCCCTTGAGCCAATTGTCGCTGTCCAGGTACATGACGATGCCGCACTGGTCAAAGCGCTGGTGGCTCTGGGTAAAATCGGTTTTCACGACGAAACTGAAGTACTGCTCCTTCGTCTGGATCTGGAAGACCGGGGCGTTGTCGTTGCGGAAATGATAGTAGGTCCGCTGCCAGAGGTCCGTGTGCGGGGCCGTGGTGACGGTCAATGTTTGGCCGTCAATGGAAAATGCGGCCGGTTCCCGGGTCCATTGAAACGCGGCAAGGTCGACGTTTCCGCCGTTTTCCAGGGCCGCAGCGACGCCGTCGACAAAATCGGACGGGGCAGACTTCTCGGCCTGGCTTCCGCAGGAGAACAGGAAGAGGCAGAGGCAAAGGAATGCGAAGGGTTTGGTGAGTTTCATCATGTCGTATAGGTTATTTGCTAGTCGATTCTTTTTCCGAAAATCTCGCAGACCAGGATCTTCTTTCCGTCGGCTTTCATCCGGACATTTTCCCAGTGAAAACGGTCGGCCGTGATGTCCGAGAAGATCCAATAGGCGTCTTCCTCGGAGAGTACCTTCCCGACAAGCCGGTCTCCCTGCTTGGTGAAGCAGAGTCTTTTCATGGCGTGGTCGCAGGTGTAGACGACATCGTAACAATGCTCGACCTTGTTGAACATCCGTAGCGACGAGCCATACTCCCCATCAGGCTGCGGCTCGGTTTCCTTCGTGGCTCGAGACGGAAAGATGAAGATGTCCTGCACGCCCGTGCCTTCCAGGATTCTGCGGAAAATCCACTCTCCCTTGACATGGCGCTTATATCCTTCTGTCGGCTCGTCGTAATAATCGCAGTCCCAATCACCGAGAAGCGGAGCGAACCAGTCGTATTCCTCCGGGATCCGGTCGGTCTTCCCGCTCAATAAGGCATCAATGAAACGGTCCATATGTGGCATAGCAGTGTTATTCCGTGTGAAGATAGCCACATTTATCTGTATCTCCAAAGTATTTGGTGGGGCGGTACGTTATTTGCGCCTTTCTCTTTTTAAAGAATTGGTTATGAAGAAGCGTATATTTTCGTTGATGGTCGCGTGCCTGTCCCTGGTCTCTTCCCTGATGTCTTTCCAGGCCGCCGCGCAGGATAATCTGACGGAGTCACAGGTGAAGAGCATCGTCGAGGGCGTCTTGGAAAGCAATGCCAAAAAAGCGGGCAAAACCGGCTCCGCCTCCAGTCTTTACGGGCCTCGGTTCGAGATCATTCGGATGCCGGACAGGGATTTTACATTCTTCAAGTTCGACAAGGAAACAGGAGACACTTGGGAAATCAATACCTACAGGTCAACGAGCAGCCGAAAAGTGGGAAGGCAATCCAGCAGCCAGGACGTCGCCCGTCCCGGCGAAGTCAATTACCAGTTGATCGTCGATTCCTGGCACCACATCACCCTGCTCAATGTCCATACCGGAACGATGTGGGAGTCCCGGCTTAGCAGCGGTCGAAATGCCGCGTTTGAAGATTTCAAGGTGGTGGAGGCGGGGAGTTGAGGTGCGGGGGGGGGCCAAAGACGGGTCTCACCAACTGGTCCTGAACGAAGATAAAAGATAGAGGGAGAAGAAGGTAAGGGCAGTTTAGAAGTTCTCCTTGTAGTGCCGGATAAGCATTCGGCATTGTGAAAGAGGATGGTCTGGAAACCGCGTGGTGGCTTTATGTCCACGAAGGTTTTATCATTCTTTTTCGTTACATTTGCGAAACCACTTATGCAGCGTTTCTATTATAGCGAGTCGATAGCCGAGTTTCTTGCTCGGCCGGCGGAGTCTATACTGGGCTGCATGGATCAGGTGAACGAGTTCGACTTGACGATGGATCAGCGTGGGGCGTGGTTAGAGGAGTATGAAATCATGAAACGCGTGCTGTCCGAATTGAAGGAGGATGGTCAAATACTGTTCGAATACACCATCCCACGTCTGGGCAAACGAGTCGATGTGGTCCTCCTCATGAAGGGCGTTCTCTTTGCCATCGAATTCAAGGTCGGGACCGACGCGTTTCTTGTCAATGACAAGGAGCAAGTTTGGGATTATGCGTTGGATCTGAAGAACTTCCACGAGGAGAGTCGGAATCGAATCATCGTTCCGATTCTGGTTGCGACTGAGGCTCCGAAGAAGGATTGTTCTCTTGGGCAAGCGATCTTCAGCTACTATGACGACCAGGTTTACTATCCGCTTTTCAGCAATGCGGATACGCTTTTGCCCATCCTCAAAAGAATTCAAGAAGAGATCCCTCCTCAGCCGGAATTGGATGCTCACGAATGGACCTTCAGCCGATATAGTCCGACGCCCACAATCATCCAGGCGGCGTCCGCGCTATACATGAATCATAGCGTGGAGGACATCACCAAGCATGAGGCCGATAAAGCTGGAATTGATAGCTGCACGGCCTTCATTCTGGATATCATCAAGCAATCCAAGGAAAACCATCAGAAGAGCATCTGCTTCGTGACAGGGGTTCCCGGCGCAGGAAAAACGCTCGTAGGTTTGAACGTTGCGATTCAGCAGGAAGAAGGCGACCTTGCGGTCTATCTGTCCGGAAACGGTCCGCTTGTGAAAGTGCTTACTGAGGCCTTGGCCCGCGACAAAGTCCAGAAGGAAAGAAATCGCGGACATCGTTGCACAAAGACTGAGGCTGAACGCCAGGTAAGCCGGTTCATCCAGATTATTCACCGCTACCGGGATAACATGCTCGGGAAGCTGAAAGTTCCCATTCTTGATAGCAAGATCGAGCTGGATCCAGATAAGATATCCAAGGCGGCAGGGAAGAGTGCCGCGGAAGTGGAAAACGTGGCGATCTTCGACGAAGCCCAGCGAATGTGGGATATGCGTCATTTGAGTGCTTGGCTTGCCCGGAAGAAAGGCCTGAGCGATTTCCCGATGTCAGAAGGGGAATTCCTAATCTGGTCTTTGGACCAGCATAAAGATTGGGCGACTATCGTTTGTCTTGTGGGTGGAGGACAAGAAATCAATTCTGGCGAAGGCGGTATTGGTTTGTGGATTGATGCACTGAATCAGCAGTTCCCGGACTGGCAGATTTATATCTCTAACCAATTGACAGAGAAGGAATACGCAGAAGGAAATGTCAGCGCCCTTTTGGCCGAGAATCCGAACGTTCACATGCGTCCAGATCTTCATCTGGCGGTATCTCAGCGCTCATATCGCGCGGAAACGCTATCCCTGTTTGTCCATCAATTTCTGGATTTGGATATTGCCGCAGCCCGCACGACACTTGCTGATATTCAAGACCGCTATCCCATAGTCTTGACTCGGGATCTTGCCAAGGCTAAGGCGTGGCTCCGTTCTCATGCTCGAGGCTCTGAGCGATACGGAATGCTGGTATCTTCAAAGGCTTTCCGCTTGAAACCCTTGGCGATTGACATCCGTTCCCAAGCCGATATTGTTCCCTGGTTCCTCAATCCAATCACTGACATTCGCTCCTCCCTTTTCCTCGAGGATGTCGCTACCGAATTCGATATTCAAGGCTTGGAATTGGATTGGACTTGCCTAGTTTGGGATGGCGACTTCCGCTACGATCCGAACCGCCATTGCTGGCAGCACTTCAACTTCCGCTCCGACCGCTGGCAAAATATCAATATTGCCGAAGGTCGTGCTTACCAGCTCAACGCCTACCGTGTCCTCCTCACTCGCGCTCGCCAAGGCATGGTCATCTGCGTTCCCGAAGGGAATCCAGAAGACGCTACGAGATTACCAGAGTTTTATGATGGGACGTATGAGTTGTTTAAGGAGTTGAAGATTGAGGAGATATAGAGAACATCAGAAAGACCAATTTGAATTAGATTAAGACAGTTGGAAGCGGTGCGCAATAACCCTCTTGTTCATATGTGCTTTGCAGTCGATGAAGAAGATCGATAGCGTTATTCATTTCTCCAGAAGGAGAAGAAACAGATAGAAATCCCTCATTGATTTGCTTCGCATAAAGACGAGGGTTTCCGCTTCTACGAATTCTTTCTTCAAGGTCTTCAGGAATAATAAATGAGATTTTGTCTTGCAGTCGCCGTTTGAACTCGGTTTCATAGATACGAATCCCCGCCAGATCGAAATCCCCGAAATACAGGATGCGGTTAGTAAGATTTATTAGCCACAGTTTTGCTTCCTCGCAGATCGGAAAGCGGCAAAGAACGATATATGGGCCATTCTCTTTCTTCAGCCCGACATTCGGAATCCATCTCAGATCATACAAGCATTCCGCGTTTTCGATAACGATGATCGTTGCGTTTCCGGGAATCGTTATAGAGCTACGGTCAACAATGTGCAGTCCTACCCTCGGCCCAATGATATAGCCCTTTCCCAGGTACTGAACTTCAACAACCCGATCCGCAAGAATAGTGAATCCCTTTACTGTCCGGTCGGCGCCATCCTGTTTGGAATTGCCGAACAATGCCACCTTCTCGGCACGGGAGGTCACTTCTCCCTGAGCTAGCCGAAGGGCGGCGTCGAGGTCGGTCAATGGGGGATCGAGGCGCCCACAAGCTTCCATAAATCGGTCCCTGTCTGTCACCATGTAATAGCCCGTCAGCTTCCCCTTACGGCCGAATGATATGGCGCCCATCCTGGCGAGTTCCGTTTCAAGAATCTGAAGCTGCCGGGACGAAGACATGACCCCTTTGGCTATCTGCTCGCCGTCCCTAAGACCGATCAGGACGCGGATGGTCTTTTCACTGTACATCATCTTCTGCTGTGGCTGACTCCATGGCGTCCATGGAAACATACTTGTATACTACTCCGTCATCCCCCCGTTCGTCCCAGACATTATAGGAGTAGTCGAGAGCTGATTTCGTGTGATGCTGACCGCTGCCGATTATATAAAGGCCGGCTGCAGAAGCGAAGTCTGTCAGGGCGTCGAGGTTGCGGGCCTCGATCGTGTTCATCTCGTCGATGGCGCAAATCAGCCGCGTATTCTTGGCCTGGTTCTTCTCCAGGACGATGTGCAGCAGGGTCATGTTTAGCATCGCCTTTAGGACGATGGCCGTTCCCCTGGAGCCTGGGTTGTTGAAGGAGAGCAGGTTCTTGATGGCGTTGCCTTTCTCCACGATATCCATCCTGATGTTGAACATGGAGGAAAGGGAGACCATTTTAAGGTCGAGGTCCTTGTTCAGGATGTCGGCGAACTGGCTGAGATAATCCACAGCCTGCTTGTTGACGGATCCGTCATCGGAAGCGAAGAGGTTGTCGAAGCCCAGCATTGTGTTGTTCCTCTTGAAGAACCCGGAGATTGTCCTCATGAGCTTGACGACATCCGGAGTGTCCTCTTCGTCGATGCTCATTGAGAAGGAATCGATGCAGTCCGTCTTATTGTGCTTCTTGACGAATGCAGTCGCCTGACGGCAGAGCTTTCCTATCTGCAAAAGCATGTTTTCGATGGGGCTCATGGCCGTGTCGATATCCTTGATCTCAGAAAACCAGGTGACCGAATAGAGTTGAATGAACTTGTCCATTCCCATTGCCTCCGCGGAGTTCTCCATGCGCGTCCGCAGTTTCTCTGCAATGCCGAGGAAGTCCTCGAATCGGCTCAGGCTGTCATTGTAACCGAAACCTAACTGGAAAGTGTCGAGCCGGGAAAGCATCCCGGGGTCATAGAGGTGTCTGGCGAACTGACTGATCCTTTCCTTCAATTCGTCGATGTTGCCGTTGATGGTGGTATAGTCCAGCCGGATATCAGAGAGTGCGCTTTCGTCCTCGATGGGGGTGGCGTTCTCGCAAGCGGCCCGCACGTCGCTCCTGGTCTCGAGGAAACGATCGGTTTCCTGGATGCCGGTCACCAGTCCGTCCCTCTCCGTCCTGCCTTGCGAGATTCTTGATTCCAGTACCGCCTTCGCATCCTCACACTGTCCTTTCTCCTTGCTCTTCAAATCACGGAGGCTGTTTATCCGGAGATTGAGCGCCTCCTTCTGTTTGAGCAGGGCGGGCTTCTTGTCGAAGTATCGCTCCTTGTCCTCCGCCGCAGAAGGGAAGGCCTCGATGGCGGCGAGGACTTTTTCCTCGCCATCGATAAGATCGTTGAGCTCTTTCAAGGCCGCCTTGATCTGTTCGTTGTTCCCGTGAATCTTCGTGTCGTAGACGGAACTGATTTCTTCGGCTTTGTCCCCGTGCTCATCGAAGATTCTTTTCCGCTCCAGGTTGTGTTCTTTGCCGGCCTCGTCGACCTGGAAGTCGATCTCTTCAAGGGCTTTTTTCTTCCTGCCGGATATATCGGACAGCTCCCGGTGTTTTTCGTTCTCGAGTTGTATTTTCCTGTCTAGCTCTTCCTCGATCCGCTTTCTGGCCACATCGGCCTCCCTTTTGAGGGAATCTATGTCGTCGGAACCGTCATTGCGCTTGGTAAGAACCCCCCTCAAGATGTCGTCATAATTGAATTCGGCACGCAAGTGATCGAAAGCCGCCCTCACTTCGTCGAGGGTTTCCGCTGTCGCGAGTTTTGTAGAGACGTCCAGCAGCGCATCGATCAGCTTCTGCTCCGTCTCACGCCAGTTCACCCCAAGGAGGCCTTTGTATTTCTTCTCTACCTCAGCGCTTTCCCTTTCGGCTTTCAGAATGATTTCTTCCTTCTTCTTATTCAGGGACTCGAGAATCTTAGAGTACTTGGTCTTCTCCAGCACCTCGAGGTTCTTGTACAAGAGTTCATTTTCCTTCAGGGCGGCCTCCTTCTGGGCCTGGATGTCCTGGGAGTCCGCCGTCAGCGCGTTGCGCTGCTTCTCGAGTGATTTCAGACTCTGAACATGGACCTGCTTGTCGAGAATCCACGTGACGAGCTCGTCCACGTTGACCTCTCTCTCCCTGTACCGGGCCTCAACCTCCCCGATGGTCTCCAGCTCCCTCAGCACGCCGCCGCGGATTCCGATCGCCTCGCCAATCTGCCATTCGATTTCCTTCTCGCGCTCGTTCCAGTCCTTTATGAGCTTCTCCATGGCTTCCTTGTCAGCGGCAAGTGAGCTCTCAAGGGCCGCCACGCGGCCCTTTGCGGCCGCATAGGCGAAAACCAACCTGCCGGGCACCCTCCTTTGCTCCTCCAGGTTATGATAGTACCTGTCGACGGCATCGAAGAGGACTTCCGCGACAGGGTCCACAGCTGTTTTCCCGTTGGCATCCCTCACGGTCATTTTCCGGATATCGGAATACCTTTCGGCGAAACCATCCAGATTCCTCCGGTGAGAGGCAAGGTCGATTCCCTCGTTCTCCAGCTGGTTGGAGGACATGACTGCGGCAACGAGCGCGTTCTTCAACGTTTCCTGGGAGAAAGGCAGGTTCCGGAAAATGGCGGAAAGCAGCGGGCGGATGGCATCCTTGTCCTTGTTGGACTTCACGATGGAATACTGCTCATGGTAGTGCTCCCCTTTACCCAGGAAGATATTGTTGAACTTCTCCCGCCGGTCTTCCGTCTTGAATGCAATTCCCAGCCGGTTGAGCTTGGATCGGATATCCTGCCAGTCCTTCACCTGTTCTTCTCCCTCATAGATCCATTCATAGTCGAACGGCGCGCTGATGAAATGGTAATAGAGTATGGCGCCGGAACGGTGGATAAGGATGCAGTAGGGGACCCCGAGGTTGTTCACCACCTCATAGATGACGAAGGAATTCCTTTCGCTCGGAAAGTAATAGAGGCTGAACCGCTGCTTCTCGAGCCTGTCGATGTCGATGAACCGGTCTTCCACCACGAAGGGGTAGAGGATGGCGTTCATCAGGGTAGTCTTGCCGACACCCTGACCACCGGCGATGTCGCAGTGCCCATCCAGCCGCACATCGGCCAGGGGGTATCCGGCACTGTTGACCAGAATAAGTCTTTTAAGGTATCCCATGTGTTATTCCTCCAGATCAAGATGGTTGCTTTCATACGTTTCTTCCTGCATATCCTCCTTCTTGTCCTCTTCTACACGCGGCTCGTAGTCCAGATTGAACTTCGCGTGCTGGTCATAGAGGCGGATGCGGAGAACCAGTTCCTTCAGGTAGCGGAAGGCGGAAGTGACCATGCAGGTGGTCGCATCCGGGGACGTGAAATCGATGAACCCTTCCTTTTCCACGTCTTTCAGGAAAAGGGTGACCCGCGTCGCGAGCTTTCCGTCCTGCGCGTCCGGGAGGACGGAGCGAAGTTCGTCGTTCTGATCGCAGTACATCTGCAGGTCGTATGCCTTGAATTGATGTCCGGGCTCCAGTTCGGGGCGGAACTGCGTGAGCAGGTTGAGCATGGGGATGAATTTGGAGACGTCCGTGCGGAGCTTGCTCAAGGCGTTCTGCGCGGGGCGCGCCTCGCACAGGTGGAAGTACCCTGGACCCTGCTCGAGATAATACCCAAGCTGGATGAAATACTTGAAGTAGGCGTCATAGTTCTCCTTGATGACACTGTAATAGTTCTTGACGAGAGCGGACACGCAGTCTTCGTTGATGAATCCGCTGGAGCGGAGGATCTTGAAGATCTCCCTCATGTAGGGCATGTCCGGTACGTTGATAGAAAGGTTATCCATTTGTCCTGAGCTTAATGTTCTTGCATTTGTAAGCGACTCCGTCGTTTTCGAAGAGGGTGTATTCGTTGTCCGTGACCAGGTGCGGCCGGAACTGGTTCACCACCTCCAGGAAGATGCCGATTCTCTCCCGGAAAGCATGCTCGCGGATATATCCTGAATAGGAGAGGACATACTCGGCAAGCAGCCGGTCGCCGCCGGACTCCGTGTAGTCCTTGTATACTTTCCGCACATCGGCCAGGAGGTGGTAGACCGCACCGGCGGGGGCTTTCCGATTTATTTCCGAGCGACGTACTCCCTTGGCCAGCCTGGCCTCCCCGCTTTCGATGTCAAGCCCCCTTACGGCGGCGTTGAGAATCTTGTTGTCGTCCCCTTCGAGGTCTTTGTCCAGGGAAAGGTTGAGCTCCCTGGTTTTCTGGAAAGGTTCCCGGAGCGAATTCTGGACTTCGAGGACATCGCTGAAGGCGATGAGCTGATTGTTGCTCCAAAGCCGGAAGATCTGGGCGATTTTTCGTGCCGGCTTGTCGATTCTCTCGATGCGGTCGAGGTAGGCGCGCAGCTGGAGGATGATCTTCGATCGCTTGGACGTGTAGAACCGGGCCAGTTCGTTCTGGAACCACACCTTCAGCGCGTGGAGCTGCTCGTCCGTTTCGCCGAAGGCGGAGTCGATCAGAGGTAGGATGCCGTCATAGACACCCATGCTGGGCTCGCCTCGGACAGCCTTCTCAAGTTCCTCGAGTTTGTCCAGGTTCTCCTTCAGGATCTGGGTTTTCAGGGTGATGCTCGATTCCCCGACATAGGAGTCCCGAATGTTGTAATCGATGGCGGTCAGCGTCTTCTTGATGTTGCTGAGGATAGTTTTGAGGTTCCTGCGGACCAGGGCCAGGTATCGCGACGGGTCGCTCTCCTCCTTCTTGGCCGTGAAGTAGTACGACACATTCCTCTCAAGGGTGTCGCGGTTTCCGAGAATGGTCTTGACGTTGGCTTCGTCGCTTGTTCCGGCGAGGCTTTCCAGGAATTCGAAGACATTTTGGCTTAGTTCCCACCGTCCTTCGTCATTCTCGATCAGGCCGGCCCTAGTGAGGGCGCCGAGCTTGTCCGGCGCGGCCTGCCCCCTGTTGTTCCCGAGTATGGCCATGGGGTTTTCGACCCCGCCGCCCTGCATTCCGTTGTACAGGGCGAAAACGAGGTCGGTGGCGCTGGTGAGCATCTGCCACTTTGCCTTGACAGTGATTTTCTGCGTCTCGTTCTTCTTCATAGGCGATGATTAATTGCCGGGCTACCCGTTTTCTTTGAGCAATACCTTAATTGGTTAGCAGTTGCACTATAAAGATAAGCATTATTCCTGGTATAAACAGGTCGGAACATAAAAAGGATTTGGAAGGAGTATCCGTGATCCATGTCGGAAACATTCCCGAATGGGAGTGAGCACCAGATAAAATGAGTTCGGAATACATCGGGATATTAGCTTTGCTCAAAACCCACGAGCGTGTTCACAATCCTTTCGGGGAATCCTTTTTCCCTGATATCCCCCGCAGTCCAGCCCGTGTCAACCATGACGTCGTGAAGGAATCCGCAGATCCTCTCCTCGTCTGTACGTCCGGCGAGACCGGCGGCGAGGGAGTGCAGGATGGCTGGTTTCCCGTCCTTGTCCTTTCTGTCGAACAGGGCCTCGGATGCCAGGGCGATGGCCTCGTCTATCCCCGCCTCGGGACGACCTAAGCGGTCCGCCAGCTCGCCGTCAAGGTCCCGGGGCCGAAAACGTGACTCGTAGCCGCCCCACAGCCCGTCAAGGATTTCCCGGTACGCTTCGGGCAGCTGTCGTCCGGAATGGCCGCCGTTCCACTCGAAGTTCGGCATCGCCTTTTCGAGCACTCCGGTGGAGAGGATCCCCTTGGGATGGTCGGGACTCACCATGAAGGTGGGACGCAGGTTCATATAGAAGACCTCGCGTCCTCTTCCCGACCAGTCCTGCCCGCGGTAGGGGTTGGAGGTGAAGAACCCTTTCATCACGATGCCCGTCGGGGGTGCTCCGCAGCGGACCAGATAGAAGTTGTCCCCGCTCCGGGCCTTATCATGCTCCCAGACGCTCCAGTTGAAGTCCCCGAACTCAAGAAAGCCGATGTCCATCCTGAAATCGCTTTCCAGGTAGCTTGAGACGGCCGGGTTCCATTCCAAGATAAATGTTTTCATTACGCTTTCTGTTGACGAGACAAAGATAAATCCGGGCTTTGACACATATCGTCAATGGTGGTTTTTCCCATGGAATCCGGTCTTGATTTCAATTGCCCGCGACCTGATGAGTTTTTCCATCCGGGCAGAGCAGGACTCTTTATCCAACAGAGAAAATGAATCCGTATCGTACCAGTGCATCGAGCCGTCGAACAAGCTCCTGTATTCATGGATGCACTCGAGAATCGCCCCGTAGAGATCCCGGATGGTCTCTCGTGTCCTGCAGAAGCAACGGAAAGCCGGCTTGTTGCAGTCGGACAGAATGACGATGAGCTCCGAGATGGAGGACACGTCGAATTGACGCGGCCTTTCCCATCCGGCATGGACCATGAGGAGATAGCATACCCCGTCCGGAGTGTCGAGCGTGGCGATTTCAGGGTGGAATATCCCGAGACGATCGTACGTCAGGCAGCGCTCCATCCAGTCCCGGAGTTCATCCAGAAAAGGATACTCGTCACCGAGGACGCACAAGGGCGTCGTATGTCCTTTCACTCTGACCCGGAGGGGCAATCTGCCGTGAAAGGGTGGACCGAACAGGAACACGGGCTCGTCGATATCTCCGTGTTCGGGCAACTCTGTAATATAGGACAACGCTTCGCTTACTGCTTCGGGCCACTTCTTTGACGGGATGAAGGAGTGGGGCGACATAGCAGCAAGGCTATATGCTCAGAACTGGAATACTCGCGATTGTTCGACAACGGACATATCCTTCCGTGAATGATGTAAATGGCAAAGAATGGAAAACATCTATGTGGTAATATCTCTGCCGTTTTCTTGCTGTTTGTCTTACTGTCCGATAACCGTCTCCAATCAGCTGAATCATTTTCATGTCCGTTAGTTGTTAGGTGTTAATAATCAAATGCGGCCATGTTTCCATGCCGCGTGCACTAGTCTCTAAGACGGTGCAAATGTATGCCTGGCTTTTGACAAATATCGTCAATGATTCAAGAGGTGCTGATGCCTTTGTCCGTCCCCTTGGGCTTTATTTCCTCAGTTGTTTGAAAATGACTATATTTGCATCGGCGTTCTCCTGTGGACCGCCGATGACATAGAATATACGTTATTCGCTTTTTGCTTGTGCTGAACTAAACGCCAGGTTAGCAGATCTAAGTCACAATGCAACAAGGGAACGACCTCACTCGTAGTGTGGGCGTTGATCCTTGTTGATGACTTAGAGGCGCCTGGCGGCCCTGTTCGGCAGCAACAAGAGGAGTCCACACTTTTTTATGGACATAGCTGAACTGGACCGTCAGATTGCCAAGATAATGGAGAAGGGTTTCGATGAATCCTTCATCCGGTACTGTGCAGAGACTTTTTCCTCGTACACCTATGCCCCAAGTAATCTGGCCGCAGCGCGAAGGCACGCTTTCTACCTGCGCCTTTTCATGGATGAGCGCCTTTCTGGAGGAACCGCCTTCGAGGCGGACAGCCTGCACGGGGTCGTCCAGATGATAGGGGAGAAAACCATGGATGAGACCTTGTCCTTGCAGCATCCATCCGGCAAGGCGTTCTGCCGGTTGTTCGTCAGGAACTGGTGCAGAAGCTTCTCGCTCGAGGAAGAATCGGTGAACTGAACGAACGCCACCTTCGCTGACAGGGGACGCCCTTCCCAAAAATGAAATTCTTGAGGGCCGTGTCCGTCTTTTTTGCTACATTTGCGTGAATGACCGATAAGACGATGGCAGCAACCACATCAGCCCCTTTCTGGCTTGAGATCAAGACCGAGTACATCGACGCAAACCTCGAAAAGGTGATTGCGTATCTTTCCAAGGAATCCACGGTCCCCGGTACGGACCCCTTTTACGAGGAGACGGAAAAGCTTCTCGGAAAGCGGATCCAGGAGCTACTCGTCTCGCTCTCCGATGCGGCCATCGGGAGGGAGGACGTCGAGAATGACAAGGAGTCAGGCCTGCGCGCCTTGCGGCTTCTCGGAGCGTGGCTGCTGATCCAGGACGACCTGAAGAAAGCGTATGCCAGGGAGGTGTTCTTTTTCTTCGTAAAGACGCTGATCCCGTTGGTCCCGAACACCTACACCGAGGATCTTACCGAGGTGGCGGTTCGGTGTGTGACCCGCAAGGAGATCGTTGGATTGGGGTTTGGTTGGACGGATCTCAAGGATGCCCAGTTGGAGATCCTTGCGCACAAGTTGATACACGTCGCGTCGTTCGCGGATTCCTCTTGCCCGGAATCCTGGTATCAGGGCAAGGGCTCCGTCTGCGTCTCCGACGGCCATGTGAAGATTCTTGGGACGAACAAAAAGGACTCCCAGTTCGCGAAGACGGTTCCGTCCATGGCGCTGCTCGACTCGGCCGTCGCGGTCCATACCCATTCTTCCGACAGGATCCAGCAGAAAGACGAGGACGACGTCGAGGTCATGAACCATTTTACCGTCGGTTTCGTGCGGGACGTCGCAAGAGTGACTCCAAGTGCGGACCAGAAACTGAAACGATATTCAGAAGGGGATATCGCTCCGGTACGGTATACCGGCAAGGACTTCCTGGGCAACCTTCTTGTCGAGACGGTCGAGGGCGACTACGAGAAGATCTCCGGACAGATTCCCTTCAAGTCGAGCGTCTACCGCAACATCTACTCGGCGGCGAAGGTCGCGGAGTATCTGCAGGTGGGGGACATCTTCGACGCCGAGTTCAAGGGAGGCGCGCGGAACGTGTTCGACCTCACCAAGCCTTTCCTCCAGGCTCTTCTGGACTATACGATAGAAGTGAACAAGGACATCCCGGCCATCCTTCAGTCAATCAACAAGAAAGGCCTGATGACCTGGTGGACGGCCGACGGCTATCCGGCGTACGTGGAGGCTAAGGACTGCGACGGTACCTATGAGATTGGTCAGCGTGCTATCCTCTATATCACCGGCAAGGAGAGTAACGGTTACGTCTATGCTACAGTCGTCGAACCGACGGAGGAAGTCTTCGACGAGATCGACTCGGAACGGTTCTGCGTGGAAGGGATCCTCTATAAGGATTTCAAGCCCACTCCCGTCCCGGAGGGGACGACGCTCGGCAGACCCCTGGTCCGGGGCCTGGCCAGGCTTCTTTTCCGCTACCAGCGCACTCTTGGCCAGGTGGCGGAACGGTTCCGGGTCCTTTGCGTCTGCCGGATTCTCTCGGCCATGACGGAGGATGCCGATGCGGCTGAGTACATAGGGGTCTCCTGCGACTATCTGAGGGATCTCGTCCATTTCTCCGCCGGAAGGATTGACAAGATCAAGTCGCTTGAACCAAACGAGGTGCTCGCAGGCGAACCCGCCATCGCCCAGAGGATGGAGGTCATCCGCATCCTTCAGGCTTATGGGAAAGATTCGGATTCGGACTATTTGAGCGACATCATACACCATAACGAGGACGCCCTGCTTGTCAAACTGGCGAAGTTCGTCCAGTCGTGCAACCGCATCGATGACGTGTATCCCGCCATCAAGACGGTCATCAAGCGCGAAATCACGAAGTTCCTTGCGGTCGAGACCGAGGACAACACGGATTTCGAGGATGCCTCCGGCCCCAACCTGGGGGTCGAGAACAGCCGGACGGAGTTCAAGAAGTCGTTCTTCTTCGCCCCTGAGAACGCAAGGGAGCAGAATCAGGAGAAGAACATTTTCAGGAGCCTGTGCTCCTTCCTCAACACGCAGGAGGGGGGGATCCTCTATCTGGGAGTCAACGACAGTGGCGGCATCGAAGGCCTGGAATCCGAACTTGCTACACTGAAGAAAAGAACGACGGGGCGGTACAAGGACGAGATGGACAGTTATGTCCGGTACATAACCGACCGGGCCAGGGAATACTTCGACCTTGACGTCCGTCTGCATTTCCATGTCGAGCCCGCCTATGACAACAGGGTCGTGGCCATCCGAGTGGACCCTTACGAGCACGGCGTCGTGGAACTGGAGGGCGTCCCGTACATCCGCAACAACAGCGAGTCGGTGAAGATGAGCCAGACGGTCCGTCGCCAGATCGAGGCCAAGCGGATCGCCGCAGGGCAGGACAAGCCGTCGAACAACGTCGTAGCCCTCACGGAGGCGATCAAGGCGGAGCGCCAGGTCATCCTGCACAACTATTCCTCTTCGAACAGCGGGGAAGTCAAGGAGTATACGGTGGAGCCGTTCGACTTCGTCGGAAAGCACACCTACCTGTGGGCTTATGATGTCAACGAATCCATAACGAAGGTGTTCCGTGTCTCCCGCATAGGCAACGTCGAGATAACGAGAGATCCGTGGAACTACAAGGACGCCCACAAGAAGGGTGTCATGGACGTCTTCCATTTCTCGAGCGAGACACCCGAGCGGATGGTCCTTGAGTTGGACCTGCTGGCGAAGAACCTGTTGGTGGAAGAGTATCCGGAATCGGCGGCCGAGATACGGAACATCGGGAACGATCGTTTCCTGCTGGAGACCAACATCTGCAATATCCTCGGAATCGGTCGCTTCTATTGCGGACTTGCCGGACACATCAAGATCATTGATGCTCCCGGGCTCGTGGAGTATGCCAGGGGATACTTCGAGAATTCGCTGAAGGCGTTGGAGTAAATCAACCGGGTCTCAGATGGAGGACGCCACGGTGTCGGAAAGCTTCTTGATGGCCTCCGTCACCTCGTCGAAAGGCTGTCTGTCCAGCCAGGTCTGGAAGTTGTACTCGTTCAGGGTATCCTGCCCGATAGCCGATGCGGCCAGCAGGTAATCCGGTTTACCATAGGAAGTCCATGCGCCGGCTTTCTTCAACTTCTCCTCCGTCTCACGTATCAGGTCCTTGTTTACTACAAGACTCCTGTGACTCTGGTTGTTCCGGACGTCAATGGCATACAGGTAGGGATTCAGTTCTTTTCTGTCCCATTGAAACTCGTTTCTGAGTTGATATAGCTTGGTCTTCAGCTGGATTTCCGACACGTTCGCCATTCCTGGATACGGCTTGAACTTCGGAAAGTTGGAGACGAACACCTGGATGATTACGCTGATATCTGATTTGTATTTCGTGTCAAAGTAGAAGTTCGTTAGCATCTCAATCTGAAGAACGGCGAAACGGCAGAACTCCGAGAAGTCAATCTTGTGGCTGCGTGTACCGAACTCATATCTGAGCATCTCCCGGTAGTCCGCCTGCAACTTCTCCCTCACAGTCTCGTTCGAGATAAAGGCATAGTCGGGGAGTTCTTTCGCGTCGATTCGGAAATCGAGGGAGAGGTAGGCCTCGATTTTCTTGATCGCTTCAGGATCGGCATGGTCGGCGTCCTTTCGAATCTGCTCAACAAAGTCCTTGTCGTTGAGCACCAAAGATCGAATCCCGGCAGCAAACTCCTTGTTGTCGGGATGGTCGTACAGGTCCTTGACGAAAGCCAGAAGCTGCGTCAGTTGTTTCTTTTTGTCTTTTCCCATTGCTGAAGGGTATTTAGGTCGAATCCGGAGTCCACCAGGGTCTCAAGCATTTCTTCAGTGGTAAGTCCACCATTGTCGTTGGCTTCGGGGTTGTCTGTGGACTGTCCGTCCATCGCAGAGATTTCCATCAATTCGTTCAGACTGACGATCTCCAACGCAGGCTTCTTCTTTTTTCGCAGGCCACGGTAGATCATCCAGAATGGCGGGCTCTCTAGGAGCGACGCGGGTTCCTGGGGTTTCTTTTCCAGCCCGAGTTTCTCAATGAATTCGGGAGTGAGTTTCTTCAAAAGGCTGTTCAACTCAGCAGAATCATAAGGACCTTCTTCCACGGGGGCCTTTATCACCCTCTTGCACCAGGCGATCTGGTACCGCTGCTTGAACTTTGACAGTTCATCCTCGTTGCCGCCTTCGAGGATGTGTGTCAGGCGCGTATTCGCATATTTGCTGAGGAACACGAAATGCTCGCGCCCGTTGACTATGAAATGCGGATGGAGACATGTCGTTTCCGGAGCATCCGAATCTTCTGCGGGTCCTGGTTTGAACGTCTTGTACCACACGAGAGCACTTCCGATGGCTTTCTCGAACGCTTCGATGGAGTAGGAGTGGATATAGATGATATCCGTTCCACCAGTAGATTCCTTACGGTCAGCAAGACGGTTGAATCGTTTCTGGAGGCGCCTCCAGACGGGGTTGTCCTCGCCCTTGACCATCCTCAGGTACATCAGCTTACCCTGGATGACCGTTTTCATGTCCGGTTCGGAACCGTGTGCGTTCTGTTTTGGAGTGTAGCGGGCGATGAACTTTGCAAATGCGGAATTATGGCCATGTCTCTCCCAAATATACAAGAGATTGTCGAGGTCCCGGACATACTCCCGGGCGACATTCACCCGATCGCTGACAACAAGGCCGGTCACTTCCTGGCGTTCTCCGCGTTTTTGGAGCCTGGTCTTCTTTTCGTTGATGGTGAAGTTCTGCTCGGTGACGATGCGACGGAACTCCACCATGAACTCTCCGTCATTCTGATAGACGTTGTGGTCGCTGGAGAAGGTGATGTCGTCTGCATAACGGGAATACTTGAGGTGGAAGCGGCGGGCGAGACCGTTGAGCTTCCAGTCGAGATTGTGGCAGACGATGTTGGTCAGGACGGGGGAGCAGGGCGAACCCTGTGGAAGGGCAAACCGGGTTCCTTCCCCAACCGTTATCTTCGTGCAACAGAGCCCGGCGATGGCGGACGCAATCGTCTTGTTGAACCCGAACGGACGGCATTGGAGTGCTCCCCATACGCGGGCCTGGGGGATGCTCGGAAAGAAGTCCTTGAGGTCCGTGTTGAAAACGTAGTTCATCCCGATGTGACGCTCCGCGTTGTCCACGACGGACTTGGACGGGACGAAACCTGTCACATATTCCGGGGCTTCGTAGAATGCCTGGAGAATCCGATTGGTGTATGTCAACAGGGACTTCAGCATCCGTTCCGGGGCGGATATGGTGCGGACGCCTCCTGATTTCTTCGGGATTGTAAAGGTCCTGTAATGAACCTTGTTCCGCTTAGGGTTGATGAAGTAATTGAGTTGCGGCATCGTGAAGGGATGGCCCTTTTCGCCAAGCTCATCCATCTTGATCCTGTTGAGCAGGACAAGAAAGTCATGGGTGGATGTCATCTTGGATGCAGCCTTTACAATCGCTTCTCTGTTCATGGGCGGATGAATAAGAAAAGGTCTGACATACCGGAGTTCGTTTTCTTTGTATACGTACGGAGTGGTACGGAGTACGGAATATAGAATCCCATTCTATATTCTCTTAGTCTCACTCACCAATGTGGGCTACGCACACATATCGCGGGAAATCCGTACAACTTGTTGGACGTGGTTTCCCGGAAGTAACGCTAGACCCTTTGGCGTGTCCGGTTTCCCGGACATCTGTCAAGCGTGACAGACGAAAGTCAAAAGTTTGCTCCGGTATGTCAAAGACCTTTGGGGTTACAAATATACGGATTTCTTCCTGAATCCGAAGGCAAAGGTAGCTGCTTAGGACGAAATGGAAGTTCGCATTCATTTTCTTCCCGTTCCGGGATCCTTTTCGGCTGCCGAATGCAAAGATAAAGAGTCATCGCGAAATGAATCTTCGCTGGTCAAGGGGCGGGTATGTTATGCTTTCCATGCGGACGGGTGAAGATGCTACTGAGCGGTTTCCGAGCAACGTGGGCGGAACTCTCTTACTTCTTGGAATAAGATTTCGCACCATTGCCGACAGGGAGGGCTCGGTACTTCGAGTAGAACGCCCACAGCACGCGCGCTTCAAGTTCCTTCGCCTCCTGGGTCCTCTGGCATTTGTAATAGTAGACCTTTGCTCCGTGGTAGAACATGTACTGGTACTTCGAACTGACCCAGGGCTCGTCGTCTTCCATCCCGTATTCCCCTTTACTTTCTATGAGCCTTTTCAGCCGACGCCAGTGATGCATAAGGCGGCTATGCAGATTATCCGCTTTCCCAATGTAAAGAACGTTGCTTCTTCCTTTGGGGTACGGAAACTTGAACCCGTCGGCGGACTCAATCACATAAACTCCGGAGTTATGCCTTGTGTCTCCAGAAATGTCATCCTTGTTAAGGAGGAAACCGCCGGATGCTCCTTGGCACGGCCTGAATTCCTTCAGGAATGGAAATGATTTCATGTGTTCTTCTTTTTGAAATAACGAAATGAGACCATGCTATCCCCGTTCCGGACGGACGGGGTAGCGGATGACGGTCTTCTGTTTGTCCGCGCTGGTTTTCCTGGGGTCGCTCAGGTAGATCTCGTGATGCTTGCGCGTCTCGTCCATGGCGAATACGTATCCTTCCTCCTTGGCTTTCACCTTCATGGCGCCGATTGTGGCCGGTTCCATGTCATAGGACCCGACGTGCATGCACTGGATGCAGAGCCCCTCCTCGTAGTGGAAGAACTCCGCCTTCGAGAAATCCTGTTTCTTCTTCCTGGCGGCCTCTTCGACTGCCCAGTCGAAGTCTTCCCTCGTGACGAAATCCGGAAGCCGAATCATCGAGATGAACTGGAAGTCCTCCTTGCGGGAACGGTTGACGTCCCCGTCCTCCGTCCACCAGAGTCCCTCGAGCGGGGGGACGACGAAATCGAAATAGCCTTCGATGCGGCGGCCTCCCGTCTTGCTCATCTTGATGGTATAGGCCACCCCGTACAGGATCTCGATCGACGCCTTGTATTCCCCGTTCTCTTTATTGGGATTCCCCTTTCCGCGCACGGCGACATAATTCGCAGCGGGAATGTCCACGATGACCGGCTGTGCCGGAGGAAGGTAAAACTCTTTGTATTCTTTCTTGAAATCAAATGCCATGGTGGAATGAGGTTATATGGTTCAATCCTCGCTTATTCATCGACGCTCTCCTCGAACCATTCTTTTATGTCGGTCTCATAATTGTCGGAATCATCGAAATATGCCAGCCACTTGTCGAGGTTCTCTTCCGTCACTTCCCCCTCGAGGATCAGATCAAGAAGGACATCCCATGCCGAGACAAACTGCTCGATGGAATCACAACGCCCGCCGTAATTCAGGCGGTCGTATTCATCGGCGAATCCCATTTTTTCCGCCTTCTCGTTGATGAAATCTTCATCGAGGACTTTACAGCCGCCGCCTTGGATGGCATCGATGCGGTCATGTTCGCTTTTGAGGAGCCCCAGCGCTTCTTCCCTGGTGAGGTGGATGCCCTCCTCTGCGTTCTCCGCGAAATAGTAAGAGCAGCCGCCATCCATGATGGTAAAGGAGAACGTATAGTCCCCGTCGGCAACGGACCGGAGTCTTTCGCGCATCGCCTCGACTGCGGACTCGTCCTCCATGTCCAGTTCGGAAAGATCGTCCGACAGTTCCGTCAGTTCCTCCGGGATGATGCTGTTGACTTCCGCCCGCGGCCCCCCGTCCGGCCAGGCCCCCTCTTTGGCCTTTGCGGTGATCAAGGCGTCGACGTCCGCCTCCTCGACGGAGATGCCTTCGAAGACGGATTCGTTCCCGTTACGCATCTTAATGAGATAGAGAATCTCCTCGGCCGACAGGTCCAGATCCTCGTAGTTGTCCCAGTCTCCACCATATATCCAACACGGAAAACAGGTGCACTTGATGCTCTTCAGTGCCTTTCTGGCTAATTCAATGCAGTTCATTGCCCGTCCAAGTGATAACTAGAAGTTTGCTTTCACATAGTCGTCGATATACCGTCTCAACTCGGGGGAGCCGATGACCTTGACATCCCCGGCAAGTCCGATGCAGAACCTGCCGACACCCTCGAGCTTTCCGACCTCTCCTTCATAGAACCATCTGCCGTCTTTTTGACGGACGCCCTCTTCGGACAAGGGGAACTCTTCCAGGAGGAGGTTCTTGGCCCTCAGGGAGAGTTCGAGCTTGACCGGGATACGCTCGTCCGAACACATGTGGAAGGCGTCGATCTGCTTGCGGTGATGCTTCTCCTCGTGCGTCCAGCCTTCAGGGAGGATGTCCACCCAGTCGATTCTCGGAATCTTGAAAAGACGACAGTCTTCCTTCTCGCAGTCGTAGGCCCACACCTCGATGTGGTTGTTCGTGAACCCGAAGGGCTCGACCAGCCGGTCCCGGACCTCGCCGGAGTTGGCCGAGGCGTAGTTCTTCAATACGACCTTCCTCTTCTCCTCCATCGCGTTTCCGAGCGCCTGGACGCAGCCCGCGTTGGATTTCGACCCGGTGAACTCCTTGATGCTGGTGAGGTCGTAGATGGCCGCGAGCTTCTTGTACAGGGAGTGCTTCAGGGTATTCGTGCTGTCCAGGTTCTCGATCAGACTGCAGAGGATCTTCGCCTCCTCGTCCGAGAAATAAACCAGCTTGGAGATGTCCTTGAAGGGGGAGGGCATCTTGACGAGCCGGTAGACGTTTCCGTGAATCTTCTCCACTGCGAATCCGACCTCCTTGAAGGTGTCTATATAACGGTATATGGACCGGTATGATGTCTCCAGTTTCTCTGCCAGTTCATCGATCGTGAAATAGGAGTTCCCTGACATGAGGCGCATCAGGCGCAGGACTCTTTCTACTCTTGGCTGTTCCATATGGTTTCGTTATTTTTGTTCATAGCATGTTACGACCTCTCGCAGAGAAGTATTCAAGATCCGATTGGTGCGGAATCCGGGGGCGATGGCGGTGCAAAAGACGGGGAACTGTTTGGAAATGACCGGTTTCATTACGATGTCTTTAAGAAGAACGAATCCGAAACTTGGCCGGTAGATGATTGCATGCTCCATGGACGAGCTCAGCCGCTCCTTTTTCGCTTCCTTGTTCTGGATGAACAGGCGATAGGCGGCGAGGCTCTCCCATATCATGTCTACGTTCCTATCCCTTGAGGGAATGAGTTTTCGTTTGCGCAGCTCCTCGAACTCCTGCATGACTCCGTCCAGAAGGGACGGGTCATTCCTGTATGTGTCGAACAGGTTGAGGGCGAGGAGGCGGGGAAGGTGCTGCCTTTCCCCATAACCATCCCAAAACGCGATGAGAAGCAGGGAGAAGACCACGAGGTTTTGATGCTTGCGGGCAATCTTGATATAGGAGGGAGAACCCGGTTTCAAGTCGGACGGAGGATCCCTGTAGATGAGAAGGTACGCCCCGACGATCCTCAGAAACGCCTCCATCATCTCGTTCCATTCTTTCCGCGTCCCGCTTTTGGCCACCATGCACATCTTATAGACGGCAATGCATATAGCCGAGAGCGAGATGTCCGTCTTCCTTTGGATATAATAAGGCTTCCGGATCAGAAACCCGGTCTCATCGTATGATTCCGATTTCCATGTAAGGTCGTCATACCGTTCCACTAGCCGTTTGAAAAACTTCCTCGCCCCGTCCATCTCCGTGAAGACTCTCTCCGGGGAGGATTCCTTGTGGGAAGAGGGGCCCTTGTCGATACGCCCCTTGTCGATGTCCTCGGGTTTCTGTTCCTCGTCTTCAGGGTGCTCACGGTAGTCCGGGATATCCTCCTGAGGTGATGTCAGGACGTAGAAGATGCGGTCAAGGATCCGGTCATTGACCTTCTGGATCGTGGAGATCCTCTGCCGGTAGACGCGCTTCTCCAGATCCTCATCGGTGATGGGGCCTGACTCGGCTTCCTTCCGATCCCCGTCACCATGCGACTTGCTGTGGGAAGGGCTCTTTTTCCAACCCTCCTCCTCGATATGGACATATTTCAGCAGTTCTTCGAAATCCTCGGGATTCCTGGCATTGTCAATCAACGGCGAAATCGGTCCGAATTCCCTATTGGGGTTCGACTTCTCCGTCTCGGACTTGATGATGACGTTGCACAGGTTGGATATCCTCACACCGTTTTTCTCGACGGACACCATTTTGTATATGGTGTCGCTCTGGGGAATCACCGACTGTGCCGTCAGGCTGGCTTGGCGTACGGTCTCCTTTTTGCGGGACGCGCTCTCGAAAGCAACATCGACATCATTTATCGCCTTGTTCAGGATGAGGTGATATCCATCCTCGAGAAGCTCGCAGCCGAGGATCGTCACATCGCGTTTGACTCTGCGGACGGAATCCTTTTCCGAAGAATCACCAAGATCGGTCAGGTCGGACACGGCATCGCCCCTTTCTATTCCAAGCTCCCGGATGTAGTCCCTTCGGTGGTTGCAACAAATCAGAATGTCTGCCTCGTCGTTCGCATACCTGCCATCGTGCCCCAGGGCCTGGATGGATGCGTTGGCGCTTCCTGCGGCCAGCACTGTCCGATTGTCAGTCTCGATCTGGATGAGCTTGGCGTGGACCATCGGGCCGAAACCTTTTCCGGTCAACAGGAAAAACCGAACGGCAGGATGGGCTTCCAGTGGCAGCCCGACCGGAAGTGAACCGACCTTCTCCTTGACGAGGCATTCTACAGACTCCGGGGAGAACTCATTCAGGAGGTCCAGGATGGCCACCCCGTCGTGGTCGAAGAAGGGGGCGCACACGGTGATTTTGCGGACCTTCTCCCTCCCCACGGAAGCGATAATCCCCTGGAGGATTGTTCCCTTGTCTGAGTTGGCGGCGAACCTGAACATCTCGCCGTTGTCACTGAATGTTGAAGGTTCCGGATAAGTCCGTGAGATTATACGCTGCAGAAGCTCGGAGTTCTCGACCATCCAGGCCAGCTGCATTTCGGCGGTTTCCATCGGCTGCCGGGCGATGACGGACCTTAAGTATGACCAGATCGAAGCGATGACTGCCGCTTCGGGAAGCTCGTCGGTCGAGGCGCTGAAAGCGCACCAGGCCTCGTCGTTGAAAGACATCCCGCTGTAGGTCAGGTTGCCTGATCCCACCACGGCGGTGACCCTCTTCGCCCCGATGAACAGTCCGATCTTTGGATGGAAGACGCCGCCCGCCGGACAGATCGTCCTAAGGGGTGTGAATCCGCTGAATGGGGTCGTATCGGAGAACGAGGAGATGCGTTCGCTCTCCGTCGCCTCGTCCAGGCGGTCGGCGTCGACGAGGACAATTTGGTTCCGGATCCCCCGGGCGTTGAGCTCCGGCTTGTAGAAGTTTGAATAGAACGTCGGGTCGAAGGAGTAGCATGTCAGGATGGCAGAGTGGTAGACCCTGCTTCCATCCCCGAGGATGTCCTCGAAAATATGCTGCCTTTCGAGCCCCATCAGTTCAGTCCGTAGCGAAGTATGGCATCGTCCGTCGGGACCATGTCTTTCAGGAGTCCGAGGTCCGAGAGATACTCGATGAGAGATGCGATCCTCGGCGATGTGTGTGTGTACTCGGTCTGTCCGACGTAACGAAGGAAACCGTCCTCGAAGAGGAACTTGTTGGAAGCGATCCCGGTCTGGCAGTATTTGATCAGGGATACGGTGTGATGCCGGGTGATTACTTTCTCCCTGATGAAACCGTTCAGCAGATCATCGAGGGGGACGCTCTGTTGGTTGTCCAATTCCTCCATGAACCGGAAGAAATCGAAGGTGTATGGCTTCCTGAGGTCCTTGAAGGTCAGCTTGTAGTTCTCGACCGTGTCGCGGTGAGCCCGGTTCTCGCAGTAAAGGCGAAGAATATCGAGCATCGCCCTGAGGGCCTTGGCTTCGACACTCCTCCCCTCTGGCATACGGAGAGAACCAGAGTCCAGCATCTCGCAAACGGAACCGAGGGTGATGTTAGGGGCGTTCGGAGATGCCAGAGATGCCATGCCGTCAGCCAGTTCCCTCGACAATTTGTCCGCGGAGACCCAGCCGCTGTCCTTGAGAATGTCCAGGACGCAGTAAAGGATGATGGATGCGTCGTACTGCCACAGGTCGTTCACGTGATAGCCGTACCATCCGAGGGCGCAGTCGTCAGAGAAAGTGCCGTCAAGGACGGCTCTGTAGATATGAGCCGGGAAGGCGATGGCATCCTTCGCCCCGTCTTGCCGTACTTGTTTGCAGTAGTTGAGAAAATGTGAGATCGTCTTCTTTCGAAGATGTCGGTTGTTCGTCTCACTTGCGGGGAAGTCTTTCTGGTTGAACGCGGAGATAAGAAGGTCCCTTTCCCGCCCGATGTCGCCGAAACCCTTCATCACGAAATCATTCGCCATGGCCTTGAGTTCGTCGCGGCTGACCCTCGAGCGGTCGACGCACGAGAGGAAAAGGGCGATGCTGCTCTCGCCGACGCTTTCGCAGAACGCTTCCCCCAGGTCCTCGCCCAGGATCGTCCCTTCAGGGAGAAGGTCATCCTCCCTTGAAGGAACGGATACGGAAGGGAAGCCAGCCAGACCGGGCAGCAGGGCCATGTCCTTCATGGAGGCGTTGTAGTACTGACGTAGGACGCCCCCGGGATTGGCCCAGTAAGTGCCTTTCGTCCTTCGTTTGTCTATGGGGTTGTCCACGCACTTCATGAGGTCGAAGGAGGTATAGGAAAGCCGGAGGGTATCCAGGGCAAACGTGATTCCCGGGATGCCGATGATCTCCGGGTTACGGGCTGCCTGAATCATGGCGATGAGGAACTCCGCCTTCCGGACAAACAGCCGGTACTCTTCAGGGGTCCTGTCATCCTGGCTCGTCCTCTTCATGAATTCTCCAGTAAGCCAGCAGTAAAAACTGTAATACCTGACCCTCTCGGTGACTCCGTTGAGACCCGGGAGCAAAGTTGTGAACAAGTCCTCCGCCGCGTTCCTGAGGCCTAGATGATTCAGCCCGGGAACCGGAGAGATGCTTTCGGCAAAGAAAGGAGCGATATGGCTGTCAGCCTTCAACGCCTTTTATGATAATTAGTGAAGGATTATGTGCTACCTCGCAAATATAGGAATTTTGTCTTTAATTTGCGACGACAATTGTCAAATCTTTGCCGATTGTCGTCAAAAATAGTATGTGGGGCATTGGTATACAAGGCAAGCAGTATCTCTGCCTGCTTTCAAGATTTGTATTATCTTTGCGACACGAGACCATCAATAAGCATGATAACCGATCGCGACACAAACAGGGTTTATTTTTCCAGACGGATCACCTGGTACAAAGCCTGGCCGGGGTTGAAAGATGCCCTGGACGATAATAGAGTGGACTACGCCTTGCTTGACGGGACCAGGGATATCTGGGCAAGGGATTATATGCCCGTACAAGTGGGGGCGGACAGGTTTGTCAGATATATCTATGATCCAGACTACCTGCAGGAAGACAAAGACAGGATAACGGACTGGACCATGATTCCAGGCCTTGATTTGAAGGGAAAAGTGGAGGCGACCAACCTCATTCTGGATGGCGGGAACATCGTAAAATGCCGCGATTTCGTCATAATGACCGACAAGGTGTTCCTGGAGAACGAACGTATCGGGCTCTCAAATGACCGGGTCATGGATGATCTGAAACGCCTTTTCGGGGATGTGGTCATCGTGCCTTGGAACAAGGAGGACAAGTGGGACTACTGCGGACATGCGGACGGCCTTGTCCGCCAAGTGGAAGGCAACACGGTCCTCCTGAACAACCTGTGCAACCATGAGGAGTCGTCGAAGCACCGGGAAAGGATCCTTGAAGTATTCCGCGAGAGGGGCATCGAGTACATCGAGTTGGACTATGGCCCCGGTTATCACGGCGTCAATGACTGGGCCTACCTGAATTTCCTCCGGGTCGGGGACATCATCTTCATGCCGACCATAGAAAGACCCGACGTCGATGGCGAAGCATTGAGACAGTTGTCCGCCATCTACGGATGCAAGGTGGTCCCCGTTCCGTTCCTCTCCGTCGTGAAGGCAAACGGGAAGTATGGCGGCGGGGCGCTCAATTGCGTTTCGTGGACGGTCAGGCAATAGCAATGTCATAAGAAAGCCGCCCTCCGCAACCTGCGGAAGGCGGCAATTCCCCGGAGATGTCCGTGTCGAATTACTTCACGCTCTCCTTGCGGTACTCCTTCGCGGCTTTCTCGAAGGCGAGGGTGGCCTTGCGGACACGGGCTTTGGCGGCCTTGTTGTCAACCTTGTCGATGTCGGCCAGGATGGCGTTCACCTGGGCTTTCATTTCAGCGATGATCTTTTCCATTGTGCTCTGTATTTGATTGTTGATAAAAGTGAGTTCACTTGCCCCGGTCGGCAATTTACTCATTTTCATTCGATTTGCCAAAAGAGGATGCCCCTTGCCCATCAATCTCCACCTCTCCCCGGCCGCGAAAGTCCCCTTTTTCCAGAATGCCGAGCAGGCGGCCCGTGAGGTGCTGCTCATGGCCGAGCGCCTGTCTCAGCCGGTCGACCTCTCCCTTCAGGCTGTCGATCTCCTGCTGCAGGAGCTCCGTGCGGCGGGCGAGCTCCTTCTCGAACTCCTCCTCGGAGTAGCCGTTGTAGTTATGGACCGGCGCGTTGAACTCTCCCTCGATGTTCTGCCCGATGCTCCTGTGGTCGTGGTGGATGCGCGTTCCTCCGTCGGGCTTGTCGATAAGTGCGGACGTCTCCCAGTCACGGTCGTTCTCGAGCAGTTTGACTAGCTTTTCGGCAGGGAGTTTCGCCTGTCCCCGTTCGACTGCGGAGACGAATGCGATCGACACTTCGAGGAACTCCGCGACCTCTTTCTGGCTGAGTTCGTTCATCTCGCGGAACGCGCGCATGTTCACGAGCTTGATTATTTTTTTGGTGTTTTCCATAAAACTGCTACCTTTGCACTAAACTTGAAATTATATTGGAATTTCAAATTTAATACAAAGGTAGGAAATATTATCGGATAAACAATACCTACAGCCATGGCAAGACCGAATTTGAACGAGAGAATCTCGAAAATCGAGGAGAGGGTAGGGGACCTTGAGAAGAGGGTGAACCTGCTGTCGGATGACTCCGGGAAAAAGCGACTGCTGACCACCGAGGAGGCTGCGGCCTTCCTGGGCATCACCGTGGACGGACTCCGCGGGCTGACCCACAAGAAGCTCATCTCCTATTATAAGCCCAACGGCAAGAACATGTACTTCGACGCCGACGAACTCGTGGCCTGGCAGAAGAAGAATCATTTCGAGCCGATATACGCCATCTCCGGAGATTCATAGCAGTCGGGTTCCAAGACGGGATCCGGTCCCGGCCGGCGAAGCGTATTGCCGCCGGGCCTTAAGTTATGCCAGGCGTCATCAAGGATTTCATTCGGGTCCTTGGGAGTCCGGAAAAAGTACCTACCTTTGCAAAGTGCATCAAGAGCGCCTTTGAAGGCCGCCAACCGAGCAAGCCAGAAGCCACGGTGGCAAAGCGATGCGGATTGTTCAATCAAAAAAACTCTGTTGCAATGTCACAGAAGGCAGGACCCTCGGCGGAGGAAATCCGCCGCGAGCGTGATCGCCAGGTCTCGCTCAGAAAGCTCTACGGTCGCCATGCGGCGACCCTCATCCGTCATTTTGACAAGTGGAAGGACGATCCCCGATTCTATTTCATCGAACTGAGGCTCGACATGACTTACGTCAGCTCCGCCTTTGTCGCCCGAGTAGCTGATCCTCCTTACCACCTTGGGACCATCATCAGGAATTCCCTGGAGAACCCCGGGCTCTTCTCCTGCGAATGCCCCTCCGGCCACCGCGCTTTCGCGTACTCCTACAGCGGTTCGCCCCTGTCGGGCCGCATCGATCTCGGCATGGCATGCCCGGAGTGCGGTTGGAACGCCTGGGTGACCCGATCCGGCTGGAGGGTACGGAGCAATGCGCTTCGCACCGCGCAGGCAGTTGACGCCCTGCGGCTCGAAGATGAGAAACGCTCCAGCCCAGGCTTCCGTTCCGCGGACATCCGGGATCTTCTTCGGTGCCTCGGCGTTCCGGATGAGGAGCTCGTTCTTCCAAAGCTCGAGCACAAGATCGCGCGTTCCGAGATGCCCGACGGAACGGTCTTTCTCTTCGATATGGAAGGAGGCTCGGCCATCATCAGCCCGGATCTTCGTGTGACCCTGCATGACTGGAACGGCCCCGCCGGAATAGTCGGCGGGGAGCTTGCACGTATGAAAGAGAGAAATGGGAAAGGGACCGATGGAGAAGCTTGAGCGGATCGTGCTCCACATCCCCCACGCCTCTCCCGTGTTCCCGTTCGGGCTGAGTGGCTGGGAGGATGGGGTCCGGCGGGAGATCAGCCGCTGGACGGACTGGTACACGGACTGGCTGTTCGCCTCGGCGTCAAGGCTGGACCCGCGGATCATACCTGTCTCGTATCCCTTTTCGCGGTTCTTCTGCGACGTCGAGAGGTTGGAGGACGACCCGCTGGAGGTCGTCGGGCAGGGAATCGTCTACGAGCGTTTCGGAAACTTGAAGCGGTCGGTCTCCGAGGCGGAGCGCGTCTTCGCCCTGCGGTCGTACAAGGAGCATCACGACCGGCTGCGTAGGGCTATAACTGGAGAGAGGACGCTTCTTGTCGACTGCCATTCCTTTCCTTCGGACCTTTCTGACGTGGACATTTGCATAGGCGTCAACGACGACTGGAGCCGTCCGGAAGAACTCCTGCTCGAGATGGTTTTGGAACGATTGCGTAAGAAGGGGTACCGTACGGAGATCAACGACCCGTACTCGAACTCGGTCGCTCCGGATTGCCGAAGCACTTTCCAGTCCCTGATGATAGAGGTGAACAAAGGAATCTATATGGACGGGGATTCGACGCTTGATACATTCAGTGCACAGCGGCTGAGAAAGGCATTGGAGGAGGTCCTTATTGTCGCTCTATGAGACAACCCGCCACGGAGCTCATCCGCGGCGGGTTTCAATCTTTGTCTTGTCGACTTACTTGACGGCTTCCTTGAACTCCCTGGCGGGCTTGAAGGAGGGGACGTCGGTCTCGGGAATCATGATGGTCTGACGGGCCGTGATGTTGCGGGCGGCCTTGGCCGCGCGATGCTTGATTCCGAAGGTGCCGAAACCTCTCAGATAGACGGGCTCGCCCTTGATGATGGAGCCCTTGATGGTCTCCATGATGCTCTCCAATGCGGCCGCGACGGTCGCTTTCTCGAGTCCGGTGGATTCGGCCACCGACTTGATGATGTCTGCCTTTGTCATAGTATAGTTTGGTGTTAAAAGTGGTGTCTTGTATTTTTTGATGTTGTTTCTAATCTTGTTTTGAAAAACGATTACCGGGTCTTCGGCAGAGGAATGGCACACTTGTAGAGCTCGATGACATCCTCGTTCTGATCGACGACTCCGGTGCGATTGCGGTCGTACAGGTCTTGCAAAGACGTCGTATCGGGTATGTCACCCGTACTGGAGAAAGCAATTACCGTCTTGATCTCGCCTTCGGCCTGGCAAACTTTTACGACGGAATTGATTCTCGTATAGGAAAGCACTTGACAAACGTCTCTCGCGGAGTAATGTGCTTCGTCGTTATAGTCCACCTTGTACTTCGCATCTATGAGCAGCCCCTTGCCTTCGATCAGGAAATCCGGTCTTGGTTTTCCGGATTTCGAGACCCCATTGAACGCGCCTATGGTGCAAGGGAACTGATAACGGATAAGGGGTTTCACGGAACCATCGTCCATCTTGGTCAGGAGATAATAGAAGTACAGCTCAAAGAGTTTGGGCATGTCTATCCGGAATGGCGGGACGATGAGATTCTGGGAGCGATCCTCTGCGGAAGAAAGAATCCTCTCCAGGGTGTCCAAACGGGAGGCATAGTCATCGGCAGAAGCACCATCGTATACGTTGGCGGGATTTACTTCAGATAAAAAATCCCTTTGCAATTCACCCCGTGTTGCATCCTTTTCTTTCTTTTCTAGAAAACCGGATATGACGCATTCTGCTTGTTCGGAGATGAGGGCGCAGCTTCGTGCACGTTGTATCAGGCTCCGGACATGTGAACTCGTTCCTGTTGTGAATCGGTCACCTGCGGGTATGATCCGGATCATGTCGACAAGATGAACGAGAAGCAGCTCGGTGAAGACACTGATACCAAGATACTGATGTTTTTTCGAAACGGGTATAGGGCTCCTGTCAAGGTCGATCCTATACATCCCCTGCCGTTCCGAGACGAGCGTCTGCCGTTCGGAGACATTGTCTTCCCGGTCCAAGGTGAAGATGTCAACGAACATCCTGGCGTAATCGACGTCCTGGATTTTCGGGGTCACATAATAGGCTGTTTCTCCTTCAACAATCCAATCCAATCCCACATACCCGGCCGCGGACAGGTCTTCGGTTCCCCTGTCTTTGTCCAGTTCGTGACGGATGAACGGCTTAAAGGAAGTGGCCGGGTCTTCTTTCCTCCTGTCCACGGCATCGATCTCGTCGGGGTGGTAGATGTCAACAGTCCTGGATACGGACCCTTTCCAGTTGCATGAGCTTTTGTCCCGGTGAAATCTCTCGTATTCCTGGAAAACATGGAGACCGATTTCATCCCGGAGCTTTATCAGGCGTAGCCTGATGCCATTTCTGCGCCGTTCCTTGCCCAGACCGACGTTATACTTCTGCTCAATCTGATCCAATACCGCTTCAATCGTTTTGTCGTCGAGATGGCGGTGATTCTCTCCGAACTCCGACGTGACGATTCCAATGAGGCGTTTCTCTTGGTCGGTTGTCCAGCGGCTGTTATGGTCGCCGAGGTTCAGGGGTGGTCTCATCGTTGTGTGGTTATTCGTACAAATATAAGAATAATACCACAGATAGTGTCCTCGTCATTTGTCGCATAAGGATGGGCGCTTGCTGGGATGCTCCATATTATCTCCCGGTCAGAACAGGATTCCGCAGTCGTAGATGTAGAGATTCTTTTCACCGACCTGCTTGAAGTCGGTGACATGGTCCCCCTCGAAAAGGATGTGCCAGGTCTCCCTGGACAGGCCGCCCCACTCGCTCCAGGAGCAGCTTTCGATGATGGCGGTGTCTCCATCCATGCGGACCCTCGGCCGGAGGTCGTCGCCCTTTAGGATTACGTCTCGGACGCGCCCTCTCTGTGAGAAGATCTGGTCGAGGTCCGACTTGTCGAAGAGCAGCGTCTCGCGGTTGTATCCTCCGTGCCACCAGGTCGGAAGGAGGTTCCTCGCCTTGATGAAAAGGTAGGCGTTCCAAGCCCCGTAGACGGACCTCTCGACTTCCATTTCGTTGCTGACGAGAATGTCCTCATCCACGTATAAGGGGATTGCATCGGGATTGTCCCTATCGTCCCTGTCCAGCAGGAGGAAGCGGGATACGTCCCCGGGACCGTCGCGTTTCGGGAGACGGAGCTTCAGGACGACGTCGTCCGCGAACCTGATGTGGCGGAGAGTCCTGCAGAGGTCGTTCTCCTGGCTCCAGTCCCTTTCCGCCATGCGCACTGCACGCGGGATGGCTTCCTCGACATATTCCCTGGCGGTGTAGACGAAAGGGTCGTAGTCGTCTATCCGCTTGAGAAGATCTGAAGCCCTCCTGATGGTGTGGCTGTCGTCGCCGGCGCTCGGAACGGAACCGCTGAGAATCCGGTTGAGGAGCTCCTTCGCCTTCACCCGGTCGGCCTCCAGGGGATTCTCCTTGATGTCCGGCCCGCACAGGTAGAGGACCGCCAGGTTCCAGCACATGCCGATGGAGGGATTCTTGCATCCGACGGCGAAGCGGACGGCTTCGTCACAGTGCTCTCCGCTGCCCCAGAGGGCCGTGAAATAGTTCGTCGCAGCATTGGCGCAGCCTTTGTCGGCGCTCTCCTTCCAGATGGCCAGGCCATCTTCCTCCCTGTCTCCGTAGTTGTAGTAGAGGATGCCCAGGTTGTTCCCGGCTTCCGCCAACCCGTCGTCCCAGGCGTCCTGGAAGCAGGAGCAGATCTCCTCGAAGAGAGGACGGTCCTTCCGCGAGAGCTGGGACAGCAGGAGGCAGTTGAACCGCTCGGCGCACTCCCTGACGGTACAGGGTTCAGCCTCGGGATCTCTCCGGTCCAGACGGCAGGTCTCCAGTTCGATCCGGGACTGGCCGTCGAGCCTTGAGACATACTCCGTTCCAGCGAGCGGCCTGGAAAACACGAAGCCGGACACCGTCAATTCCGGGCGGGGAATCGCGACCGGGGCGTTCTCTTTCGCGTACTCCTCGTGGGGATGCTTGCTCTGATATTCGTTCTCGAAGCGCTTCTTCGGTACGATTTCGACGGTCCTTCCGCAGTGCGGGCAGAAGGAGGCGTCGCCTTCATAGCGGAAATGGTCGAAGCGGTTCGCCGTGTCGAAGGTGCGCCATTCCAGGTTTTCGGACAGAGTCCCGCAACATGGGCAGGGAGTCAGGTTGGGCACGGGGGCGAGGATCTCCCTGAAGTGCGGCCAGAAGTAGTCCGTCGTGTAGGGCGCTTCACGGAAACTGCCGAAGTACATGTATTCGGTATTCAGGAACTCAGGCGTCAGCACCATCTGACTTATCCCGCCGTCGAGGATCCTGAACATGACCAGCATATGGGCGAACCCCTCGGGTTTCTCCCGCATGGCGGGCCCGTTGTAGAACATGCACATGTCGACCTCGAAGTCGAACTTGACGCGGCGCTGGACGGAGGACTCGTACCTCTCCTTCCAGAACGCGAGTATGCCGTCGACTCCGTGGAAGGTGTTCTTCCCCCAGACGACGAGGACGGCATCCGGATCGAACAGGTCGCGGACGGATTGCAGGTCTCCCGACATTCGCGCCTCGGCGAAGCGCCGTACGATCTCGAAGTCGTCGTCCCTCCGAACCTTGTCCCCGATTCTGAGCGAGCTCTCGCCCGTGTCGAATTCTTCCCTGTCCCCGTCGGTGATGGCGGCGACGTACCTCTTCCCGTAGACCCGATCGAGGGTGTAGTTTTTCCCCGTGAGCCTGTTTACCTTGGCGATGGACATGATTTTTCCTTCGTAGGACACGCAGTCTTTCTTCAGGCTCCTGAGGAGATGTTCGGGTAGCGGCTGGGGGCCGTCCTTCTTCCTTTTAGGGATGCTGACCACGGCGCCGATGACCCAGGTCACCGGCGCGAAGAGGAGGGCGATCGCGGCGAAGACCTTTTCGGTCCTGTCGTTGGAGACCCGTCTTCCCTTTCCCTTCCTGGGGACGAAAAGATAGATGGCCAGGACCGCGGCGGAGACAAGATAGACGGCGAGGAGTATGTGCCAGATGTTCATGGGGCGCTGTTAAGGTTTCTTCCAGATACAAAGATAAAAGAAGGCGGCGAATTCTATCTTCGCCGCCCATTTTTTCCCTTGCATGTCGGGAGGATTCCATGATGGGGTCACAGTGTCGTCCTCGCCCGGTTGATGTCGGTGGCGTCGATGGTCAGCACGAGCTCCCGCTGGCCGCCCTGCTCATAGAAGTACACCTTAAGTACCTGGTCCTTGGAGAGTGAGACCTTGTCCATCGAGTATCCGATCTTGGTGATGCTCCTGGGGGCGCAGGAGGCGGTTCCCCAACGGCTCTTCGGGAAGATGTTCTTGTCATAGACGACACTCTTGTGGGAGCGCTTCCTGGACTCGACTACGAAGGTGGCGTCCTGGCACTCATAGCTCACCCCGGAGCTGTTCTTCAGCGAGAAGACGAGGTAGGTGATGTCGGAGTAGGAGAGTATGTTCGTGCAGACGACCTCGATGTCGTACTGGTGCGCACTGATGTGCCAGAGGGCCTGGGGCGCTTCCACGACGTCCTTCAGAAGGGGGGCGTCGGCCTTGCGGTAGAGTCCCGCCTGGCCGCCCGTGCGCCTTCCGGTTTTCTTTCTGGCAGCCGTCGCATCCTGGAGGTCCGGCCCGCTTCCGTATCGGATGTCGTAGACAAGCCCCTTCGGGTTCTCTTCAAAGACGACGATGAAGGTGTGCATCGTCCCGTTGGACTCGAGCGCAGATACGGACAGGGGAGTCGCAAAGGGGGAACGGGCCTTCAGGGCCATCATGTTCTTGGACTGCTCGAGGATCTTCCCGATGCAGGCCTGGCTGTTCGACAGGTCCGCATAGATGAGGTCCGTGTTGAAGATGATATGTGTCGTGAAGAGGTCCGAGACCCGCAGGGTGTCGGAATGCTGCTGGGCTGCTGCGGGCAGTCCGGCGGCGAGCAGCAGCGCTGCCAGGCGGAGTTGGAGTCGGTTCATGGTTTATGGTGTGTTGATGTTGTCATCTTGTCTGCTGGATGATGTAGAAGGTGTAGCCCGCGGGGACGGACACCGTTGCCTCGCCGGCCTTGTTGCGGACGATGGACGCCCCGACGGACGCGGCGTCGCGGGCGACCCTCCCCAGGCGGGAGTTCAGGAGGCCCCCGACCGTCGAGAGCCCCTGCTCGGCCGCATCCTTGCGGGGCTGGCTGAGGTCGGAGCAGTAGATGCCCTGCCCGCCGTCGGTGTCAAACGCCTCGAAATGGAACGTGAGAATCCTCCCGCCCACGTCGAGCGAGGTGATGGACACCCCCATCCGTTCGGAGATGGAGACCAGCCCCTGGAGATGGGTGTTCTGCGGCACGTGGACCCCGCCGATGACAAGGTCCTCGAGGAGCCGGACGGTGATCCGCTGTCCGTTCTTGACCTTCTCGTCCCTTGTGAACATGCATCGGTATGGTTTCCCGGCTTCGTCTTCCACCCACCTGTCCGTCCCGTTCAGGGTGGAGAACCCGTTCCCGAGGTCGTCCGGGACGTCCTCGTCGAGGCTGGAGACGGAGCCGCTGCGCTTGACCTGGATCCGCACCGGTTCAGGCTGGGACTCCGGCTCTGGATCGTCCTGTTTCCGGGGAGCAGGTTCTTGCCTTGGTGATGCCGGCCGGGATCCGCCGCGTTTCCTCTCGGGCTTCGGCGCCGGTTCTGGGGCGTCCGCCCCCTTGTAGTCCCCGAAGAGATCCTCGACCCCCACCGACGGGGGACGGCGGGAGCCTTGGGGAACGGATGCGGCGGAAGAGTCCGGCCCCTCGGACACGCCCGGAACCGGCGCGGAGGAGTCCTCTCCCAGATCGTCCCAGTAATCGGAGATGGTGCCGCCTTTCCGGTAGCTTCCGGTCTTGCTCTCGTCCTCTTCGGCGAGGTCCGCTTCCGGGATGACGCCGACTACCGTCTCTTCGGCGGCACCCCTTTCAGGTGCGAGCCGGGGAAGGATCAGGAGGATGGCGGTCAGGGTCAGGGCCCCGGTGATGCCGCCGAGGAGGAGTTTCTGCTTCTTGTCGAGCGCTTTCATAGGATGCCGAGGGATTTGAAGAGGTAGACGAGCGAGACGATGATGAACAAGACGGCCAGGGCCCAGGTGAGGTTGACCGCAATGAAGCGCTCGTGCGAGAGCGCCCACTGGCGGATGGAGGAGAAAGGATGAGAGAGGAAGTACCGGACGTCCATGCCTACCTCCTTCTCCTGGTCCCAAGGGATTCGTAGCGCTTGACGGCGAACCGCTCCACCATGAGGCCGTGCGGATTGCTCCGGGAGCGTGGGACGTCGCTCAGGCGGCATTCGCTGACGAAGTCGTAGGCGGTGATGTTCGACTCCCGCGTTAGGAACACCTTCCCGTAGAGCCGGGCGGGGTAGGGGTACTGCTGCATGGAGAACCGGACCGAGTCGATCCGGATCTCCTGCGAGATGTTCGCCGAAACGAGTCGCGAGTAGTAGCCGCTTTCGCTCTGGTCCTGCCACCAGTCGTATGCGGACCGGTCGGCCATGTGGAGCGCCTGCTCGAGGTTCCTCTTCTGGCTCTCGGAGGAGGGGGCGAGGTTGAACATCAGTTCGTGGAACCGCCGTATATGGTCCTCCACTTCGAGGTCCCGTTGCACGTCGCCCTCCGCGATGGTCGCCATCAGCGTCGACCCCTTGTCTACGACGTAGACCGTGTCCCGGCTCCGGGACACGAAGCGGAAGCTCAGGAGTACGACCCCGATGCATACGGCCGCTGCGAAGGCGAGCGTCGCCGTGACCAGGCCGCGCCTCCTTCGGAGCTCCCGGTCTATTCCCGAATAGTACTTTACGATGTTGTCCATGGCGTGTGCGATTGCTTAGCGGATGATCATGGCGGCGGACGAGGCCTTCTGGAGGATCTGCCCGCCGAGTCCGGACATCTGGTTCGCGAGGGCCTCGGTGCCAGCGCTCTCGATGACGAAGGATGCGAAGGCCGGGACCTGCTTGATGGCCGTGAAGATGGCGATGACCATGAAGCACCAGGTCCAGAACCCGCCCCAGGTGGTCGACTGGTTCCCCTGGACCATGATCTCCGTCCCGAGATACATCACGATGTACAGGAGCGGCTGCCAGAGGGTGTACTGGATGTACCGCTCCACCCACAGCTTGATGCCGCCCGGATAGGCGCTCAGGATGGAGAGGGCGAAGGTGAACGGCCCGATGAGGGCCATGACCGTGAGGTAGATGCTGGCGATGATGATCATCACCGAGACGGACATGTTCATGAAGAAGAACAGGATGCCCGAGACGACGGTCGCCGCCCCGAGGTTCATCTTCTCGTTGATGTCGAAGAAGCTCTTCGTGATCTTGTTCCCGATCTGCTTGCAGGTGCGTACGAACCAGTTGTCGTCCTGCTCCACCTCCCAGGTCGCGATGTCGTCGTCCCGGCCGAACTGCTCGTGGCACATCTGCTCCGCCCGCTCCCGGAACATGGTCTTGAAGGACTCCGTGGACGTGCCGACGGACTCCGCCAGGCGGGTGTTGTAAACGCCCGCGATGCCCCTGATGGGGCCGAGGACGAGGGTGGAGAAGTTGCACACGAGGAAGAAGATGAAAAGCGGCCTGATGAACTGCCACCAGTCGAACTGCATCCCCTTCAGGTACTTCGATCCGATTCCGATCATGTTGATGGCCGTGCAGGCGGCGGCCAGCGATACGGCGACGTTCGTCACGGCGCCCATCTTCGCCCCGAGGACGTTCTGCTCCACGCCGCGGAGAAGGGATTCCATCGTGGCCGAGAGGGGGACCATCAACGTGTGGGGCATGGGCCAGTTTATCACAAGAGAATGGAACATGGGAGTGTGCTAGATATGGTTTTGGATGGCGAGGATGACGACGAGCGAAACGATGATGAGGACGAGGAGCCTGGTGACCAGGCTTTCCGCGTTCCGGGACCCTTTCATGATGTGGAAGCCCGCGAAGGCCGCGTAGACCACGCACATGAGGCCGATTACCACCATTACGGCGGTGCCGAGCGTCCCGGTCGAGGACGCGGACCCTCCGCTGGATATGGTCGCCCCGTAGGACTTCTTCCCCTCTTCTACGTACGACTTCGGAGAGAGGTCCAGCAGCTGCGAGCACTCGACGAGCCCGGAGGCTATCTCCGCTGCGGCGATCTCCTCCCGGACGCGTCGGTCCTCCTCGGCCTGCTCACGCTCGATCTCGGCCACGGCCTCCCTGGCCGCCTCCCTGACCTCGGCGTTGGTGGCGTTCGAATCCCCGAAGATCTTCTTGAACTGGGCGACGATTCTGCCCCCCGCACGGACGGTGTTGTCGTAGACGGCCCAGGTCGTCTGGACGGCGCGCGCGTGGTCACCGAGCGTCCCTCCGTCGAGGTCCGTGTAGACCCTCTCCAGCCGCACGGCGTTTCCGTAGCAGCGGTCCACGAACCCCGAGAAGGCCGTGGTGAGGTCGTACAGGTCGCTGTACATCGTCCGGTAGCGGTAGGCCGCCGAGGTCTCCTCCGCACCTCCGAAGAGGACGTGGTTGAGACGGTCGATCTTGCCGGCGAGGTTCTCCGTGGCCTCGCGGAGGCCGGTGTCGTAGACGGGTGTCGGCTCGACGGCATCCACGACCGCGTCGATGACGGCGTCTATCTGGGCATGGGCCCCGCAGGGCAGCAGGAGCGCCGCGAAGGCGGCGATGACGGGGAGCAGTCTCTTTCTCATGGCCTTGATTCTTTAACCGTTCTTGTGTGCGAGGATTCTCACGGCGTCCAGGATGGATCCCGTCTCGCGGGCCTTGTCCAGGAGGGGACGTTTCTTCACCTTGTCGGACTCGTAGACGAGCGCCTCTTCCGGGGACACCTCCAAGGCGTAGACTCCGCTCTTCTTGCCGCCGAGCGTGATGAACACCTCGCGGTAGCGGGCTTCCTCCGGAAGGTCGCGGCCGACGCTCCTCACAAGGGCGCGGTCGAGGGGCGAGAGCCCGAGCAGCCGGGCGATGTCCTCGAAGGAGGCGGCGTTCGACCGCTGGTCGAGGAGGATCTTCACGGGCGAGTTGTTCAGGATGGCATCCTTGATGATCGGGGATGAGATGATGTCCGACACCTGCTGGGTGACGACCGTGGCGCTGGTGTGGTACTTCCTGGCGGTCTTCCAGAGTCCCCTCAGGTAGTCCGCCGTCCCTTCGGTGGCGATAGCCTGCCAGGCCTCCTCGATGAACATCAGGCGGAACGCGTCGGAGTCCGACCGCATCTTCCGCTCGAAGGAGTGGATGATGCAGAAGGTGCAGAGCGCGTAGAGGGTCCTGTCCATCTCGGAGATGGCGTCCACCTCGAACACGACGAACCGGGAGGTGAAGAGGTCCGCAGGCCTCCGTTCGTTCAGCAGGAACCCGAAACGCCCGTTCTTCCCGTAGGGGTCTAGCGCGACGCAGAAGGACCGCACGTCGAAGACCGCGGGTGTAACCTCCACACCGCCCACCACGTAGGGCTCCAGCCCGGAAGCCTGCTTCCTGGGCCTCCCTGGCCTTCCCCGGCCGGGGGATTCCCGGAGGATGCGCGGGCGGACCTCCTCCCGGACGAACGCGAGGAAGTCCTCGAAAACCGGATCCTCCCCTCCGTCGGGGAGACCTTCCAGGAAGTCCAGGATGATCCGGAAGAGGACGGCATCGGACGCTGCGTCCCAGCCGCCCCTCGGGGACCAGATGATCTTCAGGAGCGAGACGAAGAAGCTCAGGCCGGAGACGCCGTCCTGCTCCGTCTTCCATCCCCGGCACCCGTCGAAGGGCGCGAAGGCGAAGGGGTGTTCCGGACTCCATGTGTAGTACACCCCGTCCTTCCCCCCGGTCTCCTCGCGGATGACCGCGCACAGGCCCTCGTAGGAGTCGCCTTTGTCTATGATGAACACGTGCTGGCCCGCATCGAAGCAGTTCCGCACGTACCAGTTGGTGAAGAACGACTTCCCCGAGCCCGAGGGGCCCAGGATGAAGGCGTTGTAGTTCTCGATGAGCTTGGCGTCGTACGCTCCCTGTTGGGTGTCGATGACCACCGGGACATGGCGTCTCCGGTCCGTGATGCGGAGGTTCCCGCCCGGGAAGTCCCGCATGAACGACTCGTTGATGGACAGGCACATCGCCTGCTCCAGCTCCGCGATCATGAGGTTGTCCTCCCCGATCTCCATCTCGCCGCCCGGGAGGGCCGCGAGCCAGAGCTGGGGCGTGTCCGTCGTGTTGAGCTTCCCGGTGAGCCCCATCGAGGAAAGGGCGGCGCCGGTTGCGCCCCGGAGGGCGAGCTCGCGCTCCCTCGGCCCCCAGGACAGGACGTTCATGTGGGTGTAGATGGCGACCGTGCTCTCGGCGTGTATCATGTCTATGAACCGGGCGATGCCCTCGGCGTTCACGGTGTTCTCCGCGCTGCCACGGGACATGGACGTCATGTTCTTCATCCTCCGGTCCAGTTCCCTCAGGGCGTGCTGCTGGTCGGGGAAGAGCCAGTAGAAGTTGACGACATGCTCGTGGTCAAGCCCCGATCCGACGGGGGATGCGCTGGAAAGGAGGATGTCGCAGTCCCCGCTCGAGAGGGAGCGCACCTTCACGGTGTTAGACACCTCTCCCGGGAGGTCGTCGGTGCGCGAGAAGCTGTGGGAGAACATCCTCCGGCCGTCCCTGTCGAGATAGGTGCCGTCGGTCTGTACGATGTCCGTCCCGTCCGCCGGGCCGCCGAACCAGCGGAGATAGTCCTGCAGGATGCCGTCCGGACCGCCGGGAACCCCTTCGAGGTCCTCAGACGTGATCCTCCGGGAACGGAAGCCGCCGCCGGAGGCGAACGCGGAGACGAACTCCGTGCAGCGGCTCTCGAACCGTTGCAGTTTCTCCCTGAGGCCCTTCATCTGGGGGGACCGGTAGCGGATGCCGGATGCGGCCCCCTGGAGGGCGCCCTTCATCGCTCCGGCCCTCCCCTCGACGGCGGGGTTGAACGTGAACCAGATGTACTGGACGTGCTGGAGGTACTCCTGGCCCTCGAAGTGTTCCGAGAAACGGTCGTCCAGGAAATGCCCGCTGCGCCCGCCGTGATAGGTGCGGGCGCGGTAGACGTCCTGCCGGTGCACCATCGTCCATTCCGGGAGGTTCCGGAAGGCGGATGCGACGAGGGTCGTCATCGAGTCGTACTGCTCCTGCGTGACGGAGTACTCCTCCGGCGGGTAGAGCTCCCAGCCGATGGTGACGGCTCCGTCGCGCGCCAGGAGTACTCCTTCCGTGACGAGCGCCACGGGGATGCATTCCTCCAGGTGTATGGTCTTTCCTTCCATGTCGGGCGTCATTCTTCCGCCGCTTTCCCGGCGGCGAGGTTGAATCCTTTCCAGATGTTCCTTATGTGCTTCGGCCGGACGAGGTAGAGGGTCGGATATGAACGCCTGGCCACCATCTTGAAGATGTCCTTCTCGTCGACCTTCGACTGGAGGGACAGGGTGAGCAGGTACGCCGCCACTGCGGCGATGATGCCCGCGCCGAATCCGAGGACCATCGAACTCGCGCGTCCGGCCACCAGCCCGACGACGAGGGCGAGCGCCCCGCCGACGAACATGACGTACATGAACCGTCCCCGTATGCCGAAGACGGTCGCCGGGCGGTCGAGGCTTCTGTATACCCTCCTTTTCATCCTAGCTGAAGGCCATGGCAGCCTTGATGATGGCGAGGATGATGAAGATGGCGATGAGGCCGAGCCCCACGCTCGTGATGGCGTCCTTCGACTGCTGCTCGCCCTTGAAGAACTTGATGCCGGCGGGGATGAGGCAGATGGCACCGACGATCCCGCTGAAGACGAAGGCGATGTTGACGGCGTACTTCCCCACGCTCTGCCCCTCCGACGCGATGTTCTGGAGGGTGTTAAGCCCCTGGAAGTTCTGGGCCGTCGCGCTGACTGCGCCGGTGAGCAGAAAGGCCGCGGCAATAAGGATGGCGATTGTGATTCGTTTCATGATGTGGTGTTTTATTAGTTGTCCGCGCCCTCGTTTTCTGAGGCCGCGTATTCCATTTCCGGCAGGTCGACGCTTCGGAGCGAGTCGTCCGGCTCGAGCTCCCTGGGAGGGACTTCCACTTTCCGGGGCGAGAGGTTGGCCGGGGAGTAGCCCCGGGAGGCCTCCGCATCCGTGACGCCCCATTCCTGCGCCTCTTTCATTTCTCTCTTGTACTGCTCGTGGAGCCCCCTGAAGTAGGGGAGCGTATACCCTTGCGCATAGAGGTCGTCGGCGATTTCGTACTTCCGGATGGCGGACGTCTCCGGGGAGACGTACTCGGCATAGAGAGCGGGTTCGTGAAGGCGTGTGACCTCGATCGGCAGCTGGGGGATGTCGATTCCGTCCGATCCCTCCCAATGGTCGTGTATGTCGTTCCGGATGAAGACCGAGGTGACCCGGCCCACCTTCCTGACGGTGACGACGCTCCCTCCGGCGGTAATGGAGATGCCGTCGTCCTCCCCGTCCCGGGAGGGAGAGGACCCTTTTGTCGGGAAAAGTACCAGGACGGTGAAAATGGCGGCTGCCGCAAACAGCGTCGCGACGAGCCAGACGAAGGGAGTTGTCATTGCGGTTGCTTTTTAGCGTTGTCGATTCGTGTTTTGAGCGCCTCCAGGAAGGGTATGATGGCCGGGCTCCACTGATTGACATAGCGGACCGGGAAACAGAGCGTCGAACGGATGAACGCCATCTCGGAGGGGTCCCGGGACATTTTCCTGATATCCCTCACGACGAGGTCCATCACGTCCATGCCGCGCGTGGCGAAGGGCTCTGCGCCCCTGCGGAACCGTCCGCCGTCCCCCTTCGCCTCCCAGATGGAGACCCTGTTCCAGAAAAGCGCGAGGGGGATGCCCACACGGGCGACGGCGTCGGCGACCACGAGGGCGCTGCGTCTCGACTGGATGTCCGTGTCCATCGGTATGGCGACGAAGTCCAGGTATCCGTTCGCAGCGATGAACGAGACGGGCTCTCCCTGTGCGAAGCGGCCGGGGAAGTCGAAGAGGACATAGTCATAGTTCGCCGACAGGATGTTCTCCAGGTAAGGGAACACCTCCAGGGGGCGGTAGAGTCCACCCTTTCCCGGGGGGAAACTGTAGAGGTCGTATGGGTCGATTCGCGGAGGGTTGTTCCTCAGCCATGCGGCGATGGGGGACTTGGGGTCCTTCATAATCTGTATCTCTCTCTTCCTCAGCTCCATGAAATGGTAGGAAGGATAGTCGAAGTCCAGCACGCAGACGCTCTTTCCTTTCTCGTAGGCGAGGAACGATGCCATTAGGGCGCTCATCGTCGTCTTCCCGACGCCCCCCTTCTCGTTGTATATGCTGAGCCGGACCATCAAATAAAAGTGTAGTTTTCGGCAAAGAAAAGAATAATATTTCAATAATCAAAGAAAAGTGCATCTAATGATGAAAAGAATAGAAATACTGGTTACCTGTACTTTTGCCGTGACGGGATCTCCATGCAGGACAACTCATAATACAGGAAGAAAAATAGCGCGAAACGGATGTTCGCCAATGAAATATGGGCGTTACCGTAGATGATAGGATGACGAAAATAGTTATATTTGCATAATGCGGAAACGTTTCTGGTAGCGACGGAATAGAGTTATGGCGGAACAGAGGTTGTTGCTTGAAGTGGGGAGTAGATCAAGACTCATTCTTGACGGTTGCCGGAGAGTTGGGGGAAAAGCAGTATTTGTGATAGCATAATTAAAAACACCGATGAGTAACGATCTCACGCTCAGGTCTATGGTTCCTGAGGATTTTTCCAGTGTGGCTGGAACTAAGACCTTTGTTGGAATAGACTTTGGTACTTCAACGACGGTAGTGTCCATAGCGTCTTTCGACAACGTTAGTAAGACACTGACGGTATCGCCGATCAGGATTCAACAGTTGTTGGAGGACGGAACCATATATGAGGGCGAGAAGCTTCCGACCGTTATAGCATGGTTCCAGAATCATCTTTTGGTTGGGGAAGGAGCATCGAATCTGAAATACATTCTCGAGAGGGGGAAGGATATCTGGTACTCCTTCAAAATGGAGATAGGTGAAGACCTCGGGGCGAAGTACTACAACAGCCAGGTCAAACTGGGAGATATCGTCATTCGGAATCCCAAAGATTGCGTCAGAGTCTTTTTCATGTTCTTGAGCAGTCAGATTCAGCGGTACTGTGAGAGAAACGGAATCTCGACGAACATCAGCTATGCTGTCAGCATTCCGGCTTCTTTCGAAGCGAATCAGAGGCGGGAGTTGATGGAGGCGCTAGAGACGAACGGGATGACCTTGTCCCGTCAGTCACTGATAGATGAGCCCAATGCCGCCTTCATCAGTTATGTGTTCGAGTGTCAGAAGTCGGACAGGTATCTGCAGATCAGCCCTCATTATAATACGAAGGTGCTGGTATTTGACTTTGGTGCCGGTACTTGCGATATCTCGATTCTAGAGATAGGTAAGAGTGCAAACGGATTCTATTCAAAGAATGTCGCTATCTCAAAGTTCACCCAACTGGGCGGAGATGATATCGACCGGTATATAGCCTACAATTACCTTCTCCCTCGTTTCCTGGCGGGAAACGAAAAAAAGCCGGAGGATTTCAGGACGAAAGAACTGAATTTCATCGTGACGCAGTTGTATAAGATTGCAGAGCAATTGAAAATTTTGATTTGCAAGGATTTGTCCACAAAAATGTATGATTTTCAATTACTCGACACATACAAGAACAGTCAGGGGAAGATCACTGTCAACGTTGGGGTTGAAATAGAAACGTCGAAGGGTCGAATTCGACAGGATCAGTTCTATCTCACGTTTTCAGAATTCACGGAGGCGATGTCCGTTTTTGTGAGGCCTTTGACGGGCAGGCTTTCTTCGGGCCGGTCGTTGGCCAGGAAAAAGATCAAGGGAGATGGCAATTACAATACAATTCTAGAACCGATAGAAAGCGCCATCCAGAAAGCGGCGGTCGACAGAGACGAAATAGATTATGTGCTTCTTATTGGAGGAAGCGCACAGAATCCATACATACAGGAAAAGCTTCATGAACACTTCGCCGATTCGAAGCTTCTGGTTCCCCGCGACTTGCAGACGCACGTCTCCCAAGGGGCGGCCATCCATTCCTTGTTGATGAACGGGATGAACAAGTGCATCATCCAACCGATCACCAGCGAACCGTTGTTCGTCATAACGACTGATGCCGTCAACAAGGTCCTGATACCCGCCGGCACCCAGATTCCTTGCGACACCGTGGTGATTGATGACTTGGTGACCAAAAAGGACGGACAACGATCCGTAGAACTCCCGATTTGTGTCGGATCTCGGAGCAAGATGCTGTTCAATCTCAAAATCACCAGGGCGGATGGACAAGGATTCCCCGTCAACACGCCCGTCAAGTTGGTCCTGGAGCTGACTGCGGACAAGTTGCTTGTCGCCCAGGCCGAATGCATGGGGATACGCTGCATGGTTGAACCGCAGAATCCATTCGCGAACAAGGAACTTACCACGGAGGAGCGGATTGTCCTTGTGGCTGAAAGACAGGCGAACCTTGAGGCGGAGAAGAATGGGGGAGTTCCCACTCGCAGGGGGCTCGAGGATTTGCGGGAGGCATACAAGAAGGCCGGGAACGAGTTCATGGCAGCGGAAACATACGAGCAACAGTATGAACTGTATCCCAATTCGTGTGATTTGAATAATATCGGGGTGTTATATGGTAACTCTGGCAATCGTGAAAAAGCCCTGTATTTCTATGAGCTTGCATACGAGAAAGACCCCAATAACGCAATCATTGCATTCAATCTCGGACATACCCTTCTTGACCGGGATCCCAAGCGCGCGAAGGAGTTGATAGAGAAAGCCAACAGGCTTAATCCCAACCACTGTTCTTCATTGATCATCCTGGCCAGACTGGAGGCTGCAGACGGGAATCAGAACCGGGCGCGTGAACTGCGTCAGAAGGCGTTTGATGTTCTGGATGAAAAATGGAAGCGCGGTACGCTCGCGGATTGGGAATGGGGGTGGTTTGCATCTGTCGCCGACGAATTGGGCAAGCATTCACTTGCAACGGAGATCAGGCAATCCATACCAAGGTTGCAAAGCGAGCAATTCTACAACCCGGATAACCTGACGGGCTCTAAGTCTCTTCAAATTGAAAACATCTGAATATGAGTTGGATAGTACCAGAAAACAAGCTGGATGACCAGCAGAGAGATTTCCTTGAAAACGTTGACATTGATCAAAAGAACGTTTGGATAAGAGGGTTCCCGGGGTCCGGGAAGTCCGTATTGTTGGCATACACGCTTAAGAAGATAAAAAGAGACCACCCTAACGCCAAAGTTATCGTCGTGGTGTTTACTCATGCCCTCATCAAGATGTTCCAGGCGGCGTTTTCGGAAATGGGGGTCGCGGCCAACATCGTGACGTATTACTCCTTCATGGACGGTACGAATCATTACGATTACGTACTTTGCGATGAGGTGCAGGACATGACGGAAAGGGTCTTGAGAAGCATGTACTCCAAGGCAAGCCATGTCATTGTCGCGGGCGATGAAAACCAATCCATCTATGAATCCGATCCCAAATACCATGAACTTACAGTGACTCCGGGTCAGATCCGAACGTTGTTGTCCTCATCGGCGTTCGATCTCGGCATTATCCATAGATTGTCAAGTTCTATCATTGCTGCCATCCAGCTTTTCATCCCTTCCATGAACGTTTTCTCGGCAAAGCGTGACCTGTCCAAGCAGTCTACGCAGATCAGGTTATGTGAGGGTGATTCACTCCGGGAGGAAGTCGAGTATATCCTCAAAGAGGGGAAGAAGGCCGTGAATGTTGGACAGACAGTCGCAATTCTCATTCCTACTCATGATTTTGTCCTTGACGTGGCCCAGAAGATTCTGTCAGTGGAGGGCAAGCCGCAGTGGGAGGTTTCCACTATCCGCGGCAGGGTCGATTATAATGCTCTGAACAGTTATTTCGCTGAAAAGGGCGTTCCGGTTCAATATGTCGGAAACAGCTATGGGTCTTTTGCGGAGGATTCCAGAAAAATAACCCTGATGACCTATCACAGTTCAAAGGGACTCGACTTCGACAATGTCTTCATACCCGGGTTGAACAATATGCTGTTCATTGCCAGGAATGAAGACATGGCGAAAGTGTTGTTCATGGTTGCCATGACCAGGAGCCGGAACAACTTGTATTTGACATATAGCGGCGTTTATCGACATCGTTACATCAATACGTTCGCTTCTAATTGTAGCAATATCAAGATTCATGATTACCTCTCGAGTCAAATGTCAAGAGGCGGAAATGTTTTTGGGTTTTAAGTTATGTCGAAGTATCTGGCTCTCATAAGAAGGACCGATTTTACGGATCTCTTCAAATATGGTTCTCTTCATCTGAATGGGTTGACCACCATCGAGTATGACGATGATTTGGATATTCTGGACGGTGGCAAGTCCATCATCAACAAGCTCTTCGAAAATGCCAATCTTTTTGAGAGCTCATTCACATACCTCATTATTGAGTTCGTGAAGGCGAACTTCTGTCGCGACCTACCCGTCGTTGATATGGAGGATGTCGTGAGGGTGTATCCCCTTGACCGGGAGGCGAAGAAAGAGTTCGAGACCAGCTTCGATGAGCATATTCGGATCGAGAGCCCTCGTTGGGAACAGGCTTTTTCGACCATTCAGAGAATCCGTACGAAAAAGGATTGCGAGAAAGGTGCGAAGAACGTTTCCCGGCTATATGGAATTCAGGAAGAGGCGAAGGGTTTTCGCGAGATAATTACGGATGATATCCTCGAAGAACTCGTGACGGAGCTCTATCAAAACATAAGGCCTGCAGGGAATCTTCCTATTTGGGTTTACATGTTGAGGTACGAACGTCATGCTTTTTATCCAGAAGAGACCGTCGGTTTCTTTATGGATGCCGTTCATGTTGTATGTAACTACATGAATCAGTCCGAAATTGACGAGACGGCTGTATCCCAGACTTCGGTAATGCGGTTTCTTGAGTCTTCAGTCAGCCGGGGGGCCAAGATGGATGTGATTCTGGATCAGCTTGCATCCTCGGAAGAATGTGCACGTTTCCTTGCAAAGGTTAGAACGATTGATGAGCGGGTGGATCTGCTTAAAGTCGCCGTCCTGTTTTTCATTTTGAAGAAACGGTATCAGGACGGATTGAGATATGAACCTGATTTGGTGGGCACTTATCTGGCAAGCAGTGCCTATAAAAGGAGCTTTTCTTTGGCGTCGTATCTTGTGGGGCTCGTGCTGGGACATGACAAGACATATGAAGCGCTCTATGAGAACCTTCCGTTGCCCATCTATAAAACGCCGGAAGAAATGGCTGTTATTCTGAAGCGGCACGAATATGAGCGTCAGAAGGCCATGGATGAAATGCTTCAGATGGAGAGAGAGAGGGAGATGGGTTATGGAGGACCGCGCAGAGACAGTGGTTATCCGACGCGGACGAAACGTGGTGGCAAAAAAGGGGACAAACGTTCCAGCGGTTATGGAGGTGGTCAAAAACCCGAACCCTTTCGTCCGGACGGTGTTGAGGCTCCTAAAGAGGAACCTAAAGAAGAAGTGATGGCGCCAACGGAGGAGACACTCGTAGCCGTACCGACGGGGAATCCCAATGAAGAACCGGAGAAGAAGTCAGATGTGGCGCCGATGGAGAGCTCGGAAGAAGAGGCTAAGGGAAAACCCGAGACGGTTTCCGTGCCGGACGAACTCGTAGACAAATCCGCTGAAGATGTGACAGAGAATCCGGCAGAAGAAAAGGTCGTTGTCTCGCGCGAGGCTCTTCCCGATGAAAATGGGGATGAGAAGCCTGAAACCGAATCATCTGACGCGTCCTTATTCTCAGTGCAACAAATACCGGAGGAGCCCAGACCAATCCCTGAACTCCCATGTACGATGGGAAAGCTGAAGACGGGAACTCAAACGCAGTTTTGCTCGAAACCGAAACCCAAAGTGGTCGAGACGGTGGAAGAGTACAATCAATTATACGACTCCAGGTGGCGGGTGATGTCAAACATTTAAAACCTTCATCGATATGGAACTTTCTTATCAACAATACATCGCAGTAATGAGAATCCTGCTGGACATCATTCATGCCGACGGGCGAATAGATGCCAGGGAAGAATTCTATTTCAACGAGCTGAAAGACGAATTCCATTTGACTGACGAGGATCATTCCGTTGTCGAAAAAAAGAACTCCTTACTTGCGCTGGCCCAAGTGAAGGAGATGAATGACGAGGAGAAAGATTATTTCGCACAATTGATGAGCCGCATGATCATTGTTGACGAGGACATCAACGTCAATGAGGTGGCCATCTACGAGCTTGTCTGCGATTTTTGCGGAATAAAGGTGTCGTTTGTGGACGCGGCTGGCAAAGAGTCGGTGGAACCTTGTTCCAGGTCTTAAACAGTAACCAGAATGGGATGCTGTCTTCGGAACCAGTCTGCTCGAAACGGCATCCCATGTTTTCAGGGTCTTACTTGAACGGGCGAGTGATTTCAGAACCGCACTTGATCCGGATGACCGCCGATTCGGGAGTCGGGGAGATTGTCGATGGCGGAGACCTCCTCGTCTGAAATGACGAAATCGAAGATCTGAATGTTCTCCCGGATCCTGTCGGCATGGACCGACTTCACAAGCGGAAGGACGCCCTTCTGAAGAACCCACCTGAGAGTGACTTGGGCGGGTGTTTTCCCGTACTTCGCAGCAATCTCTTTCAGCATGGTGTTGTCAAGCAGTTTTCCCCTGCCCAGAGGGCTCCATGCTTCGACCAGGATGCCGTTCTCCCGGCAGAGCTCGACGGTCTCCTTCTGAAGTAGGCCCGGATGGAACTCAATCTGGTCCACGGTTGGAGCCATGTTGGCCTTGGCAAGGATGGGGGCGATATGATGTGGGTAGAAGTTGCTGAGGCCGATTGAACGGACGAGCTTCTCATCTGCGAGCCGCTCCATCGCCTTCCACGTGTCCATGTTGATGGATTCCGCCCTGTCCCCGAACTGGAGCGTGTTGGCGGGCCAGTGGATCAGGTACAGGTCCAGATAGTCCATTCTGAGGTCCTTGAGCGTCTTCTCGCAGGCGCGGAGGGTCTTGTCATAACCCCTCTCCGAGTTCCATACCTTGCTGGTGATGAACAGATCCTGGCGCTGCTTTCCGCTCTGGCGGACACCTTCGCCCACCGAACACTCATTGCCGTAGACGGCGGCGGTGTCGATGTGGGTATAGCCGGTGGCGATGGCTTCCTTGACGGCATTGATGCAGGCTTCCCCGTCCGGGGTCAAGAATGTTCCGAAACCCAGGGAGGGGATGGCGCATCCGTTGGAAAGTAGCATGTTCATGTCTGGATGGTTTTTCCAAATATAATGCTTTCCGACTGATGTTCAAAGTGGTAGGGCCGTGTTTTATGATGGAAAGTTTTTCCTGCGCCCTTCCCGCCACAATGAACGTCCGAAAAATCTTCCTCTCCCTTGAGAGCGTATTTTCCAGACAACCCTTGGCCGGGAAGGGTCGTGAGCCTGTTTTCCTTTTTGCACCGCTTTTCGCTGTTTAGGCGGAAAAGACTTTCCGTCTAAATCGGCAAAAACCAGCGCGAAGGTAAAACAGCCCGCAGGGCGCAACGAATCCATACATGAAATACTATTTCTTCAAGACCGTGAAGGACGGCTCCCGCAACCGTCTCAATCCGCTTCCTTTCCAGACCGCGTCCGACGGGACGGCCATCATCCAGAAACTCAACACGCAGGTCGCCGCGGGCGGCATGAAGCTCCGGGAGGCCTATCCCATCGGGACGGTGTTCTGCTCGTCCATGTGCGAGCTGAGCGCACGGGCGGGGACTCCGTATTACTGCGCCGGTGACATCTATCCCATCCTCGAAGGGAACTCCAACTACGACTTCAACCTTCCTACGCCCACAAGGGAGATGCTGGACGCCTACGACGAGTACAAACAGCTGGCCAAGCAGGAGGCTGCGTCAAACCTTTTCGCGGGAAAGTCCGCCCAGACCGCCCCGAAGAAGCTCTCGCTGCTGGACAAGATCCGGTCGGAAAAACGTTACGCCGTCCCTCAGATAGAAAAGGACGGATTCTTCGTCCGTGAGGAGGACTGGTATCTTCTGATCAGGAACATCCTCACGAAGACCGCCACGATGATGACTGGTCCATCCGGAACCGGCAAGACGGAGTTGGTGGCCCTGGCCGGGAAAAAGCTTGGCCTGGAGGTCTGCATCTACAACATGGGGACGATGCTCGACCCGATTTCCGGGCTCCTGGGTGTGCACCGGCTCGTCCAGGGCGGCTCCGTATTCGACTATGCGAAGTTCACGGAGGATATACAGAAGCCCTGCGTCATCCTTCTTGACGAACTCTCACGAGCTCCGCTCAGCGCGAACAACATCCTTCTACCGTGCCTTGACTCCCGCAGGGAGCTCCCCGTCGACATCGCCGGCGGGAACGGTATGCGCAACATCAAGGTGCATCCGGACTGCGTATTCATCGCGACGGCGAACATCGGCGCGGAATATACCGGGACCACGCAGATGGACCGGGCGCTGGTTGACCGGTTCTTCATGCAGGAGATTGAATACATGGACGAGGACAGCGAGGCGAAAGTGCTCGCCAAGCGTTGCGGCATCGAGACGTCCGAGGCAAAGATCATCGTGGAGACGGCCAGGACTCTCCGGAGCCTGTTTTCCAAGGGTGATATATCCAGTACTGTCTCGACCCGCGAGACCCTCGGGGCGGGCAGGATGGTCGCGGACGGATGGACTGTCCTGGAGGCGATGGAGCGCTGCTTCCTTCCTTTCTACGAGGGGACCAAGACGGAAGGGGAGAGGAGTGTGGTCTACAAAACATTTCTCAAGCACTGACAATAATTCCAATCGCAGATGGAAAAGACCATTGCAGCCATGATTCTCGAATCGGTAAGACCCGAGCTGAGCAAAATGATAGAGGAAGCCGTCCTGTCGGCACTTTCGAAAATGCAAGAAAGACGTCACCTTCCCGAGATAGTGGGAGTTGCCCAAGCATCAGAGATCACAGGGTATTCGAAGAACAGTCTGTACCAGATGCACTCGAAAGGGATGATTCCTAGCGCCATTAAAGTCGGCTCAAAACTGATGTTCCGTACACGCGAATCGCAGGAATGGGTTAACTGTGGAGCGCCAAGGTAATATGAAAGGACTACTTGCCGACGATAAAATCCTCTACAACTATTCTGGGTTTTCCATCGGCCATTTTGCGCGTATCGTGAAAGATCGGTTCCGACGTCAGAGAGAGGACTCCTTCCTGCGAATACCGTTTAGACGTCATTTTCCATGTAAGGACTGTCGTTCTGATTTGGAAAGGAACAAAGACATGGAAACAGTCCATCTGCTTTTCTGCTCCAGGATTGACATCATCGAGCTTAAAATCTATATGGTCGTCGAATACCTCGGTCGTATCATAAATGGTCTGGACATCGGGAAAAAACGACGAATGAGAATTGCTTCTGTGGAAACGGACACAACTGTCATTCGCGCTAACGCGGATTTCGCAATTGTCAAGTGCCTCATTCCCGGAATTGATGAACAGCAAAGAAATACGTGGTAGGCTCAGATTAATCTCCTCGGAGATAGGGGTGACAAGAGCGCCATTAGTTGACAATCGAAAAGAGGGGGTGCGCCTTTTCGTCCAAGTATCTTGTGCGGTAATCGTTTCTGGAATCCCTGTTCCATTTGGGGTATAAATGACTCGCTTGAACTCTGGGCGAATCTCACAATTCTCTTCCCCGTTTTGAAACACTAAGGAGCAACAATGCAGATTCTGCGATTCAAGCCGAGTTTTTTCTGCTTCCAAAAGGATTCTTTTTATCCCCTCGCTCAAGCTCGGCAATCTTCTGGAATCCGAGAATGTCGTAATAGTATCGTGGTTGATGTCAAATGGGAACTGAGCCAAAACCTGCCCTTCTTCCATCCTCGCAAGGAGAATACAACGATTCATCCCGATCGTCCCTTTAGCAAAACCATACTCGAAGATGACGTTTGAATTGGGGACCAGTTTCGTCACACCGTTGCTGATATAGGACGTCACGGGTGACAGATCCGCGATGAAGGCGTCGCAGTGACGTATCTTGTTCAGGACCTCGGAATCAATGCTCGAAGTGCCAGTCCTGTCTCTTGTGTCTTGGTCGACATAAACATGGATGCCCTCCTTTTCCAATAACCGAACGGCATTGTCGATTGCGTCACGGATGATTTTCCTTACGTCAGGCCTGTCGGACTGCCAAGAGAAAAACAACTTGAAATGTTTCATTGCTCAATTCTACTTGATCGACAGCGATGTGTCGTGTCTCTACAAATATACTAATAATCTCTGCCCTTCGCGCCCAACCGCCACAATGAACGTCCGAAAAATCTTCCTCTCCTTCGAGAGCGTATTTTCCGGGACAACCCTTGTGGCTGTCGGGTTCGGTCCGTTTTCCTTTTCGCACCGCTTTTCGCCCTTTTCGGAAAAGACTTTCCATCAAAGAGCAAAAACCTGATGCAAAGATAAAACGGCCCGCTTCGGGCACTAAACAGATACACTTATGAAACCCACGATTGATCTTTTGAAGAAAGCCCTCGAGGCCTGTGCGAATGCGCACGGAGTGGAATTCTCGGACTGGAGCGAGGTCGATGCCCAGTTCGGTATCAAGTCGGAAACCGTCCCCGTCGTTTCCGACGTCAGGATGATCTGCGAGGCGTTCTACAGGAGCGCCTCGATGATTGAAACAGGATGGGGTTACACGACGGTCTTCCTGGATGAATGCCCCTACCGGGATGAGCTGGACGAGGCCACTCTGAAGATGGCCCTGCCATATGGAACTAACCTCTAAACCTCTAATCTGGAATGGACATGACTCTGACAAAAGAACAGAAAACGGAAGCCCTCCAAAAGGACTTCCTCGACCGCGACCAGGACTCCTTCGTGAAGATTCGCCGGACCGGACGCCTGGGCTGGGAATCTCTTATCCCTTCGGGGGGAAACTACTCGGACCTCCTCCGCGACTGCAGCGGGGAAGGCGACGTCGTCAAGGAGGCATACGGGATGGCACGGGACTACATCGTGGCGATGGACACGCCATACCGGGTCACGCTCAGGCTGTCCCCTGAGGCGAACTGCACGGATTCGAAAGTGGTTTACCTGTCTACCCGCGTCTTCGACGACGATGCTCTCCAGGAGGGACAGAAGATAGACACCTTCCTCGGGCTGGCCATCCACGAGGGTTGCCACCTGAAGTACACGGACTTCACGCAGATGGCGTCTGCACCGAACCGGATTGTCTCGAACCTGATCAATATCCTCGAGGACGAGCGCATCGAGCGCCTGTGCGGGGACCAGATGCCGGGCTACGCCAACTACCTGAAGGCGACGAAATACTACATGTTCGACCTCTATCTCCAGCGGAAGAAGGAGAAGGGCGTCTCGGAGGATCTGGAGGCCCCGGTGCGTCTCTTCAATGCGATCCTCGCGCTTGTCCGCTACCCGAAGGCCCTCGTCCGGGAGGACCTGGAAGAGTTCGTCGAATACCTCTGGAAGGTCCGGGAGATTATCGTGAATTACCCCAGTACCCCGGAGGAAGTGAGCGCTGCGGCCGAAGCCATATATGCGGTCATCAAGGAGTTCTTCGAAAAGCAGATGGCCCCCCCGCAGGAAGCTCGGTCCGAGGATGATTCTCATGGCGAAACCGGGGAGAGCGACAAGAAGGAGGAGAATGGCGACGACTCTTCTGGGGGAAGAGATGGTGCTGGCAAATCCTGGGAGCAGGGGCGGAAAGAAGAGAAGACAGCACCCAAGGACGAAGATAGGGAAAGTTCCGCCGGAACGCGAAATCGAGAAGAAGAAGGTAAAGAGGAGGTCTCTGAGAATGACAATTCCGGCCTCACCCAGGAACAGCGCTCCGAACTGGAGAAGAAGGTTACCGATGCTCTCCGGCAGCTTGAGAATGAACTCGGGGAGATGGAGGAGATCGCCTCGGGACCCGAGAAGGGAGGCGAGCCCCTGGACGAAGGCGACATGGCGGACTGCGTGAAGAAGGACAGTGCGCAACTCGCCGGAATCTGCGAGAACATGGTGGACATCGGTGAAGGCGGCCGATCGGTTCTCTACCGTGCCCGGGAGCAGCGAGATGCCTACGACGATTCACTTCGCCGGGTGCGCAAGTACATACCCGCGGTCGCCAAGACCCTCCACGGCCATTGCAGCGAATATCAGGTGACCTACCGGGGGATGCGCAGCGGAGTGCTGGACACCGGGAAGCTGGCGGAGGCATTCCAGGGCGTGCAGACTGTCTATCTCCGCGAAGGACGCGTCCGTTCGGACCGGATGGCCGTTTGCATCCTCATCGACGAGTCCGGCTCGATGTACGGGGAGAAGATTCGGGCGGCGAGGGACCTGTCCGTGCTTCTGAACGAGGCCGTCGCGACCATCCCGGTCATCGACCTGTACATCTACGGGCACACCTACGGCGACCGTTGCCGGGATTCGTACTATGAGGGGAAGCAGATAGCAGAGCTACAGGTCTACAGGGAGAAGGGGTATGCCCCGAAGAAAGCCCTCGGCGGGGTAGAAGCCCGATCCGGCAACCTCGATTCCGTGGCCATCCGAGAGGCGGCTGGCCGTATGAAGAAGTTCTCATCCTGCCGGAAGAACCTCATGTTCGTCATAACGGACGGCGCCCCGAACGAGCGATACGAGCAGCTTCGGAACACCGTGAAGGAACTGGAGAAGTCGGGGATGGACATTGTGGCGGTCTGCATCGAGCCCAGCTACGATCCTTCGATGCTCTATACGCATCACGTGAAGTTTACCGACATGAGCCGTCTGGCTATAGATCTTGGGAAGATGATCAAGAAAGCCATATTGAAGAGCGCCGTCCGTCACAGCGATTAATCAAGGTGCTGTATGAGCATGGATGAAATGAAATCACAAGTGGCGGGGTGGATACGTTCCAGAACAATGGACGGTAGCCTCGCGGTGGACCAGATAAGACGCTTCAATGACGTGTATGGCCTTCTCCACCAGGGTGTGGCCCACTTCTGGTTCCGGAAGACGGACGGTTCGCTGAGAAGCGCCTACGGAACGCTGGATATGGACATCATTGGTCGACATAACGGGGTTCCGGAAGGGGAGGAGAGAAACGGTCGGGCTTTCAATGGGACGGTGTCTTATTTCGACCTGGAAAAGGATGCGTGGCGTTGTTTCAAGGCCGACTCCGTCCAGGAGGTGGATTACGAATACGGACGGTTTTGACCGCCCTCCGGCCGAATGACGAGCATCCGGTTCCCGGAGGGCGGATCGAACGGTGAGTCCACGCAGCATCCCGGGCGGGGATGGGAAGAAGGCCTGCGATCAGTCGGTCCCGACGGCCATATCTACGATCTCCCGGGGAATCTCGACGGTGTAGTCGTACACGCCGATGTCGTTCGTGTCTTCGAGGTCGTCGTAATACGTCTCGACGAACTTGACCTGCTCGTCTTCACTCAGGGAGTCGAAGTAGGATCCGAGCCACTCGTTGAAGGCGTCGTTCTTGGCGTCCTCGTCATCCTCCTTCTCCTCTTCGTCGCCCGAGGACGCCGGTTTGTACTTGAACAGTCCCGCTTCCTCGAGTGTCTCCATGAGGCCGTCGGGCTCTTCCAGGAAGCCGTTCTCGAAACCGTAGATGAGCCAGTGGCGGTAACAGGCTTCGCCCGCCGCCTCCCGATAGGCGGACACAAGGTCCTCATAGAGGGAAGGGAGCTTCTCCTGGAGACCGAGTTTCTCGATGTCGGTCTCCCCGCCGTTTTCGCGGATGAGTGAGACCAGCTGGCGGACCTGCTCGTCTTTGAGCATCACGGATCCGTCACCCGTGGCGTACTCGCCACGGCCGCTGCAGTGGTAGCCGAGGCAGACCTCGACACTGATTTTGAATTCTTTCATGGTATGTGTGATTAAGGGTTTGAGAATCAGCTGGCAATGCTTGGATAATGGAAGCCGTATTCCTCGGCCGCATCGGCGAGCGCGGCTTTGAGGGCGCGGCGAGCGCGACAGACGCGCGTTGCGGCGGCGTTGGGTGTCCATCCCTCGACGGCCGCGATCTCCTTGGTGGCGTATCCTCCCGCGAGAAGGCGAATGACACGCTCGTTCTTGTCGCCGAGCCTGTGCGCCTCGCGCCAGACGCCCAGTTCCGACTCTTTTCGCTCAACCTCCCTGTCTGCTGCGTAACAGGAAGTAGCGCTCCATGCTTCGGGGGAGATGCGGCGACTGTCGTCTCCCAGTTCGCTGAAGTCGAGTTCCTCTTTGTCACCGGTGCTCATGACGTACATGGACTCGGAGATGCCGATGCGCTTCATTTTGTAGTCGATCGCATCTTTGACGCAGTTGACCGAGATTCGGCCGACCCATGTGGAGAACTTTGACCTGGTGGGGTCATAGCCGTCGAGGGAACGCCAAACCTTCATGGCGACGTCCTGCACCATGTCCTCGATGTCCTCCTTGGAAAAGAAGTGCTTGTGCCCGATTTTGTCGGAGAAACTGTTCGTGAAACGGACCACCGCGAAGCGTGCGGTGGAAAGAAGGGATTGCTGCTCGGCAGCGGATAGTGAATGAGAAGAACTCATGGATAGTTTATTTTAAACACTAACGTTTCGCGTAATGCTCCACCGTGGTCGTTTCGGACTCGGTTGGCGTCACCTGCACCCGGAGGCACAAGCTACTCTGAGTGATCTTGCGATCACCTGTCAGGCACGCATACCTGACTATTTGGCAAAGAACTTAATGGTGCTACGTCGGAAAAGCCCGAGTATGCAGCAACAAAATTAACTGCAATAATCGCGCCATGACCTGATAAAGAGTATGTGACAGTTAGGAATATGACATCATAGGCGAGTTGCCCTTCTACTGTACTCGAGTTCTTCTTCGGTCGGCGGATCGATCCGGAAGGTAAACCTTCCTTTCTTTCCCTTCTGGAGATCGCTGTATGGACCGACAGGAGGAAGGTTAAGATATAACTTTCCTGCGGGATTTATGTCGCCGTCCTCCTCCCGGGTTTTGTCGTTCGTACTGATTAAAAAGGCAAGACGGCTCATTCCCTCGCTCTTATACAGAAAACTGTCTTGAAGATACTTTTCGGAAAGCCTGTATAATGTTTGGAAAAACTGTCGGGCCTGATGGGAACCGTCATCATAAACGAAAAAGCTGGTTTCATGTGCGGCGTTCTTTTCCTCTTTCTCGCGGAAGCAGCCGTCAAGAGGAAAATAGGTAAGACCCAAATCGAGCATGTCTTTCTCAAGGGCAGCTGAGGATGCCAAGTTTTCCTTCTTGTATCGTCTGGTCCCGTCTGGGTTCTTCCTTCGGAATGCGGAAATGACGGCACAATTGCGTTGAAGGAATCCGGATTCGGCCATCTGAGCGTCAAATGTTGCACCATCATTTGGTGGATATTTGACCTTGGGGCGCTCG
>JAEEGK010000845.1_pt1 | contig 76690 bp, 72 predicted proteins | sample 8958771 | NCBI WGS metagenome assembly JAEEGK01 (sample SAMN16246547, study PRJNA631951) | gut metagenome | biome: gut microbiome; feature: rumen; material: SC-attached | host: Bos | place: Iran: Karaj | collected 2018-10
TAAAGTAATAGAGCTGATTATCATTTTGATCTACTAACTTTATTCTCACATGTGATACATCATAGGTGTGAAGCTCTGTCAAAAGTGTGTGACTGGCCTTAGCTTCAATCCTTGGAGATGTAACAGCTTCCTTTGTAATGGTCTTTACTACCTGATCATTTTTAATTGCTTCAAAACGATATTCTCTAGATTCACCACCCCAATCGCCAATGAATTTGTTATAAATTGGAACCGCCTTAGAAGGGCTAATCCTATGAATGACCACGAGCCTAAATGCTAACCATGCAAGTGAAGGTGTTATCTTATACCCCTTTACAGCCACCTCATTAAGGGCTTTTGTAATAAGCTTAGCCTGCCTTTTGGTAAAGCTTCCATCTTTTTCTACCGCATCTCCAACATAGTCATTAATCAAAATTGGACCATGTTTTAAATTCTTGTATTCACTGTCCTCTGGGAAATATTCCTTAATCAGCTGATCATTCTTGTACATCTTTACAGAATCAGCATTTGTAATAATGTATGAACGCCCTCTATTACAAGCTGGATGCTCGCCTATATCAAAGCTACTTGTAACCTCCAGTACATTTTCAGTCTCAGAAAAGGCTGAGTAAACAGCGGCTGCCAGCTTTGGATTTCTAAACATGTCCATGACACCGTGATAGCAAATCCTGTCACCTGCCCCAAAATCCTTGTGGGTATTGTAATCAAACATACACCAGCCAAATGAACCAGCAATATCTATCTCACCTGCTATGGCATCTAAAACATTGGCATGTCTAAGTGCATGTTCTTGCCTATGTTCCTCGTCGTCAAATGATTTCGTAGGATACATGTGACCATTGTACTCACTCACAAGATATGGCTTATCTTCATCAGAAGTTATATCTGCCTTTTTAGAGCACCCCTTATTATCTCCTGAATGAACAAAATCATTGTAAGTATATACATCTTCTAATAAAGAACTCTTAGCATGGGCTCTAACCCCTCCTGTCGGTCTTGTTGGGTCACAAATATGCGCCATCTCGTTAGTTCTCTTATAAAAATCATCATCGTCAATCGATTCGTTTATACGGACTCCCCACAAAATAATGGATGGATGATTTCTATATTGAAGAATCATTTCCTTTACTGTATCTACTGCTATGTCCTTCCATTTATCTCCACCAATATGCTGCCATCCAGGTATCTCGGTAAAAACTAAAATACCAAGTCTGTCACATTCATCGATAAAATACTGAGACTGTGGATAATGAGAAGTACGTACCGCATTTACAGCAAGCTCTTCCTTTAAAATCCTAGCATCAAGACGCTGCATTGATTCTGGCATGGCATAGCCAACATATGGAAATGACTGATGCCTATTCAATCCCCTTAGCTTTACTCTTCGACCATTCAAAAAGTACCCAGTCTTTTTAAACTCAGAATTTCTAAAGCCAACTGTTCCCACATGTTCATCAAGCACCCTATCCTCATATACAATCTGAGTCTTCACCTGATATATATGAGGGCTTTCAATGTCCCACAATTTAACAGTCGTAGGAGCCGAGGTAATATTAATTAAATAGCCTTCCTCTACCTCTTCAATATTTCCAATAGGCTGAGAAAGCAAAAGTGTATCGTCCAAATACTGCCTTACAAATATCTGCTCTTTTTCTGAAAGCTTAAAAATATTCTTTGTTAAAAGACATTCTGATTTAAGAATACCCTGCACTTTCATCATTTTAATCTGCTTAGGAGAACGTTTATTAGTTGATATTCTTTCAAGAAGAGCCGGTTGTAGAAATACGTCTTTGAAATGAACCTTCTCCATTACCTCAAAATAAACATCGCGATAGATTCCCCCGTATGTCATATAGTCAATCACATATCCAAAAGGTGGTTGATCAAGAGTCTCATTAGAATCCACCTTTACAGTGATAAGATTTTCATCCCCATATTTAAGAACTTTAGAAACATCACAAGAAAATGCTGTGTAGCCACACTCATGGTGGCATACATGCTGACCATTAATATATACATCAGCCAGATGTCCCACTCCTTCAAAAGTAAGTTTAATCGTCTGCTTTTCCCACTGAGGAGGAGCCACAATAATCTTCTGATAGCAAGACACCATCTGGTATGTAGACTCATCAAAATATGAAAGTGGTGTCTCCTTTACCGTATGAGGAAGGCTAACAGTCTGGCTATCCTTCATAGGTATTCTTATCATGTCTTCTGTAAAAACCTCATTGAATTTCCATTTTCGGTCTAAGTATATTCTTTGTCCCATTATTCATCCCTTTATTTTGCAATACCATCTACCATAACATCTACAACTTCGGCTAAAGCCTGTGGATACCCCTTACCATTCTCCTGAAGAAAATCTCCCATCAAAAGCTTATCGATGCAAGCTTCATACATAAGCTTTATGATATTCTCATCAATTTGACGAATCTCGCCATTATCCATGCCTTTTTTAATTAACTCAAAGGTCTTATCCCAGCCGCTGTCCAATCTATAAATAAGCTTCTCATAAGCCATAGGATACTTTTCAGCCAATTGATGCATAGCAGTATAATCAAAACCATAGTGAGACTCTGGAAGCACCGCCAGTATCCCTCTGATTTTTTCTATAGTAGAAAGACTATCATCATAATATATTTTATCCTCTGCCTCTTTGATAAGATCAAATGCATAATCAAGCATCTCACACATCAATTCGTTCTTATCTCTAAAAACAGTATAGATAGTCTTCTTGCTCATCTTCATTTCTGTTGCCAAGTCATCCATTGTAAACTTTGGCCCTTTTGCTTTAAATACATTAAGAGCGCCTTCTAAAATTTTCTCGTTCATCTCTCTTCCTCCCAAAACTAGCTTAGCGTAATTCAGTTTCCATACTTAAATTTTAACAAATTAGGGAAACTAACTCAACGCAAATACGTTTATACATTTTTCACAATTTCTTCGCAATATTTTTGTTGACAAATCACAGTTTAGGCTTTATCATATCCTTCGGTAAAAAGAAAAGAGATTAAGGAGGAAATAAGAATGTTCGAAGAAGTATCATTCCAGATGTACACAATTTATTCAGATTATGAGAAGTATTGCCACAAGCAGAAAAAGGAAGGCAAGGAGCCAGTATCATTTTTCAAGTACGCTTTTGGACAGTACTAAGAGAAAATAAAAATCAAAGCCTTGATTCATTTTGAATCAAGGCTTTTTTATTTGTAATGTATGTCTATATGCCCTTTAAAAAAAGATAAATTAGTTCTTGTTCTTGAAGTACTCGTCAATAGCTGCAGCTGCTGTCTTACCAGCGCCCATAGCAAGGATAACTGTTGCTGCACCTGTTACAGCATCACCACCTGCGTATACAGCGTCCTTAGTAGTAGCGCCCTGCTCTGTAGCAATGAGGCAACCCTTCTTGTTAGTCTCAAGACCAACAGTTGTGCTAGAGATAAGTGGATTTGGAGATGTACCAAGTGACATGATTACTGTATCACACTCGATTTCGTACTCACTACCTGGAATCTCTACTGGGCGACGACGACCTGAAGCATCTGGCTCACCAAGTTCCATCTTGATAACCTTGCATCCACGAACGCTTCCCTCTTCATTAACAAGAATCTCAACTGGATTCTGAAGAAGATCAAAGATAACGCCCTCTTCCTTAGCGTGGTGAACTTCCTCAGCACGTGCTGGAAGCTCTGCCTCACTACGACGGTAAACTACATGTACCTCAGCTCCGAGACGAAGTGCTGTACGAGCAGCATCCATAGCAACGTTACCACCACCAACTACAACTACTTTCTTACCGCGAGCGATAGGTGTATCATAACCCTCCTTGAATGCCTTCATAAGATTGTTTCTTGTAAGGTATTCATTTGCAGAGAATACGCCGTTAGCCTGCTCACCAGGAATATGCATAAACATTGGAAGACCAGCTCCTGAACCGATAAATACAGCCTCAAAGCCTTCCTTTTCCATAAGCTCATCAATTGTAATAGAACGACCGATGATTACGTTCTTTTCGAACTTAACGCCGAGAGCCTTAACATTTTCAACTTCAGCCTTAACTACCTTCTCTTTTGGAAGTCTGAACTCTGGGATACCGTAAACAAGTACACCACCCATCTCGTGAAGTGCCTCAAATACAGTAACATCATAACCAGCCTTAGCAAGGTCACCAGCTGCTGTAAGACCTGAAGGGCCTGAACCAATAACAGCTACCTTGTGGCCATTTGGAGTAGATGTGTTCTTAGGCTTGATGCCGTTCTCTCTAGCCCAGTCAGCTACAAATCTCTCAAGCTTACCAATTGCAACAGCCTCTCCCTTGATACCGCGGATACACTTACCCTCACACTGTGACTCCTGTGGGCAAACACGACCGCATACTGCAGGAAGTGCTGATGACTCAGAAATAATCTCATAAGCCTTCTCGAAATTTCTCTCCTTAACTTCCTGAATGAAAGCTGGAATATTAATAGAAACAGGGCAGCCACCTACACACATAGGCTTCTTGCAGTTAAGGCAACGAGATGCCTCTGCAACTGCCTCTTCCTCTGTATAACCAAGACATACCTCTTCAAAGTTTGTAGCACGAACCTTTGGGTCCTGCTCAGAAATAGGTACTCTAACCATCATATCTGCCATTATTTGTCACCTCCACAATTTCCGCAGCCACCGTGATGTGTATCGCCTTCCTGCTGCTTAAGAAGTGCTCTACCCTCTTCTGTCTTGTACTGCTTTGCTCTAGCCATAGCCTGATCAAAATCAACAAGGTGACCATCAAACTCTGGACCATCTACACATGCGAACTTAACCTCATCGCCAACAACAAGACGACAAGCACCGCACATACCTGTTCCATCAACCATGATAGGGTTCATAGAAACAACTGTTGGAATGCCAAGTTCCTTTGTAAGGAGGCAAACAAATTTCATCATAATCATAGGACCGATTGCTACGCAGTGGTCGAACTTCTTGCCCTCATCAACAAGTGCCTGAAGCTGCTGGCAACCGTTACCGTGGAAACCGTAGCTACCATCATCTGTAGCAAGATAAAGCTCATCTGCTACTGCACGCATCTCATCCTCATAGAAAAGGATATCCTTTGAACGAGCACCAATGATAACTGTAGTCTTAACTCCATGCTCCTTGAGCCACTTAACCTGTGGGTAAACTGGTGCAGTACCAACACCACCAGCGATAAATACGATATTCTTCTTTTTAGTCTCCTCTAAATCAGCCTCGATACAAAGCTCAGATGGCTGTCCAAGAGGTCCAACAAAATCAGCGAAGGCATCACCTGCATTAAGCTCTGCCATTCTCTCAGTAGAAGCGCCTACTGTCTGGAATACTATAGTAATAGTGCCCTCAGCTCTATCATAATCGCAAATTGTAAGAGGGATTCTCTCGCCCTCCTCATCAATCTTTACAATGATAAACTGACCTGGTAAACATCCGTCAGCAACACGTGGTGCCTTAACCACCATAAGGAAAATCTTATCTGAAAGCTTTTCCTTTTTAAGAATTGGATACATAAAACTAGACTCCCTTCCCTTTTTCTTCCTTTTAGTATTGTATTATAGCTTTACACTGTCGCGTTGTAAAGTGCTAAAGTAAAAGAATCATATAATAATGTAGTAAAAAAGTTACTATCCGAAAATGAATAGTAACTTTCAACATTAACTAAAATAAACTAACTCATCCTCTGGCTTCTCAGCAGGTTCAACACTGACTGGATAAAGAACCGGTCCCTTACCCTTATATTCCTTAGCAAATTCCACTTTAATCTGTGCTGTAATATCAATCCAGCTACGATGACCAAGTGTAGATGCCTTGTCCCATTTGCATTTCATGCCTAGGAACTGAATATCTTCTACACAACATGTCATAGCAAATCTACCTGGAATAAATACGTCACGTCTCAACTTGCCATCATTAGGATTGTAGACAAGACCAAGGAAATGAATTGTCTTGCCATCGTATTTCTTTGGTGTCTCCATGCAATCCATAAACCAAAGTGCATAATCAGCATCTGTTATCTCAATAACATCAGCATTAATATCAAATGGAAGCTCCTCTGGTGAATCATCGATAGAACCATCTGCCCTCTCATAAACAATCTGAGCAGGTCTATTCATTGACTTAATCTGACCTCTAAATTTAGTCTTTGGAGTATCATCTGTACAACGATTAATAATAACTACCTCAGCCTTAAAAATCTGCTCCATAATCATTGTGCGCATATTGTTAAGGTACATTTCAAATGTAGTAGCATCTACTGTAGCAAGTGACTGAGCTGGAACCCATCCCTCTGGAAGAGGCTCATCATAAATCTTATCAACACCCCAAGTACCATTGTACTCAAGGAAGATAACATCTGGATTATATTCGTTAGAAATACGAGTAAGATTCTCAAGATTGAAATCCTCTTCAGAATCAATTGTAGCTACCTTAGCATTAACTGTTTTGAGCTTTTCAATATCGTATTCTACTTCACCATCCTCACAAGATAGAATAAGAATCTTATCCTCACCGCCAGCAGCAAAATCATTTTCAAATAATGTCTCCTGAATAAGGGTAGTCTTACCACTATCCATGAATCCAGTGAAGACATAAACTGGTATATCTCTAGCCATAAAAACCTCTAACTATCTAAATAAACTATATCTTAGCTTGAAACTATTTTGAATTATAATCCAAAAAGCTCCTCTAACTTGTGCTCATCAATATCTGCACCGATTACAACAAGACGTCCTGTGTAATCTGGCTCACCAGAACGAAGCTCATATTCGCCATCAACAAAATCAAAGTAAATCCATCCGCCCTCTACAGACTCTACCATGCCCTTAGAGCGAAGAACTGTACCGTAGTCGTTTGTATTAGCAAATGCCTTCATAGCCTTCTCTATTACAGACTTTTCGAACTTGTGAGGAGTCTCAATACCCCATGTGTCAAATACTTCATCTGCATGATGGTGATGATGATCGTGATCATGGCAACCGCATGTGCAGTTCTCGCCATGTTCATGATGGTGATGCTCATGCTCGTCGTGGTCATGGTGATGATGTTCATGCTCATCATGGTCGTGATCATGGTGATGGTGCTCGTGCTCCTCATGGTCGTGGTCATGATGATGTTCATGCTCATCGTGGTCGTGATCATGGTGATGGTGCTCGTGCTCCTCTTCCTCATGCTCATGAGCCTCTTCTGCAAGATGCTTCATCTCAGAAGCTAAATTATCCTGACCTTCCATAACTGAAAGAAGCTTCTCTCCTGTAATCTCATCCCATGGTGTTGTAATGATAGCAGCCTTTGGATTAAGCTTCTGAATCTGCTTAACACAGAACTCAAGCTGATCCTCTGTAGCTGTCTGTGAACGTGAAAGAACAACTGTTGTAGCGAACTCAATCTGATTGTTGAAGAACTCGCCAAAGGCCTTCATCTGCTTAGATGCCTTAAGAGCATTAACTACTGTAACAAGACCGCAAAGCTTAACATCTGCTGTCTCTTCTAACTTAATAACTGAAGTCATAACATCTGACAGTTTACCTACTCCAGATGGCTCAATAAGAATTCTGTCTGGGCTAAACTTCTCGAGAACCTCGTGAAGGTTCTTATCAAAATCTCCTACAAGTGAGCAGCAAATACATCCAGAATTCATCTCTGAAATAGTGATACCTGCGTCCTTAAGGAAACCACCGTCGATACCAACTTCACCGAACTCATTCTCAATAAGAACTACCTTTTCACCCTTGTATGCTTCCTCAAGCATCTTCTTAATGTAAGTAGTCTTACCTGCGCCTAAAAAACCTGAAATTATATCAATCTTTGTCATTAGTAATACCTCTTTTCTCAAAGAATAATTTTGAATTCACCAACAAGATATTTTACCATATAAATGCAAAAAATAATAGCCCACTTACAAAAAGCGGGCTATCCTTATTGATTTAATTTTTCAATTAATCCATCTCATCAAGTGCAATTCTTTCGATATGCATTGCGAGATATCCTATTTCGGCACTGTCGATATCTTTGCCTAGACTCTTACTTAATTCTTTGCAAATGTTTGTTGCCATCTTGAATGAGTTTGCTGCAGTTGCATTGATATAGTCGTTCATATCAAGCTTTATGATCTCTCCCTTTAACGTACGGGCAATCATGTATCGAATATGATTCAACAGCCTATTATATGACAATGATTTGATGTCAATTTTCTTACTGGTCTCTGCCTCTACCAATGTCACACACTGTCTAACAGCTTCTGCCATCTGCATAGCTTGTGAAACAGCCTGGTCCATAATAGATGAATGTATATGTAGGGCTATATATCCAATCTCGTCATCGGTCAACTGAACACCTAGACGATCTAAAATGATATCCTTAGCTCTTTCTGCTACCTTAAACTCAGTATGAAATAATACTCTTATATCATCGGTCAAGGGGTTTCTAAGCTGCTCATTATTTCTACTTCTTTTTACAGCATATTCAATATGGTCTGCCAGAGGCAGCATCACATCCCTATCAATGGTATGAAATTCTGCCTCGGCCCCATCTAAAAGTTCATTTGCAATTTCAAGATATACGGGATCAATACTTGTCGCTAAATCCTTTTTATCTCCGCGCTCTGTGGACTCTAATAGGGAATAAATCATACAGTCATCAGCTACATCAATTGTTTCACTGACGTGTTTTCCAAAACCCACTCCCTTGCCCATAATCAGAAATTCCTGAGTAGTATTCTCCGGAATACCGATAAGAGCGTTGTGATTTAACACTTTCTCAACTCTGTACATCTTAAACTCCTAAAATAAGTTTACTCGTAAAAATCTACTGCAAGTAAATCTTCACCAGCCTTGATTTCGCCATCAGCGAGACGACGAAGCTTCTGGTTGCCCTTAAGCTCAGTGCAAAGTACAGGAGTTGCAATTGAAGGTGCGTTCTTAGAAATGTAATCTAAGTCTGCCTCCATAAGTAAGTCTCCCTTCTTAACCTTCTGTCCATTTGTTACATGAACGTTGAAGCCTTCACCCTTAAGCTTAACTGTGTCAATACCAAAGTGAAGAAGCATAGCTACATCATCATCTGTCTTGAATCCGATAGCGTGCTTTGTATCAAATACGAAAACTACTGTTCCGTCTGCTGGAGCTACTACCTTACCATCGTTAGGAGTAACAACTGCACCGTCACCCATCATCTTCTGAGCGAAAACCTCATCTGGAGTCTCAGCTAAATCAGCTGCAACACCTGAGATAGGGCTACCAAGAACAACAGTCTTTACAACCTCGCCTGTTGGCTCAGCTGAAGTCTGAGCAGCTGCCTCATCTGCAACTGTCTCACCTGCTCCATTATATTCTACATTTGGAGCTGTCTCAAGATAATCTTCAAGATTAGACTTGATAACTGTAACGTGTGGTCCGTAAATTACCTGAACACCGTTACCCTTGTGAACTACACCTGAAGCGCCTGTAGCCTTAAGCATAGCGTCGTTAACGAGCTCTGACTTGTGTACTGTTACACGAAGTCTTGTTGCGCAGCAGTCAACATCAGAGATGTTAGCCTTACCACCAAGACCATTACAGATCTTCTCAGAAGTCTGGTCACCCATAGACTCCTTCTTTGCATTGTAGTCAGCACGTCTGTAAAGCTTAACTTCCTCGTCAGCGTCACGACCTGGTGTCTTAAGATCAAACTTCTTGATAAGGAATGTGAACAAGAAGTAGTAAACGATGAAGTAACCAACACCTACTACTGGTACCCATACCCAGCTTGTAAGCTTGTTTCCAGGAAGAACACCGAAAAGAATTAAGTCGATGATACCGCCTGAGAATGTCATACCAACACCAACGCCAAGGATGTGCATTAACATGTAAGATGCACCAGCGAAGATACAGTGGATACCATAAAGAGCTGGAGCTACGAATAAGAATGTGAACTCGATTGGCTCTGTGATACCTGTAAGCATTGATGTAAGAGCTGCAGAAAGAAGAAGACCACCAACTTCTTTTCTCTTCTCTGGAAGAGCTGTTCTGTACATAGCAAGAGCAGCACCTGGAAGACCAAGGATCATGAATGGGAACTTACCAGACATGAAACGTGTAGCTGATACTGCGAAGTGGCTAATTGTATCCTGTGCACCAAGCTGTGCGAAGAAGATGTTCTGTGCACCCTCGATGAGCTGACCATTAACCTCAAGTGTTCCACCAAGTGATGTCTGCCAGAATGGAAGATAGAATACGTGGTGAAGACCAAATGGGATAAGAAGTCTTTCCATGATACCATAGATCCATGTTCCTGCGTAACCAGACTCCATAACGATACCACCTACTGCAGCGATACCCTGCTGAACGAATGGCCATACGAAGAACATAGCAATACCAACAACTGTATATGTCAAACCTGAGATGATAGGAACGAATCTTGTACCACCGAAGAATGATAATACCTGTGGAAGCTGAATCTTATAGAAACGGTTGTGAAGTGCTGCAACACCAAGACCTACGATCATACCACCGAATACACCCATCTGTAATGAAGTGATACCGCAAACTGAAGTTGTTGCACCCTCAAGTAATGCCTCTGTACCGCCATTGATTGTGATCATAGCGCCGATTGAAGCATGCATGATTAAGAAAGCGATTGCACCAGCAAGAGCTGCTACTTCTTTCTCTTTCTTTGCCATACCAATTGCAACACCGATAGCGAAGATAATTGGTAAGTTAGCAAATACAATGTTACCTGCGTCTGACATAACAGTAAGAATAGCATTACCTACTGTGCCAGGGCCTAAAACTGAAGTGAGGTGATAAGTCTCAAGCATTGTTGCGTTTGTGAACGAACCACCGATTCCGAGAAGCAAACCTGCTACTGGAAGAAGAGCGATTGGGAGCATGAAGGATCTACCTACACGCTGCAAAACACCAAAAATTTTGTCTTTCATTTTTTAATCTCCTATACATGAAAAATTTTGTCGCACTTACATAGGCATTATGTCTTTTTTGCCACTAGATGGGTTTTGGGCATAAAAAAAGACACGAACCCACATAAATACAAAAAGTTATTATGTATAGTTCGTGCCTTGATTGGTTACAAGTTACACACTACGATTAAAGAATTTAGCATGATATTATACCGGTGTCAATAGTTTTTCGTAATTTTCGTAAACGTTTAAGTAACTTTTTTCGAAAAACCACCACTACCGCACCATTTCAACCTTTTTGCCTATCAAATATATATTATATTACTCTTCTCTTTTTCTATATAAATCACTTCACACAATTCTCTTCTCAGAGTATAATTAGCAAGTATATTTTATTAATTAAGAAAGAATTGAGATTATTTATGATTAAATTAGTTGCAACAGATGTAGACGGTACACTTGTAAAGGACTCTTCTCCTGAAGTGTACTCAGAAATGATAGAAATGATTAAGAAGCTCCGTGCGCAGGATATAATTGTCTGTATCGCAAGCGGACGCCAATATGGCAGCATCTCAAAAATGTTTAAAGAAGTGGCCAACGATTTGATTTTCATTGCAAACAACGGCGCCCACATCAAATGTCGCGGTGTTGATATGCACATTTCGAAAATTGACCGCCCTTATGTGGAGGAGCTTACAAAGGAACTTCGTCAGATTCCTGATTGTGAAAAAGCATACGAGGGCGCTGGAGTCACCTACCTTGAGACTAAAAACGAAGATTTCATTCATGTAATTAGGGATCAATATAGAAATGACGTGGCATTTGTAGATGATGTTTTAGCAGAAAATGTTGACCTTGTTAAAATCTCCATCTTCAACCGCCCTTCTATTAGAAAGCTAGGTGAGGAAAAGCTCATTCCTGAGTGGAGCGACCGCCTAAAGGCTGTTATGGCTGGTGAGGACTGGGTAGATTTTATGGATAAGTCAGTAGATAAGGGAAATGCCCTAAAGACTATTCAGGATTTCTTCCATATTAGTCCAGATGAGACCATGGTATTTGGTGATAACAATAATGACATCGGTATGCTTGATGTTGCCACTGAAAGCTATGCTGTAGAAACAGCACCAGATGTGGTTAAAGCTCACGCAAAGCATATATGCCCTTCTTGGAAAGAAAAGGGAGTTTATCAAATCCTTGCAGAAAAATTTGAAGAAATATAGATTATTAATGCAATAAGGACGAGCACTGCGCTCGTCTTTATTTTACACAAAATGCCATCTCTTTTTCACTGGATAATGTTCCCCTGCGAGCCAAAAACTTTTCGTACTAATACTATCCCAGTCCTTATTACTAAATTGATTATCATAAATAACATAACAAAGAATCACGTTTTTATATTCTTTGGGATTCAACTGAATATCTAACCTATCTGTATCGGTATTCATTTGAATCTCAGCAGCTATCCCATTAGCAAAAACTAAATTTTCCATATACAAATCGTAAAGATAGCCAATGATTGGTAAATCAGTTTTATTGGTTACGGTAGCATCTACTTCCACAACTTTAAAATCTATGCCATCAACCATATCGCTTAGAATTCCGTCTCCATATCTGACCACTGCCTCTTCACTAGAAAATAACCGAGCTCCATTAATAGTAAGTTCCAATTCTTCTGTCCATGATGAAGTCTCTCCAATCTCAATATCTTTATATACTACTTGTGGACACCTTTTATTTACCTTAATAACATTTATAATAAATAGTCCAAAAATAATTATAAAAGCTACAATCCCAATAAACTTATATTTTTTCAAGTCGTCCCTCTTTCATCATAAATAATTCATCTGATAGTTTTTCTAATTCATCTAAATCATGGGAAACTAAAATAATAAGTGCCCCTCGCTCCTTTTCCTCTAGAAGAATCTTTTGCAAATTTACAACCGACTCATCATCTAAACCATTTGTTGGCTCGTCTAACAAAATCAAATCCGGCTTTTCCATGATAGCTGCAGCTATTCCAAGCTTCTGCCTCATACCTAGAGAATACTGTCTACATTTTTTCAAAACGTCATTCTCAAGCCCGACTCTTCTAATTGTCTCAATAATATCCGTATCAGTTGCCTTACTTTTTATTGAGCTAATAACCTTCAGATTATCGAAAGCACTTAGTCCACCGGGAAATCCTGGATACTCAATTAATAATCCCACACTTTCCGGAAAATCCATATCTTTTCCCAGGACTTTTCCATCAATGGTTATAGTCCCCTCATCAACATGTAAGAGACCGCATAATGCTTTTATGAACATTGTCTTACCAGAACCATTTTTCCCTCTTATTCCATAAATCTTCCCAGACTCAAATTCTCCAGAGATATTATCTAAAATCAATTGTTTTCTAATTGTCTTTTTTATTCTATTAACTGTTATCTTCATAGCTCACCTATAAGTCCTTTTTCATGCCTAATGCAAACCATAGTGCGACAGAAATTATTACAAATATAAACACTAAAATATACCCATCCAAAGATTTCACTCCATACCCTGGCAACAAAACTAAATTGATAGAAAGAAAATCACTATCAAACATGCCGCTTATAGTGGATAATGTATAGTAAATTGCAAAAGGCAATATAGCTGCAATAAAATAATTCTCTAATACATTACACAAAGAGCAAGTAAACAACGCCACAGCTCCTGCAAACATTCCATCAAATAAAATAAAAACTATAGTATATATCATCGGATGCATGTAATAAAAATAGGCCCCAACTTCATTTGCGTATGGGCCAATTGAAACCAAAGGATCTGGATAGATTAAAGGTCTTTGAGTCATAGTAAGGAGAAAATTTAATGTAAGTGGTGCAAGTGCCACTAGCGCTCCCATAAGAAAAATTTTAACGCCTTGTTCTGTCGTATATTTCTTTCTTCCTTTTCTAACTTCAATTTGATAAAAATACCTCTTTCTATATAAATATCCATATTCTATTCCAATCGAAAGGGACACAAGCAAAGGAAATACTAAATAAAACCAATAACTTTGTGAGAAAAATATTGTTCCTCCTATCCATGATATATATACATTTTCAGGTATATTATAGGCAGCATTATCCCACTGTATAACGCCTACTATGAAATGCCATATTGCAATTGTGCAACCAATCAATATAGTGATAACAAAAATCTTATGCATACATACAAATCGTTTAAAATCCATTTTTACTTAGTTTTCTCCCTATTAGTATTTCTGTCAAAATAATACCAAGCTCAATTAATATGAATATTAGGACCAAGCTAGGACGTTGAATAACTGTGGAGTTTCTAGTCAGCATTCCCAGGTGACTTAACATGAATAATTTGTTGGAATAAATACTAACCAAAATCAAACCAAAATTAATAACTAAAGCAATGCTAGACTGAATCATCAGTTCTAGTACTATTTGAAGCATTCCTAGTATAATTGAATGTGTAATAAAAAAAATTACCGTAAATACGTATCCATTTATCGCATATTCGTCAAAACCAGAACTAAAATATTCTGCATTATTAGGTATAGGCATCATTTCCTCTAATAATTGCTCGAAAAAAATACCAGTTCCAATAAGCATGTAATATAAGAAAGATAAAAGGAAAAACCACCCCAATCTCCTATTCCACCATGTACTGAATTTCCCATATTTAACAATATCTGCTAATCTATTTTGCCTTTCTTCATGTACAAAACCACACACAACAAGTAGATAGCTACATTGCAAGGCTAACCATTGAAATGGCAACTCTCTTCCTCTTGTTCTTTCCAATACAAATTCTGGTTTCATACCATATAATATTTTTCCTAAATGATAGGTGATTGTATTAGGAAATACTACACCGCCATCAATTGCACTTTTATAAAAGATATAATGATTAATTAATACAAAAAATACTGGCATCATGCCAATAGCTATTAATAACCATCTCTTTTTTATTCCATAAGTTATTTCATACGATAGCATTTGTTACCCCTAAATTTCATTTGTCGGGTTAAGTTCTACTAAAGCCACATGTTCTATGCCGCTGTGATTGACCAAAACGCCTGTAGAATCTTCTACTTCTAGACAAAAAATATTTTCATCTGTTATGTTTTTATCGTCTAAAATATAAAAAACAAAATCCTGGTTTTTAATTAATTCGCCATCCTTGGGATACTCAGTAAACAAATCGCACTCTAATTCAGCATTAATATTCATAGAATTATAATAAGTTGATGAAGTCATGCTGCCTCCATCAACATATTCTCCAGTTTTTTTATCCACACAATAATTGTATAAGCCACAAAAACCTAAGTAATTCGCCCTATCCTTTACTTCAATTGTCATATTTATAACTAGATAACATGATTCATCAATTATTAATCCATTTTCATCATCTTCAGGATAAAAATCCGCATAATTTACCCAGTTTCCACGTTGTTTTGTAAGTCTAGATGAATTGACAGTTATGACCATACCATTCTTTTCAAATGTATCACCCTCCTGATATATTTCACATCCTTGCCCAAATATTTTTAATCCTTCAACTTCTTCTACAGTCTCTATCCGACTATTCTTTGTTGGTTTATCTTCTATATTAGCTTCACTATTGCAGCCAGTCATAAGACTGGCTGCAATCAATGAAGCAAATATAATATGCTTCATTTTCCTCATAAACTAGTATCTCCCACTAATATTATCTGGACTCCATTTTCCTGCCAAATGGTGCCATCTATTATCTTGTCTTATTACAAATATTGGATATACATAGCTAAATCTTCCATAGGCATTATTGGATATATATCTATATGCACCAGAAGGAATCACAACACTAGAAGAACAAACATTAGAAGTGAATGGATCCGCATGCGTAGACTTACTACCGGCAATCCATGTACTAAATTGTTCTATTCCTGCATTACTTTTTACATAAGAAGCTGTATTATCTTCCTTTCGTCGAGCAGTATCAACACATGCATCAGAACCATCAGCATAAAAATCAAACCCAAACCCTTGATCCGCATGATTATTTGCCATACTAAAAACCCCTGCCTGTACAAATGTACATAAAGCCATCATTGCGATTAAACATGATAGCGCGGCTTTGTTTCTTACTTTCATAAACTTCTTCTCCTTTTCATTAAAAACTAATTTTGCCGTTCTGTTGAACAAGACACACTTTCGCTGGCGCCATTTTTTGTTGTCACTGTTCCTGAAAAAGTCAGTCGATATTTATGACCTCGTTCTACATTTGCTGTTTTACTTATGCTCCTAGTGTTGCCTTGCAGTGAAACCGACCAAGTAGATATTGCTCTACTTCCTGACACATCATATAGAGTCAAAGTGCCACTCATCATAGATGATGATTCATTTGGTCTAAATACAATACTGCAGTTAGCCGTATTCCCATTAATACTCAAATAAGCCTCCAACCCCTTTGTATATGCATAATTCACATGATAAACTGGTTCTTCTTTTGCAAAACTTGTCACTGGTAACATGGCTGCAATTAAAACAGCAAATAAAAATGATTTAAAAACTTTTTTCATTACATTTTCTCCTTCTAGCTAGAAATAGGGCTTCTATTTTTGTCCTCCTCTCTTGTTTATTTGCCCCTATACTTATATAACGATAAATCAAAGAACACCCCTACATACTTTTCCTAAAATTTTCAAAAAAATAATTTCTCAACCAATAGGTGAGAAATTATTCTAAAAACATCATTCTTTAGTTTTAACAGGTTTTATACTATCCACTATCTTTAACATCTCTTTTTTTGAAATATTACCGGATAAAGAAAACATAACCGTCTTATCTTCGGATTCCCAAGTCATTGAGCTTCCCTGTGCACTATCCCCTTCTAAATAATAGATATGCTTACCTTTGTACTCCATTTCGTGGTAACTTACATTTTCATTATTGATGTACATTTTTCCATCGCTAATACTATACATAAGTCCAATAGTTACATCCTGATTGTCTGCATATTCGATTACTCCGCCTGTTTCAAAGTATTCATCAGTAATGAATCTATAGCCCTCCGGTATATACTGAATTTCATATCTAGGGATAGAATTTACATTAACATTCTGGTTAAATTGAACTTCGTAGTGGTCCGAAAAATATTCAAATATCTTTTTAGCCGCCTCAACATAAATACTTGGTTTTGTAATAGCTGAAATAAGGATTAAAGCTATCGCCACCCCAGCCACAGTTCTACGTATGCTTCTATATTTGGCTTTTAAAGAGTATTTTCTGATAAGCTTTTTTATTTTCATTTCAAAGACGTCAGAAAAATCATGCTCTTCCTCTAACGAATTTGATAGAAACTCTGTCTCATAAACGTAAAGCTGCGATATTAAATTATTGTATTCATATTCTCTAGAATTTTTCATTTTCAATTAATTCTTTCATTTTGTTACGTGCTCTATATAGTCTTACCTCTACATTTTTGGGGCTAATCCCCAAAATCTTTGATATTTCCTTATTTGTAAGCTCATGATAATACTTAAGCTCCAGTATTTCTTTTTGCAATTCAGGAAGCTTTAACATAAGATTTACTATCATCCTCTGATTGTAATTCTTTTCTGATACTGGCTCCGGTTCATAATCTATATAATTATTGTATAAAACCAACTCTTCTAAATCTTCGTCTGAAACATGCTTTTGCTTACGCAGAAAATCTATAGATTTATTTTTTACTATTGTGACACTTAATTTTCTAATATCTATATTGTCCCAGGATGAATACTTTTCAAAATTCTCAGCTAACTTCACAAAAACATCGTGAACTATGTTTTCAGTTTCAACATCATCTTTAATAACGCTTAATGCAATATTATAAAGCAGTGATTTATTTTCCTCATATATTTCGGAAAACTTTTTTCGCTGCTCATCTCCGTCAATTAACATCAAGTATACTAACATTATCAGTCCCTCACCTATATTTAAGCTGATACCATTTTAGACTGATTAAAACTTGATGTCTATTATTTTCCTTTTTCTTTTATAACGTTTATTATCAACACCCTACTACGTATTCTTCATCTTCTTTTGATTTAGACTGTGTCTTAGCGAGGTATACTCCTACAAGTGTAATACCAATAGCTATTACACCCTGAGTTGACAATTTCTCACCAAAGATTAGCCATGCATAGATTGCTGCAACTACTGGCTGAGACAATGTAAGTAAAGAAGATAAACTAGCATTAACCTTACCTAAACAATGGGCTAATAATCCCTGACCTAAAATCTGTGAAACAAGAGCAAGTGCAAGAAGTGGCCAAACTGCTCTAAAAGAAGTTGGTACATAAAATCCCTCTGTAAAGAAAATAGCAAAAGCCAATACTATAAGGCTTCCAAAAGCACTGATAAACATGATTACATTGCTTTTCACAAAATCTCTAAGTTTATAAACTGTCAGCATAAACATTGCATAGAATACTGAAGTTGCAAGACATAATAAGTCTCCAATCATTCTCTCTCTTGAAAGTGTCACTTTGTTTGACATCAAAACAAACACACCAAGCAATGTAATAAATCCACCTAGTAAAAATCGCTTTGTCATCTTCTCCTTAAAAAGAAAATAACTACATGGTATTACCGTGAAGGGAGTTAAATTTGCAAGCAAATTGGCATTAGCAACACTTGTATAGGAAAAAGAAATATTCCAAAGAGCCAAATCTCCTGCCAAGAACGCTCCCGCTAACACAATTGTAATCACCTGCTTTTTAGTAAGCTTTAAATCCTCTTTCTTCAAAAATGGCATCAACATAGGAATCGAAAAAAGCACTCTGTAAAATCCTGTGTTGATTGGTGGAAGTTCACTTAGCTTAACAAAAATTCCACCTGTAGCCAAAAAACATATCGCCACAAAGATTAATATAAAATACTTCGTTTCATTTTTTCTCATATTATTGTCACCTCGCCTCGTTTTTTATAGAATGTATAGTAATTCTCAGGTGCTGCATAGTACCAGTAGATATTTATTTTTTAGTGCCAGTTAAAGAGGATTGAAATGATTACATTACGAAGTGATATTAAATCTCCATTTTATGAGCAAATCTATGAGCAGATAAAAAATGATATACTTCATGGCTATCTTAAGCCAGGAGAAAAAATCATGGGAACCCGCTCTCTTGCAAACCTGCTTAAAATAAGTAGAAATACAGTGGATAGAGCCTATCAGCAGCTTTCAGTAGAGGGTTACATATTAAGCAAGCAATCCGCCGGATTTTTTATAGCTGATTTACCCTTTGATTTTTTCGAATCTGCAAATAAGAATGAAAGCGGCTGCTTTGATAAAAAACAATCTACAGCCCCACTAAAGAAAACTCCAGAGGTAAAATATGACCTTACAAACAACAGCTATACCAATAATCTTTTTCCTGCAAAAATCTGGAAAAAACACTACCTTAATGCCCTTGATTCAATTTCTTTAAAAGAAGAAATAACATCTCTTCAGTCTTTTCAGGGTGATTATTCTCTACGAAATGAAATCAGCAGATATGTGGAGCGAATACGCGGTGTAAAATGCTCTCCAGAGCAGATATTTATCACAAGTGGCCTGCAACAATCCATAGATCTTTTATGTATTTATAAAGGCAATAACAATGCTAATGTATTAATGGAAAATCCTACATATCCTAAGGCCAGAGAAATCTTTCAAAAGAATAATTATGATATTTCATACGGTGAAGTAGACGCTGATGGACTTTTGATTGATGAAACCCATCACAAAAAGCACTTCGATTTCATCTACACTACCCCATCCCATCAGTTTCCACTAGGGATGTGCATGTCCTTAGAACGCAGATATGAATTACTTAAATATGCTAAGGAAAATAATACCTTTATCATTGAGGATGATTATGACAGTGAACTGCGATATTACCAGAAGCCAATACCTGCACTGAAGGCTATCGACTACTATGAAAAAGTAATCTACCTAGGAACTTTTTCAAAAATTCTTGCCCCATCATTTAGAATGGGCTACATTGTTCTACCACAGAATATTACAGAAGATTTCTTAGGGAAATTTGAGAACTACAACAGTACAGTAAATTTAATTAATCAAATAGCCCTTGCAGATTTACTTTCTTCTGGAGATTACGATCGCTTAGTCCGCAAAATGAATTATGTTTTCAAAAAAAGATTTGAAGCATTTAAAGATGGATTCAGTTCATTTTCACTGCCACTTTCTATCACACCAAATGTCAGCGGACAATACTTTTTAATTGAATTTCCAGAAGAAATCGATAAAGAGATTCTTATTGAAAAGGCCCTTGAACAGGGAGTTAGAGTGTACGATTCAATGCTGTTTTGGCATGAAAAGTACTCCTGTCCTAGCAACAGCATATTCCTAGGATTTAGCAAAATCCCAATCGAAAGTATCATTGATTGCATAAACAGATTAAAAGAGGCTTGGAAAAATATCTTTATCCATAAATAAAAAATGCCAGCGAAAAAGCTGGCATTAATAGTTTAATAATATTATGCGAGTAGATTCCCTAGCTGCTCATCACCATCTGGTGAACAAAGTGAACATGTATGAGATATTATCCTGTCTAACTCATTTTTCTCGTCTGGATTCTCATAGTAAACTGTCCCATTATATGTAGGACCTACTGCTGTAATTATATTTTTATATTTAGTTGTTATCTTTGCTACCTTATCGTATGTCCCAAAAACCTGAATGGAAGCAAGTACCTTTCTGATTCCCTCCACATCGTTTTCCTTCACTAAATTCTCTACCGTAGAGTATAGCTTGGATGCTTCATAATCTTCTGAATCTGAATATCTATCAACAAATGCTAAAAAGTTTCTTCCTAAGGAAAGTATAAACTCAGCTTCGCGCCTTCCTGCAAATTGCTCTTGGGTCATAAACGACTTTCTTCTAGTCCTTACGGTAATCATATAAATCTCCTAAATTATGTTACAAATGTCCCGTATATCAAAAAGTCCACGCTATGATATAACATTTTTAAGAGGCAGTCAATATTATTTATGCCTAAATATTACTTTTTCATTCTATCATTTTCCTGTTCTGCTTTAAAGCGCTTATTTATACGATCTGAGGTATTTAAAGTGCTAGCTCTTTGTACAGCACTATTACCAAATCTTCCTCTAATAGAATCTAAAGAAGCATCAAGTGCCTTTCTCTTCTCCTTGTCGGGATCCTCAAAAAGCGAAATCTGCTCAAAGCCATCTCTATCTATATCTGAAAGAGAAAGTCCCACCAATCGAAGTGCCTCACCATGCCAGCTTTCCTTAATAAGCTCCTTTGCGGTCCTAAATATAACATCTGTAACATCAGTAGATTCTTTAAGCTTAATCTGATGGGATTTGTTGACAAAATCAAGATTCCTAAATGTAACTCCAATGCACCTGCATTTACCTCCATCAGCACGCATCCTAGCTGCCACTATATCTGCCTGGGCTAGAATCACTTGAAGAATTGAATCTAAATCCACAAGATCCTCTTCCACTGTGGTCTCTGCAGAATAGCCCTTTGCATCCTCTCTTTCATCAAGTACAGGAGAATCGTCTATTCCATTAGCATAATTATGAAAATGAAGTGCGCCTCTCTCAGAAAAAATCATCTGAAGTTGCTCCATAGGAGTCTTTGCAAGCTGACCTATAGTATCGATATTAAGGCTCTTTAGTTTTAAAGCAGATGACTTTCCACATGTAAAAAGCTCTCCCACCGGCAGGGGCCACATCTTTTCAGGAATTTCCTCCATAAACAATGTATGAACCTTATTGGGCTTTTCAAAATCACTGGCCATCTTTGCACATAGTTTGTTTGATGCCACTCCTACATTTACCGTAAAACCTAGCTCTCTATATATTCTGTCCTTGATTTCATAGGCTGTAGCTATTGGGTCTGGATAAATCTTTCCCATACCAGTCATATCTAAGAACACTTCATCTATAGAAAATGACTGCATTGTAGGAGTATACTCCTGACATATGGCCTTAAATGCTCTGGAGCATTTTACATACCAGTCAAAATTGGACCTAGCTATTACTAAATTAGGGCACTTTCTAACTGCGGCACTAACAGGCTCACCAGTGACTATTCCGTATTTTTTAGCTGGTATAGATTTGGCTGCTACAATTCCTGTGCGTGTGTTAGGATCACCACCAACAATAGATGGAACTTCACGCAAATCAGGCCCGCCTAGAGCAAGCTGCTCTACTGCGGACCATGATACAAATGCACTATTTACATCGATGTGAAAAACCAGTCTATTTTCCAACTATATCTCCCAAAGCTAAAATCAATCCCTCATTTTCATTGTGTTGCTTGACGGCTATTCGGTAAAAGCCCTTGTCGAGACCTACGTAATCACTACAGTCTCTAATCATTATTTTATACTCCAAAAGCTCCTTTGCCAAATCATAGTTTTTAGATTTAAACAAAATAAAATTAGCATCTGATGAAAAAGACTTAAGAGATAACTTTTTAAGCTCATCCTGCAAAAAGTCTCGTTCCCATCTGATAAGTTTTACTGCCTCATCAAGATAATCAAAATGCTTTAGACACTCTGCTCCAGCCATCTGGGCAAAAATCGAAAGATTCCACTCCGGAAGTTGCTTTTTCAGCAAATCGGCCTGAGCTTTTTTGGAACAGATTGCATATCCTACTCGCACACCAGGAATTGCAAATGTCTTAGTAAATGCCCTAAGAATAATTACATTGCTATATTTATCAAGCTTATATATAAGGGACATTTCCTTTTCATGCCCTGTAAGAGGCAAGAAACACTCATCCACAATAACCGTGGTATTAACCGTACTGGCAGCCTCAATTATGTCATCCAGTAGCTCCTTGTCTATTAACGCCCCATTTGGATTGTTAGGATTAGTAAGAAATAGAACCTGAGGCTTTTCAACTAATATCTGCTCAACAATATTGTGATGAAGCTGAAAATCATTATCTTCTTGCAGATAATGATACACAATCTGGCACTTTGGACAAGCTCCCATTAGACAATTGCTATATCCCAAAAATCCTGGAGCCACAAGCATTGCTTTCTTAGGCTGTAATCCATGACAAATAGCCATAATTATCTCCGATGCTCCATTGCCATAAACAATCTGGTCCTCTGCCACTGAATAAATATCAGCAGTATCCATAATCAGTCTCTCATGGATAATATCAGGATATTTATTTGCATGAAGAGCAGCCTCTGTCAAAACCCACTGAACTTCCGGAGGAACCCCCATTGGATTAATGTTTACAGAGAAATCGAATTGTATGTTGTTTCTATAAATGTCTCCACCGTGCATGTCAACACACCTTTCATAAAACAATAAGTACCATAATCGCAGCACATATAAGTTCACAAAGTGCCGCTGTGGCAACCATCAAAATATTAGCTCGTTTTATATCTGCAAGCTCTATATTTCTAACGCTGTCACCTATATACTTTTTATCTACTATTTTGCCAAAATAACTGGCTGGTCCTGCAAGCCTAAGACCAAGTGCTCCAGCGCATGCGCTCTCTGTCTGTGCAGAATTTGGGCTTGCATGATTGTATCTATCTCTTCTGAAAATTTTAAATGCATCTATGGCACTGTAATTATGTCCAAGAAACAGACAACTAACAATCATAAGTATTGCGCTTAGTCTAGATGGAATGTAATTAACTACATCATCCAGTTTTGCTGCTGCCTTGCCAAAGTCCATATACTTGTCATTTTTATATCCCACCATGGAATCCATGGTGTTGATTGCCTTGTATACAAGTCCAAGTACAGGGCCTCCAATTGCTAGATAAATCATAGGTGCTATAACACCATCTGATGTATTTTCTGCAACAGTCTCAACAGCAGCCTTAATAACTCCCTTTTCAGTAAGCTCAGCCGTATCACGACCTACAATCATAGATACTGCGCTGCGGCCTGCCTGCAATCCCTCTTTTTCAAGAGCGGTAGATACTTTCATACTCTCCACCCAAAGAGACTTAGCTGCAAGACAATAGTATGTCATTACAGATTCTATTATAACTCCTAAAAATGAATATACCGTGTATGCGAAGTGAAGTATTAAAAAAGATGTAGCTGCAGTCACTGTAATTACAATAACCACCAGCCACACTCCCATAATTCTTTTTTGCCTTGGAATAGCTTCTATATCAAGACTTCTATCTGCTCTTTTTAAAAATGAATCCGAAAGAGAGCCTATCATAGACCCAATCCATCTTATTGGATGAGGCCAGCCAATTGGATCACCTAAGAAAAGATCTAGGATGAAGCCCGCTATAAACGCCGTCAGATGATAAATCAAATGTAAATCCCTCACTATTTTCTATATGATATGAATAATAATCTCCGCCAAAAAGCTGGCTTAAAATTGCCATAATAGTTCCGCCATGACAAATAACAGAAATATTAGTATAGTCAGCAGCCTGCTGAATAAGGCTGTAAAACCCTCTAAGTGAACGCTTACTAGCATCCTCTCTGCTTTCCCCACCTGGAAAAGCATCTACGCCTCCCCCATCAATCCATGCCTGATAGTCTGGATTGCCGGAAAGCTCCTTGTAATTTTTCCCTTCAAATAATCCAAAATCAGTTTCTCTCAAATCATCTATCAAGATAATATCCTTACCTGGATAAATAATTTTAGCTGTGCGGACACAGCGTACAAGAGGACTAGAAAAAACTATATCTGCCTCTGGATACTTTCTGATATGGATTTCCCTCTCTCCCTCCATGGTCATCTGCTCGTCGGTTATTCCTACATACCGTTTTTCATAATTACCACTTGTTTTCCCATGGCGAATCAAAGTGATTGTTTTGTCTATCATTTTATCCTCTGTCCTATACCACAAACTACCCTGTGCACCTCTGTAGCTTCCTTAGCTAAAGCAGTAAGAATACTTCCAGTAATTTCACGCCATCTTCTGTCATCTGGCTCTAGTGGTACTACACCGTTGCCAATCTCATCTGAAATTATTGCCCACTCTCCTTCTTTTATGATATCTAATATCTCTGCCATTATTGCATCTGGCTTTTTACCTTCATCAAGTCTCTTTTTTACAAAAAGATGAAGCTGATTGAGATACCTGTATTCAGGAAAATTAGCTCTTGCGTATGCAGTTTTACCTTGATAACTTCCACCTATAATAAGAATCATAATTTACCCCAATTTAGAAAATATAGCTATAGCCACTGCCATCAGAGTTTCAGCAATGCATACAAACCATCCGGCCAAATCCCCTGTGATTCCACCGAATTTCATATATGCGGTAAAAACATAATAAACAACTGAAATAACAAGAGCCGCAAGTGCTGCCGTCCAATAAAACTGAAAAAAGGCTCCTGCCATCAATGCCCACAGAATAAATTGTAGTGCCAAGAAAAATACTACCTTTTTTTCATCTGCAGTCTGAGCACTTGTATTTAATATGCCCTCGTTCTTGCCCTTTTTGTATTTGATAACACATATTCCACTTATTGCTCTGGAAATAAAAAAGGTAAATGCCCAGGCTGTAAATCCAAGCTCATCCATGGAATATATGGCAGAAAATAGGATTATTCCAAGAGTAATTAACCTAATAACTGCAAATGCCCCAACATGAGAATCCTTAAGTATCTCAAGGCGCTTTTCCTTGTCACCCCAGGAAGCCAGCGCATCACTTGTATCCATATATCCATCTACATGAAATCCACCGGTTACGATAACAGGAATAACTAATGCGATTAACGTAAATACGATATAAGAAATATTAAACTCATATGAAAGCTTTTGCCATCCATACTCTAGGGCTCCTATGACAGCGCCTACCCAAGGGAAAAATATCAAATGATATTTCATATCCTTGCTATTCCAGTTAAAACGTGGCATTGGAATCCTTGAATACATGGAAAATGCCACAATAATTGACTTTATAATACTCATAACACGCTACCTTTTTCTTTTATGGGAATAGCTATTCCTACAACTACTTCGTACACCTCATCAGCAAGGGCTGAGATATTTTGGTTGATTTTCCCCAGTGCCCTCAGATAGTCCTTTGTCCCCTCATCATATTTTGCGCTATCTTCAAAAACATTGTTAGTGACAATAACTATATTTTTTACCTTTTGATGAAGCTCTTTAACATCCTCCATTATCTTTTTGATGCAATAATCTGAAGGAAAAACCTGCCCATCTCTAAACATCTCATTGGCTACCAGATTGGACATACACTCAAGAAGAATAATGTCCTCCTGCGACAACCGACTATCGGTAGAAAAATCTCCTGAATCCACGGTTAATACCTCTGGTATAGCATCTGTAATATCAACAGAATGCTCTAAGGTGACAAAATCCTTTCCCGCCCTAAGGTCTCTATGACGCTTCACCCTCTCTTTTGATTCTTCGTCATAGGGAACCATCGTAGCAAGATAATATCTATTTTTGTAATTTGATTTGCATACGTAATCCTCTGCATAAGAAGATTTGCCGCTGCTACTACCACCGTAAATTAATGTAATCATAGTTATTCAAATTTCTCATATTGCTCTACACCAGATTCGCCGAATTTAAGTGCATCATGAAATACTATATCTGTAAGTCTAAGAATCTGAGCCATCATAACGGCTCCAACACCTTCTCCCACTGCCATATTGGCCTCTAGAACAGTTGGAAGATTTAGCTTGCTTGCAAGCTTCACAGCAACTGGCTCCTTGCTGATGTGAGAAGGAATTAAATAGTCCTTAACATTTTCAAGTAAGCGCTCTGCAACAAGGGCTGACACCTGAGTCAGCATGCCATCGATTATAATCGGCACCTTATAAAGACCTCCACCAATGACAACTCCTGTCATTGCAGCAAGCTCTAGACCGCCAAAATTAGCACATATCTCAACAGGAGAAAGGCCAGAATATTTTGAAAGGGCCATAGAAACAACAGCACGCTTTCTGCTAAATCCCTCGTCATCAAGACCTGCGCCACGTCCTGTAACCTGCTCAGCATTTAAGTCCAGCAAATATCCAGAAACAACCGCAGCTGATGTGGTATTGCCAATGCCCATCTCGCCAAGTAAAAGTGCTGTATATCCCTGTTCCTTGCTCTCCTTAACAAGGTCCATCCCCACCTGTACTGCACGAGAGAATTCCTCTACAGACATAGCAGGCTGCTTAAGAAAATTGCAAGTACCATACTTCACTCTTCTGTTTAAAGTATATGGAACTTCCTTTTCATAATTGATACCCACATCTACTGCCATTATATCAATACCTAGATGTCTAGCCATAGTACCTGCTGTAGTAAGCCCCTTGCCTATATTGGTGGCGCAGATTCTAGTAACCTCCTGACTAGTTTGGGTAACCCCCTCCTCCACTATGCCATGGTCGCCGCAGCAAACAATAAGTCTCATGTGGGATAAATCAGGAGCTTCAAACCCTTGAATAGCTGCGATTTTTGAATGCAAATCCTCTAAAGCACCAAAGCTATTAATTGGTTTTGATACTCTGTCCCACTCTGATTTAACTTTTTCATAGGCCTCATTATCTAGAGGCTCCACAGAAAGCTTATTCTCTAAAATATCATCAAATAAATATCTAGTTTCCGCCATAGTTTTTCATAGCCTCCACAAATTTATCTACAAATACTGGTGCTGATGGATAATACAAATGAGGGAATCCAATATAGGATGGTCCAACTTTGTGAATACATTGCCAGCTTCTGTTTCCAGTAGGCTTTTTCGCTGTAAATGATGAGCCATTATTATCTGTGTCATAATAGTGGAACTCATGTCCCTTAATTTCAAAGCCCTCAGCTTCTATAGTAACATAGCCAAATCTCACAAGCTTTCCAGTCCAGTAAGCACTACCATTTATGGCACCTATCATATTGTAAGTCTTGTCCTGTTCATTTTTAATATTATCTAAAAGATACATAAAGCCACCGCACTCTGCTAGCATTGGAATGCCTCTATCCATGGCTTTTTTTATCTCTGCTTTTATCTGAGTATTTCCCTGTAGAGCAGACAAATAGTTTTCTGGATATCCTCCCCCAAGAAGGATTCCAGATATATTTTCTGGTAAATGATGGTCTCTCAAAGGTGAAAACTCTACAAGTTCCACTCCTCTTGCCTGAAGCATTGCAAGATTTTCTCTGTAATAAAAACAGAATGCCTCATCTCTAGCTACTCCAAGGCGAAGTTTATTATCGCTAGCCTTAGATGGCTGTACAAAAATCTTTGAAGCAGCCTTAATCTCTGGCACAGTCTTTGATAGTTCAATTATTCCATCAATATCCACCCCATCTAAAACAAGATTCTTCTGCTTCTCAAGTTTTTTATTTATATCATCAATCTCCTGAGGAAGATATAGTCCCAAATGTCGAGAAGATAACTCCACATTTTTTTCTTCAGCAACAGTGCCAAAGCACTTAATATGTAATTCCTCTTCAATGAGGTCAGCAAGCTTTGCTCCAAATGCCTTGCTAGTTTTATTTAGGATAACGCCCTTTATAAGATGCTCACTATCATAATCAAGAAAACCTCTAATCTCTGCCAAGACTGAGCGGCCTGCTCCCTTGGCATCTATAACAAGAATAATAGGTGTCTTTAAAACTCTAGCCAAATCATAAGATGAACCAGTAAGCTCCACTCCGCCTATGCCATCAAAAAGCCCCATAACACCCTCTATAACAGATATATCACCAGAGAATTCATTTTCAAATAATTCCCTTGTAACATCATCCTCTGTAAAAAACGTATCGAGATTGCCCGATGGAATACCAAGCACATTTCTATGAAACATTGGATCAATATAATCTGGTCCGCATTTAAAGCTGCAAGGATTAAGTCCCCTCTCCTTAAGTGCCCCAAGCAATCCGCATGTAATAGTAGTTTTTCCACTGCCGCTTTTATTGGCAGCAAGCATTATTCTATAGCAATTCATCTAATTAACCCCAAAAGAAACGATATATACTGGATTTTGTCCCTGCATAAGAGAGTATTCTCCAGCCTTCTTTGACTTGCTAACGGTCACTTGGACAATATCCGCATCGTCAATTTCAAATTTCTTTAATACATTATTTATTTCACTAATTGTCTCTAATGTCACAGCATTAATTACAATTCGTATATGCGTATTTCTACTTATAAGTTCAGATAAAATATCCTCAAGTCTTCCACCACTGCCACCAATAAATACATGAGTAGGCGCTGGCAAATCTCTTATAACATCAGGAGCAGCTCCCTCAACAAGCTCTATATTGGAAGCACTAAATTTCTCAATATTTTTCTTAATAAGACTGCATGCTTCTGGCTTTATCTCAACTGCAAATACCTTTACCGATGGATCCAAAAGTGCCAATTCCACAGCCACAGAGCCACTTCCACTTCCAATATCATAAATCACAGCATTCTTTGTTGGCTGCAATTTGCATACAGAAAGAGCTCTGATTTCCTCTTTGGACATTGGGACCTTGTCCCTAATAAACTGGCTATCCAAAAGGGATGGAGCAAGAATTTTGGGAATAACATTATCATTTTTTATCAGAATTGTAACAAGCCCATCTCTATTGAAGCTTGCACATTTATCTGCTGTAAGCCACTCTACCCTTTCATCCGTGTAGAGATTGGTGCCAACAAATATTTTGAATCTAATGCCATACTCTTTTTCAGCAGATACAAGCATCTCACCTATGATGCGTACATCCTTGGCACCAGAGGTAATCACAAAAGTCTTTTTGTTGTGAAGAGCCCCATTTAAAACCTGCAGCTTCCAAGTAGATTCCTTAATTCCATGTGTGCTAAGAATCTCTCCATCCTGCCAATTTTCCTTGGCTATAGCAGCAATTGCACTAATTGATGAAATGCCAGGAAGAATCCTGGTCTTGCAGAAATTAAGCTCATCAAGTGCCTTTCCAAGTTTTGCTGCACCGCTATAAAAACCAGTGTCCCCTGAAAGAAGTATTACCACATTTTTTGTGCCATATTTTAAATCAATGGCAATCTGCTGAAGAATAGGAACAATATCCTCCGCCAAATAATGTGGGTACTTTTTAGCCTTAGAATCAAAGCCAACAAGCATTCTAGGAGCGCCAAAAATATAGTCAGCCTCCTCTATTGCCTCAAGTACCTCTCTAGTCTGGCTTGCAGGTCCCATTCCAAAACCTGCAAGAATCACGTTGATTTTATTGTCGAAGCCCTGCTCTGGCATGGCAGATGTCACTTCATCCGTCTCTTCTAAATCATCAGAATAATCTATCCTAAATAGATTAAACAGCTTGTCTCTCACCTGGTCAAAGGTAAGGCCTTCCACCTTTTCCTGTGGCCTTCTAATAACAAAGCATTTTATTCCAAGGGCTCCTGCTGCCTCTATACGCTCAGCCTCCCCAGAAGCCTGACCGCCCTCTTTTAAAACAAGAATGCTGGCGCCAGATTCTTTTAAAAAAGCCACATTCATAGCCTTTGAAAAAGGCCCCTGCATAGCTATAATCTGGCTTCCTTTTAGCCCATGCTCCTTACAGATTTCAAGACTCTCTATATTAGGGATAACGCGAGCTATTATTCGCTCTCTTAGAGACTCACTCTGACAGAAAACTGGAAGCTCCTTACTTCCTGTAGTAAGAAACACCTTTCCAGTGGTGTTTTCAAGGGCTCTAGCCACATCAAGCGCCGAGTCAAAAAAAATGCACCCACTAACATCCACATTATCTTCTGCTCGCAAGAGGCGATAAAATGGAACTGTTATGTATCTAAATAAGGCATCCTCAATCTCAGTCTTCACAGCTGTCGCGAAAGGGTGGGTGGCATCTATGATTCCATCTGGCTGCTCACACTCAAACATCTCAACCATAGCTGTTGAGTCCAATCGTCCTGTTCGCACCTCTATATAATCAGACTCTTCTATAGGGTCCTTGCCATAATCTGTAGCAACACAGTATACGCAAAAAACCTCCTTTTTAGCCAAGGTCTGAGCCAAACGCCTTCCTTCTGTAGTTCCACCAAATATAATTACTTTATTCATATTTTATAACCTCTAGGTGTTACAAGCTTATCTGATATTATTCTTGTATTTGAGTTTCCAACAAAAACAGTTGTAAACATATTAACCTGAGTACTTTTTAACTCTAAAAGGGTACAAACATGAGAGTTCTGACCCACTCTTCCAATGTTTTCTACATAGCCACAGGCCCTGTCTTTACTTGCACCTGCCTCCATTAAAATATCGCAGGCTTTCTCAAGATAATCATGCCTTTTTTTGCTGGAAGGATTGTATAAAACAATAGAAAAATCTCCCATAACCGCTGCCTTTAATCTCTTTTCAATCACTTCCCAAGGTGTAAGTAAATCGCTAAGGCTTATAAGGCAAAAATCATGATTAATAGGAGCACCTAAAACTGCTGCCCCAGAAATTGCCGATGTGACGCCAGGAATCACTATGAGATTGTCCTCTGTAAAATCAGTGGAATTTTTCATATATTCAGGTAAAAGCTCATACATAGGCGCTGCCATACCATATATGCCTGCATCGCCGCTGCAAATAAATGCAACTATCTTTCCCTCAAGGGCAAAATCAAAACATGCTCTGCATCGCTCAATTTCTTTTTTCATAGGAGTGGTAAAGAATTCCTTGTCAGGAAAATGTTCCTTAACCAAATCTATATATACTGTATATCCAACGATAACATCAGCTTTCTCCATTGCATTAAATGCATCCTCTGTCATCATTGATTTAAATCCTGGCCCCATGCCAACTATGTATATCTTTCCTGCCATCTTTTCTACCAATCTATAACTATTTTTTCTCGTCTTGCTGCTGCAAGTGTCATTCCATCAAATGCTTTTTTCTCTTTAATGATTGTGGATTCTTCGCCTGCTGCAAGCAGTGCAGACCTCTCACAAACATTTCCTACACCTACATTTTCTTTTACAAAATCAGATTCATTAAAATCTCCCTCTACCGCCAAAAGCTCATCAGCAGAAAAAGTAATAAAAGGAACTCCAAAGTACTGGGCCAGCTTAATAAGCCCAATCTCTGATGCCTTTACATCAATTGATGAAATGGCATACAGGTTATCATATAGATATTCCTCATCATATACACTTGTGACAAACTCAAAAAGTTCTTTAAAGGTCTTGCCCTTTTTACATCCAATTCCAAGTGTCAGCCTCTTTGGCACCAGCCACAATCCATCAATATCAAGATATTCCTGTGTCTCTATGGCATTAAGCTTTTCTCCCTTAAGGGCCTTAGTAGAGACCACTTTAATCATTTCTTTATTTTTAATTTTAAATCCATTTTCTCTGGCGAAAACATCTACCGCAAATACGTTATTAATATCTGTAGCAGTGGTGATTATTGGATTGGAATCTATCTTTTCAGCAATAGCCCTAGCCCAGTCATTAGCTCCTCCAAAATGACCTGACAAAATAGGAATAACATTTAGCCCAAGCTCATCTGTAACTACTACAGCAGAATCTTTAAGCTTGTTATTTACAAATGGTGCTATAGCTCTAACAGCTATTCCAACAGCTCCTATAAATAAAATAGGCAAATGGTTTTCAAAGGAATCCTGCACCCAATCATTAAGTGACAGCTGCTCATTTCTATATTCTGGAATAGCCTTATCCCAGTCATCAAATAGTTTTAATGCCAGCTCTTTTCCTGTATCTGTAAAATATGCAACCCTAATAATTTTTTTACTTTTCATAACTCTTTCTATATCCCGTTTCAAAATACGGATCATACAACTTTGATAGAGAATAACCCGCTTTTCCTATTACATCCCCCACTAAAATAACTGCAAACCTATTAATACCATTTTCAGCACCAGTCTTTGCTAACGTGCCTACTGTACATATATACTTTTTCTCATCTGGCCAAGAAGCCTTATAAACAATAGCTGCCTTTGTACTAGGAAAATATCCACCTGCAATCAGTCTCTCTTGAAGCTCTTCTAACATACCTGAGCTCAAATAAATAGCCATTGTAGCTCCGTGTTTTGCAAAGCTTTCGATTGATTCTTTTTCTGGTACTGCTGTCCTGCCTGCCATTCTGGTAATAATAAGAGACTGGCTGATATCAGGAAGGGTATACTCCAAATTAAGACTAGCTGCTGCACCAAAGCAAGCACTGACTCCTGGACAAGTCTCATACCCTATTCCATGCTCATCTAGTATGTGCATCTGCTCCTGAATGGCTCCATATAGGCTAGGATCACCTGTGTGAAGTCTTACGATTTCTTCCTGCTTCTCATCCCCCTTTATCATAACTTCCATAACCTCATCTAAGGTCATCTTAGAACTGTCATAACAAAAGCAAGAATCTTTGGCGTATCCTAAAAGCTCCTCGTTAACTAAGGAGCCTGTGTAAATAATTGTATCCGCCCTAGTTAATAGTCGCATGCCTCTAACTGTAATCAAATCTGCTGCACCGCAACCTGCTCCCACAAATGTAATCATTTTCTCTGTCCCATCCTTTTAAAGTCATCAAAAAAAGTATAACTTTTATTTCCAAAAGGCACCTGCTCAATATCCCATTCACCATCATCATGGATTGTTATAAGAGTAGCACCTCTTTGTTCTGTATCTCTTGCAATTCCTGACATAGCCAAATAATCAATACTCATTCCATATGTAAGCCTAATCCCCTGATACTCAAGGGACATATTGTTATAATGGTCATGGCCACAGAAAATTGCTTCGGTGCTTTTAAGCTCCTTTGCTGTGCTAAATAATTTGCTAGGATACTTAGAGCATGACACCTTACCTACTTTAGATTCTTTATTGCTTCCAAAATAATAAGTCACTTCATCGCTTCCAGAGTTATATAAATCAGCGGCAGTGGCATATTCCTGAAGAGGAATGTGGATAAATATCATAGATGGTACTACGTCTCCTTCTTCATCCTCTAATGCTAGAACTTGATTTTTGTACCACTCCACTTGGTCATCATGAATATAGTCATACTCACTGCTGATACCCTCACCTGTATAGGCGTTAGAATCTATTAAAAACAGCGCCTGTGCCAATGAACCATCCTGATTCTTTAGTTCAATAAGCTGATTGTTTCTTCCTGTAATATCAGGCTGCACATATGGATACAAAAGATTCTTGCTTGTATACCAAGACAGGGATTTATACAACTCGTTCAAATCTTTCTTGGATGATGCCGCGTAACTTTCTGTATCGTGATTGCCATAGGTAAATGCCCATGGTATTCCAGTATTTCTCATAAAAGCTGCAAACTGCTGAACTGGTGCAGTGTTGTTAAATGAAAATGAAGCGTATCCTATAGGGAAGACCAAATCACCTGTTACTATTACAAGATCTGGCCTAGTCTCCTCCAAAAGCTGGAATATAGTGTCCAAAGCCTTTAGGTCTTTGTCATAGGAAAGAAAGCTTCCTCCCAAATGAATATCTGTGAGCTGAAGTATTTTAAAGTCTCCACTTTCCTTAGTAATGGTATAAATACCTGTGCGCTCATCATAAGTTATCTCACTGTGTCCATCGTAAATATTAGGAACATGATTAATGTATGGCTGAGTAAGCCAAATATCTCTAGACAGGAAACTGTAGCCACCTACAACTATTGCAACAATTAAAATCATTGCAACAACCAACCTGTTATATTTTTTCTTTGAATGGGTAAACTGGTTTAACTTAAAGAGGTTAAAGACGAGTGCTATAAAAATATATAGACCGCTGAAAAACGGTGCACTGTCTATAACAAAGACTTCTTCAAAGTAATAGTATATGCCACTAGAAACCAGCCAATAAATCAAAGAGAGAATAATAGCTCTCTTGTGAAGCTTTCTAAGAGCCCCTGCATTTTCAAAATTGTGGTTCTTAGAAAACCATCCTACTAATGTGTAATTCTTGATAATGAAAAAAGCTATTACTTCAAAGACTATCAGATTAATATTTATCTTTTCCAGAAACTCAAAAGGCTTTGAGTTGATGCCAATTGAAATAAGTGAAAAGCCAAATGAAAACACCCACCCAAAAGCTACTAAGCTCCAGTTAATAAGTCTTCTATTATATCTGTCAAAAAGTCGTATAAAAGGTATAAGTTGCTCGTCTACATTTTCAAGTAATCCTAATGCATTCTTTCTTCTATTGGTTTCAGAAATAATAAGTGCAATAAGAGATACTACAAAAAGCGCACCAAAAAGCCATAGAAAACTACGCCTATAGATAAAGGCGTTTAAAAGGAAAATAAAACATCCTATTCCAAGTATTATATTTAGATACAGATGTAGCTTAAACCTTCTGAATCTAGACTTAAAACTCATAACCCCCACCCCTATTTTATACTCAATCACTCATGTAAACATTTTAACATATTTAATGCTCCATGAGACTGTGCTAATATACCAAAATCATTGGAATATAAAATACATTCGATTTTGATTTTACTTCCAGCTCTAAAATTCAAATAGAACAAAATCTTTTCTAGTACAATATCCATTGTCTGCTTCAGTAAATTAGCTTCTTTTATGAGATTAAGCGCCTCTTCAGTATTAAGGCAAGCAAGTACTTTTCTAGCTAAGTCTGCATCTCCTCCTGCTCTAACCACCTGGGATGCCAAAATCTCCATTCTGGCATCTGCCTCATGGGAATGGGTATTCATAATACCTCCGGCAACCTTTATCAACTTTCCAATATGGCCGGTTATTATCATTCCTTCAAAGCCAAGCTCAATAACTCTATCAACTGTCTCTCCAATAAAATTGGAACACTTAACGCTAGCTTCCAAATCATAATCGAAGGTGTCCTTCATAAACTTAAGTCCATAGTTGCCAGGAGTAACTGCAGCGTATTTAAAACCTAAGGCTTTCTTTTGAGAAAGCTCTACATTAATGGTGTCTATAATAGCCTTGTTACTCATAGGCTCTACTATTCCTGTGGTACCAAGAATTGATATCCCATCTGTTATACCAAGACGAGGGTTAAATGTCTTGCTGGCAAGTTCCAATCCCTCTGGAACAGAAATCACCACATTTAGCTTGCCATTAAAGTCTAGAAGCTTACATACCTCCATAACTTCCTTTTCAATCATCTCTCGTGGGACGCTGTTAATAGCTGCATTTCCAACTGGTTGATCAAGTCCTGGCAAAGTAACTCTACCAACTCCCACCCCTCCATCTATAAAAACAGAAGGCTCATTAAATGATTGTTCAAGGGTGTCTTCTGCTATAGAAACAGTGGCCGTCACATGTGCGCCTGTTGTAACATCCGGATCGTCTCCTCCATCCTTTATAACAGCGCAAGTAACCTGTCTTTCCTCTCTAATGATGTCAACTATTTTCGCAGCAAACATCACCCCAGCAGGAGTTTCAATTTCTATATTAAGTTTTTCCTGACCGGTCAAAAGCATATAGGCTGCCGCTTTTGCTGCTGCCGCTGAACAGCTTCCTGTTGTAAACCCCTTCCTCATGAAAAGCTCCTATTTATCTATGTTATAAAGTATCGCATTTACGATAGCTGCCGCTATATTGCTGCCACCTTTTCTGCCTTTATTAATAATAAAAGGCACATTCGAATTTAAAAATAGTTCCTTTGCTGCCACCACATTTACAAATCCAACAGGAACTCCTATGACAAACTCCGGTGTGAATTTTCCTGATTCCATCATCTCATGAAGCTGGATTAGAGCTGTTGGAGCATTGCCAATTGCAAATATAACTGGTACATCAAGAGCTGCCGCTCTTTCCATGGAAACAGTGGCCCTAGTAACCTGTCTTTCCTTAGCTTCTTTTGCCACATCATCATCAGCCATAAAACAGTGTACCTGTCCGCCATACTCAGCCAACTTTTTCTTATTAATTCCTGAAAGAGCCATATTGGTATCCGTCACAATGTGCGCCCCATTTTTAATAAGCTCCTTAGCTCTTGCTATAGCCCCATCAGAATATGTCATAGTTGATGCATAATCAAAATCTGCACTGGTATGAATGACTCTTTTTGTAATTGGCTCCTGTTCTTCAGGAATGGAAATTCCCATTTTACTAAGCTCTTCCGAAATAATCTCAAAGCTTCGCTTTTCTATTTCTGAAGGAAGAATAAAATCTATTTTCATATTATCCTCATCTGATTTAAATTATATGGTAGGCAAATCAAGAAGATTTCTAATAAGTGACATATCTAGATTTTCTCTAACAATATCTGCCAGCTTATCATACTCTCCATCCTTAAATGCCTGATAATCAAAAGCGGTATCACCTATACTTACGCCCTTATTTTTTGCCAACTGACTAACAAGCTTAAAGGCAATGTCCTCATTATCAAAAATCCCATGTACATATGTACCAAAGAGATTGTCCTTTTGCAGAAGAATAATCTGGCCTTCGTCATCTCGTTCTACTAGAAGTCCATCATAATCTCTGTCATCAGATACAAAAAGTTCGCTGCTTCCATTATGAATCTCATATCCAACAAACTCTTCATTAGATAAACTCTGAAAAACTCCTGTCATATCATCAAAGCAATCCTCAGTCTGACTGCGATGCTTCATAGACTGAAGTTTGGTTTTGATAGGGAACAAATCAAAGCCAAGGATATTGTCTATATTCTCATTTTCAATTCCCTCTGGGTCAGAAATCTCCTGTCCCATCATCTGGAATCCACCACAGATTCCTATCACAGGTTTGTCCATGGCAAATCTTTTAATTGCCGGTTCAAAACCTGATGTCCTAAGCCAGTTCATATCAGCGATAGTGTTTTTACTGCCAGGGATAATTACCATATCCGCCCCTTCAAGGTCCCTTGGATTTGAAACAAAAGAAACACTCACACCAGGGATACTCTCGAAAGGTGCTACATCTGTAAAATTTGAAATACGAGGCAAACGCACCACGGCAATCTCAACCCTATTTACATCCTGCCCATAATCAAATTCATTTCCAAGTCTTTCACTAAGGCTATCCTCATCATCTATCATCAGATGAGCGTATGGAATAGTTCCAACAACAGGCACATGTCCTCTCTCCTCAAGCATATCTATTCCTGAATCAAGAAGGCTCTTGTCTCCTCTAAACTTATTTATTATCAAGCCCTTTACTCTAGCCCTCTCATCAGGCTCCAAAAGCTCTAATGTACCTAAAAGCTGAGCAAACACTCCACCTCTATCAATATCTCCAACAAGTAGAACCGGAGCATCTACAAGCTTTGCCATACCCATATTAACTATATCATCCGACTTCAGATTAATCTCAGCTGGCGAGCCAGCTCCTTCGATTACAATTACATCCGCCCATTCTTCTAATTTATGATAGGCGTGAAGAATGTCAGGAATCAGCTTTTTCTTGTAGGCAAAGTAATCCCTTGCGGACATATTTCCAATGGCCTCGCCATTTACAATCACCTGGCTGCCAATATCATTTGTAGGTTTCAGCAAAATCGGATTCATATAGACGCTAGGCTCCACACCGGCGCACTCTGCCTGCATAGCCTGAGCCCTGCCAAGTTCCAGCCCATCCTTTGTGACAAATGAATTAAGAGCCATATTTTGAGATTTAAAGGGTGCCACCTTTAAACCATCCTGTTTTAAAACTCTACAAAGGCCACCAACCAGCAGGCTTTTGCCTACATTTGACATGGTGCCTTGAATCATAATTACTTTTGACATAATACTCTCTTTAATGAATTAGAATAATCAATCAAACCTGTTGCAAGCATATTACTTTCATCAAGTGACATGTGATAAAGTGCAGCAAGATTTTCTCCTGTTAAAATCTCATCTGGTACGCCGATTTTAAATACTTTTCCATCTGACACTGCAACAACTTTATCTGCAACAGCAGGAACAAATTCCAGCTCGTGAATAGACATTAAAACTGCAATGTTTTTCTCCTTTGCAAGATTTTTTATTACAGATAAAATATCTATCTTGAACTGTATATCAAGAAATGAAGTAGGCTCATCAAGAATCAAAATCTCAGGCTCCTGACAAATTGCTCGAGCCAGCATTACTCTCTGCCTTTGGCCATCACTTACCTTGGAAAAATCCTTGTCAGCCACCTCACCTGCTCCAACCAAATCAATTGCTTGTTTTACAACCTCTATATCTTTCTTTGATAAAATTCCAAGTCGACCAGTATAGGGATATCTACCTGTAGAAACTACATCAAAGCAGCTCATAAGCTCTGGGTGGATTCTTTCAGTAGTAACCATAGAAAGCTTTTTAGCTAAATTATCTTCTGAAATGCCATCCTCATCCTCGCCCAAAATAACAATCCTGCCATCCATCTTCCTAATCTGTCTTGTAATAGTTTTTAAAACAGTAGATTTACCGGCGCCATTTGGACCTATAAGGGCAACTATTTCTCCAGAATTCACAGTTAGATTAACATTTTCAATTACGGGGCTCTTATAACCCACTACCAAAGATTCTAAATCTATGCTACTAACCATGTGAAACCTCTTTACGTTTAATAAGTAGATAAATAACTATAGGCGACAGTCCTATTGCCGTAACAGCACTGATACTGATTTCTCTCGGTGAAAAAGCGCTTCTTGCGATTCCATCACATAAAAGTGTAATTATAGCTCCTCCGAAAAAGCAACCTGGAATCATAACAATTGGCTTTGATGTTTTCAAAATTGTTCTCATAATATGTGGCACTGCTATTCCTACAAAAGAAATAGGCCCAGCAAAAGCTGTAACAGTGGCTGATAAAATGCTAGAAAGTAAAATCAAAAGAATTCTAAGATGCTTTATATTTACTCCCATATTTCTAGCATAGCTCTCTCCCAACTGATAAGCACCAATAGGCTTTGAGAGCACAAATGAAAAAATCAAAGTGACAATCACAATGATTGCGGAAATTGCAACATCTTCCCAACTGATTCCTGAAAAGCTTCCAAGGGACCAGTTGTGAAGGTTCACAATATTTGTATCATCCGCAAAAGCGATAATAAATTCTGTAATTGCAGAACAAAGATAACCGATCATAACACCGCAAACTACAAGCAACGACATATTCTTTACCTTATTGGATAAAAGCATTACTATCCCCATGGCAATCAATGAACCTATGAAGGCGGCAGCCACCATTCCAAGGGCGCTTATATATCTTCCCTGACTAAGCATGAATACCATCACAAGAGCAACAATGAGTTTGGCTCCTGATGAAATACCTAGCACATAAGGTCCTGCAATTGGATTTCCAAAGAATATTTGAAGTAAAAAGCCTGAAACCGAAAGGGCTCCACCAAGTAGGATAGCTGCAGTTATTCTAGGCAATCTAATAGACACTACTATTCTTCCAAGATGCACATCACCTGGATTTAATAAAGAAACAAATATTTCCTTTAAGGTGATATCTGCGCTTCCCCAGCCTAGGCAAACAAAGAAAAGCCCCACAAGAAGGATAAACATAACTGCCATTATGGTTATAAACTTTCTACTATTATTCTCCACTATTTTACTCCTTAAGTTTGAAAAGGTGTTGAAGGGAGCCACTCTCCCCAGTTAAAATAATGTGTACATCTTCTATAAATTCTGCCACATCAGAGCTTTGTTGAAAATAGCCTTTAGAAAGGCAATAAACATTTCCGAACTTTACAGCCTTAAAATCCTTAAGAACTTCAGACTTTTTTATAAGCTCATCTATGGATTTAATTTCACCTTCAATTGTACTGTTGTAAATCAATACATCTGCATCAACAGCTTCCACATAAAAATCTTCCATAGTAATTTTCATAGTGGAAAGTGCGTTATCTTCTGAAACTGAAATATTCGCAGGCACATAGCTACCGCCTGCCATCTCTATCATAGATGTAATATAGTCTCCTGGCTTTCTAATAGAAATCATGCCGTTTGAGTCTATTGAGAAAACTGCCACCTTTAGCCCTGTGCTCTCCACATCTGAAATAGCTTTTACCCTTGTCTTCTGCTCTTCAAAAGCTGTATTTGCTTCATCCTCTTTACCATACAAAAGGCCATAAAGCTTTATCCATTCCAATCGTCCTAAAGGATTAGTCTCATAGCTAGAGCGTTCCACCATAACAGGTATTCCGAGACTTTCTAACTTTTCTTTCACTTCTGGATTGTGGTAAATCATGGTATTTTCGATGGCAAAATTACATTTTTCTGATATTAAAAGCTCATAATCAGGGGCAGAATATTTGCCAGCATAAAGAATATCACCTGAACTCATCTTTTCTTTTGCTTCTTTAATATACCAATCACCCTCATCTGTTCCTGAAAACCTAATATTATCAAGGCCATCAATGGAAGCCATTAAATCCATAACAGAGGTAGAAACAAGATATGTCTTATCCAAGTTTTCAAGTAAAGTAACATTATCAGAAACTCCAGAAGGCTTTTTGCCACTTTCACTAATCATGAAATATTGGCGGCTGCCCTCCTTGCCTATAGTGATGAGAGTATATTTGTCCCCCGCCCCATCCTCATAATAGGAAACTGAAAATTCTTTGGCATAATCAAGTGGCATGGATGACACATATTCTAGGTTGCCAAGTGTTACCTCTCCTGCATCCTCCACACCGGAATTTGTAGTGATAGCTTCAACTATGTGATTAACCTCTGGACTGATAACCGTAATAGTGTACTCAATCTCATGAGGTGTACTCATAGCTGTAGTATCACCGATTACCTTAAATGGCTCATCAAAGTTTTCAAATGGTATCGTAAATACGGAATTCTCACCAACAGCTGCCTCATTGTCATAGCGATTATCATCTACAATCATGTAATCGTAGTTAGGGCTAGACCAAACAAGCTCTACCTTTTTATCTCCAGACTCAATAGTAACATTAGCTGGAGAATTAACTGTAGCCTTGCCGCTTCCTCCCTCAAGATTCACATAACAAGAATAAATACCATCAGAAATCTTGTTTTCAGTTTTAAAAAATATTTGTTTAATAAAAAAGCCGCAGGCTGCTAAGCAAGCCAGCAGCACTGCAGCTTTAAGTATTTTAGTTCGCTTCATATGTAACCTTTACTTTATGATCGTACCATGTGCCCTTTGAACCCAATAATGCCACATCATACTCCTCATTTAAAACTGGAACTGGCACATCAAAACCATATACTGTCTCAGTCATTCCATCATCATAGGTGACCTCATCCTCTGTATAGTTAAGCCAGTTAGCCTCATCAGATTCTGCATCTGCAGCAAGCCCCACATAAAGGTTAATAATACCTGTTCCTGCAAGAGTGATATGAACTGTTCCAACACCATCCTTAACAGTAAGGGTAGCCTTGTCATCAAGAGTCTCATTTACATGGAACATACTACTATCAGTTGTGAACTCAACAGTGTATTCGCCATCTTCCAAATCAAGCTTTGCAACTTCTGCTTCTTCAACATCAGCAGGAGTCTCTTCTGGCTCTGCAACTTCTGCCTCAGCCTCTGCAGCTACTTCTGTCTCAGCAACAGCTGGCTCCTTAGCCTTATCGCCACAAGCAACTACTGACAATGCCATAGCTGCCACAAGAATTAAACTAAAAATCTTCTTTTTCATTATTAAAAAATCTCCATTATATAGATTCATGCAGGCTAGGCCTGCATGAATTATTATTCTGTCAAAACTATTAAGCTAACTTAACTCAATTATTTGATTGCATCAGCTGTGTGAGCAACATAAATCTTCTGAACATCCTCAATCTCACCAAGTCCTGCAATCTGGCAGTCTACTGACTCAAAGCTGCCATCAGCAGTGAACATTGACTTCCATGAATCGTCCTCATCACCAGCCATATCGTTGTTAGCATGATCACCAGCAACAACCATAAGTGGACGAATAACAACCTTTGTATAACCAGCATCCTTTACAGCTGCAATAATATTCTCACAAGATGTCTCCTCTGGCTCACCCTCTACTGTACCAATAAATACATTATCGTAGCCAAGCTTATCCATCTGTGTCTGCATCTGTGAGTATGTAACCTTTGCAGTGTGGCTTGTACCATGTCCCATGAATACAAATGCAACACCATCCTCAGCTGCAACATCTAACGCATCGTAATCTGTAGTAGCAACAGCCTCAGCAACTACTGCCTTTGCAACAGCTTCCTTATCTGAGTTAATCTCTGTAGCATCTCCACCTACCTGGCCAAGAAGTGGCTCAGCAATCTTTACAGAATCAAAGTTATCAGCGTAAGCCTCAACCGCCTCTACAAGATCATCATACTCTGCACCATGCATAAGATGAGTAGGCTGAACAACAAGGTTCTTAACACCATTTGCAACTGCTCTATCAAGAGCCTGCTCTACATTATCAATCTTCTCATCATCACGTGCCTGAATATGATTAATGATAATCTGTGAAGTAAAAGCACGACGTACTGACCAATCAGGATTAGCCTCTGCAATAGCCTTCTCGATACCACCGATATCCTGAACACGGCTTGTGTTAAATGAAGTACCAAAACTTACAACAAGAATCTCATTTTCACCAATCTCATCCTGATTTAAAGGATCATCCTGGCTTGCATCACCTGTATCTCTACCAAAGTAATCTGGATCTGCATTCTCACCTTCTACAAGCTCCTTCTGCGCATCTGTAAGGGCATCCCATGCCTCTTTCGCAGCTGCACACTGAGCATCTGTCTCATCTGTACGCTCCTGAACATAAATAGCATCAATAAGCGCTGCACAATTATCTGCTGCCACCTGATCTGCATCCTCCTCAGTTGTCTCTACTACCTCTTCTGTAGCATCCTCATTTGCTGCTGTGTCAGCCTTCTGTCCACAAGCTGAAAATGCCATACTTGCACTCATAACAAGTGCTAAGCCCAAAGCTAGTCTCTTCTTCATGTCTTTCATTTCCTCCATTTTCTCGCGGACATATAAATCAAAAGGATCGCATAAAGCGACCCTAATTCACAAAAACATGAATTAAGATTCGAAAGTCCGCAAATCATTAATTATAAAGAATAGGCAGGTCTCCTGACTTCGATCAACATCTGCTCTCTCTTCCCAATTACTCAGTGACATGAAAGCAGACTTCCTAACACAGTGACGGCTTCGCTCTGGATTCTCACCAGATTCCCTTTTCACCCATGCTCTCCATGGGCACCTAATCCATATGTAACTATTAAATTCAGCAACAACTTAGCACATTTATACCCCTCTGTCAAACCTCCTCTACCGCCTCCGAGGCTATAATTCTCCCCACCCCAAAAAGGATTCACAGCGAATCCACTCACTCCCACTCCAGGTCCTGGCCCCCTGCCCCTGCCGGCACCCAGAAATGGTAACTTTGCAAGAATATTATGTTTTTCATATATGCAAAGTTCACATCTTCTATAGGCATGTGTCTTTTTCAAGCCTCCACAGTTTTCAAAAAGGTAGCTTCTGTGTGGACACACGCTATACTTAGATGGCAGTTAAAAATGGTTCTGAGGGTGTTAGGGGCGATTTTGGAATGAGCTTAGAAAAATAAAAAAGAGTTTTGTAATATATAGGCACGAGCCGCCACGGACGGCGGCGAGAGTGCGTAAGCAACAGGACGTTGCATGGAGCACGGCGCCTATATATACAAAACTCTTTTTTTAATTTTTCTTAGCAAATGTATCATGAGCCCCTAGCACCCTCTTAGAATCATTTTGTTAACTGCCATTGAAACTAATTAAGTGTCCACACAGGTCAGCTACATTTTTGAAAACAATGTATTCTTAAAAAGACGCATGCTAGATGTTCACTCTTTGCATATTGAAAAACTATAATATCCGCAAAAATTGTTACCATTTCTGGGTGCCGGCAGGGGCAGGGGCCCAGGGCCTAGCTTCATAGAATTGGATTTGCTGTGAAGCCCAGCGCCATTTAATTATAGCCTCGGAATCCTTTGCCTATGATTTCGCTGCTGTTTGTGATGGCAATAAATGCGCTAGGCTGATTTCTTCGGATAAAGTTTTTAAGCTCAACAGCCTGTTGTCTTTTTAATATGGTAAGTACTACGGTCTTTTCCTGGTGGCCGTATGCACCTACAGCCTTGTAGACTGTGGCGCCCTTGCCTAGGTCTTTCATGATGAAGTTGACGATAGGCTCTGGGTCGTTACATATAATGGTAAAGTATTTGGCAAGATTAATGTTTTCAATGGTCTCATCAACAACTAGAGACTTGGCAAGAAGGCCTACTAAAGAAAAGAGACCTGTCTCTACGTTGAATACTAAGCATGCACTTATGACGATAAATACGTCAGACATGAATAGCGCTGTACCTATATCTACTTTAGTGTATTTCTTGAGAATCATGGCCACAATATCAGTACCACCTGATGATGCCCCAAGATTGAAAAATACTGCAGAGGCAAATGCAGGAAGTGCAATTGCAAACATAAGCTCAAGAACTGGCTGATTAGTAAGAGGTCCATCCATTGGTTGAATATGCTCTAATATGCTTGGACCAAAGGATACGAGCAATGTAATATAGGTAGTTTTTACTCCAAAATCCTTGCCAAAAACTACAAATCCTAAGATTAAAAGAACAATGTTTATAACCAGATTGATGTAACCAGGTGTCTGAGGCAAAAGCTCAGACAGCACAATAGAAAGACCACTGACTCCACCAAATGAAAAGTGATTCGGGAATTTAAAAAAGTAAATACCGATTACCATCACAATGGAAGCTATGGTAAACATAATGTATTCGTATATTTGTTGCTTATACTTGTATATCTTATGTATCATACTTTCCTCAATCCTTTTGGATAATGATTTTTAATCTGACCTTTTACGGTCTTACCCCAACCAATAGAATATCCGTCCACTGTAATAAGTGTCCATCCGTCTGACACATCTCCCATTAATGACTGGCCCTTAAGATAGTCCTCGATTTCTTTGCTATCTGATGAAACATTAAAGCTGCGTTTTACCTCATCAGCTTTTAGTGCAAGTGCCAGAGCATGACTTGGCTCAAATCTGTTTTTCTTGAGAGTGCCGAGGAATAAGCCTCCTCTTAACACATGAAGTCCCTCAAAATCAGGACAACCATCTGGCAGCATGTAAAGTAAGTCGCCAAGAAGTAGCAAATTATCACGCCATTTGTCCACCAATGTGTCCTTAACAAATATTAAATAGTCATTTAATATTTTATCATTAATTTTCTTAAAGCTAAAGGTCTCTCGTTCAGCTTTACAGTCCTCTGCCCTATTTTCAGGGTCAGCTTTTTCAAGTAAAGCCGCATAGTGACCCTCTCCCTCTACCTCATGAGGCCAAAGTCTCTTTTCTTCGATAAGAGTCATATCTGGGTGACGACTAATGAAGGAAGCAACAGCTTCCTCATCCTCCAGCTTCGCAAAAGTGCAGGTACTATAACAGATTCGTCCTCCTGGTATAAGCATTTCATATGCTCTGTCCAAAATCTCAGCCTGTCGAGCTGCGCACATCTCAACAGATTCAAGAGACCACTCAGTGCAGGCATCATGATTCTTTCTAAACATGCCCTCTCCTGAACATGGAGCATCAACCATAATCTTATCGAAATACTCTGGGAATTTTGTAGCCAGCTTATCTGGGTATTCAGAAGTGACAATGGCATTTCTAATACCAAGTCTTTCCACATTCTCAGATAGAATCTTAGCGCGATTTTTCATTGGCTCGTTAGATACAAGTATTCCCTGTCCATTCAAATAGCCTGCTATCTGGGTGGACTTGCCTCCTGGAGCTGCGCAAAGATCAAGACAAAAATCCCCTGGCTTTGGCGCAAGCATCTCTACTGGAAGCTGAGCCGATGCATCCTGAATATAATATATTCCGCCATGGTGATAAGGATGTACTCCCGGACGGCTATTTTCATCATCATAGTAATAGCCATTAGGGCTCCACTTAACAGGACCTGTCAGCATATCCTTAATATTTTCTATAGCTTTGTCATCTGCCTTAATAGGATTAAATCTAAGGGCAGATATTTTGCTCTTCTCATAAGAACGCAAAAACGCATGGAAGTCAGGACCAAGGTCCTGCTCCATGCGATTAATAAAATCAATTGGTAAAAAAGATGTATCCATTTACATACGCTCCGGTGCATTAAAGCCGAGAAGTTCGATAGCCTTTTCAAGCACACCTCTTGTAAGCCATAAGAGCTTCAAGTAGCTAGCCTTAACAGCTTCATCCTCTTCAGCCAAAATCTTAGTATCATGGTAAAATCTGTTGAAAGCATTTGCTAAATCGTAAATGTAAGCACAAATCTTGTGAGGAGCCATCTCTTCATATGCTGAAGAAAGAGCAGCCATAAACTTAGTAAGTTCAAGCTGAAGAGCTCTCTCTGAATCTGAGTGTGCAGGAAGAATCGCTCCATCGAAACTGCTTGCTCCTGCCTTTGTAAGAATTGACTTACATCTAACAATTGTATAAAGGATATATGGACCTGTATTACCCTCAGCGGATGTAAATCTATCAATATCGAAGATGTAATCCTTTGAAGCCTGGTTAGAAAGGTCACCATATTTAACAGCTGAAAGACCAACAATAGCTGCTGTCTTCGCAGCATCCTCATCATTCATTGTGCCATTTTCTTTAATCTTCTCAAGCATCTTATCCTCAACTTCCTGAAGAAGATACTCAAGTCTCATAACGCCACCCTGACGTGTCTTAAATGGCTTACCATCCTTACCATTCATAGTACCAAAACCTACGAAGTAAAGATTAGTAGAATCAGGAACGATACCTGTCTTCTTTGCACATCTAAATACCTGTGTAAAGTAAAGCTCCTGTCTCTTATCTACTACGTATACGATAGAATCTGGATTGTAATCCTTCATTCTCCAAACCATAGTAGCAAGATCTGTTGTATTGTATAGTGAAGCTCCATCTGACTTAAGAATCATACAAGGTGGAACCTCTTTTGTATCAGTCTCTTCCTTGACATCTACAACAAGTGCGCCCTCTGAAATATAAGCGAACCCATCGTCCTTCATCTTCTGAACCATATCAGGAATGTAAGGCTGAGCATCTGACTCACCCTTCCACAAATCAAATGTAACATCAAGCTTCTCATAATTACGCTTCAAGTCATTAACAGAAACATTAAGGATATGAGATAAAAGTGCCTGATAGCCTCTTCTTCCGTGCTGAAGCTCAAAAGTAGCCTTTAATGCAGCCTCCTTATAAGCCTCATCTTCCTTAGACTTACCAGAAGCACATGGATAAATCTCCTCAAGCTCAGAAATAGTAAATGGAGCCTCTGTTGGATACTCTCCATCATAATTCTCATCAAAATATACAAGCTCAGGCTTACGAAGCTTTAACTCAGTAATGATAAGGCCCATCTGAAGACCCCAGTCACCAAGATGCACATCACCGATAACCTCATCACCCATAAAACGAGCTGTACGCTTAATTGACTCACCAATAATAGCTGAACGAAGGTGACCAACATGAAGTGGCTTAGCAACATTTGGTCCGCCATAATCAATCATAACCTTTTTAGGTGAAGAAACTTTGTCTACTCCAAAGCGCTCACTATCATCAGCCATAGCCGAAACAAAATCAGAAATGAATTCATCCGACAAATTCATATTAATGAATCCTGGAGGACATGCCTCACACTTAGAAAACATAGAATTAGCAGAAAGCTTCTCCACTACTTCATTGGCAATAGCAATAGGAGCCTTCTTGTATTCCTTGGCAGCTGCCATAGCACCATTACACTGGAACTGGCAAAGGTCTGGTCTATTGGAAAGCGAAACCATACCGTACTTCTCGTCATAGCCCGCAGCCTTAAAGCCGTCAACTACAACCTCCTTAATCTGCATAAGAATCTCTTTCATCGTATCCTCCATCTATAAATAATCACAATATTTTATACAAACTCACGGAGAGAAATTATAACACAAAACCCATGTTTCCACAATCTCCCATCCACTTTATCTTCCCCGCCTCACCTGCCGGCGGCCGGGTCCTTGATTAGAAAGGCAGCAGGTGGGCTGGCAACAAAAAGTGGATAAATGTGGAAACATGGGTTTTATTTTTTCCGTAAGGTTTTATAATGAGTTTATATAAAATACGATTAAGGAGATTCTATTATGTTGGAAATTGGAATGAAGGGGTCAGCCGAGACTGTTGTGACAATTGATAATACTGCAAAGGCTTTTACTAGTGGGGCCCTGGAGGTTTTTGCTACTCCTGCCATGATTTCTTTGATGGAGGAGACTTGCTGGAAGATGATTCAGCCAGAGCTTGAAGAGGGACTTGGTTCTGTAGGAACTAAGGTTAATGTGAGCCATACGGCACCTAGTGCCATTGGAAAAACTGTTGTGTGCGAAGCCACTTTGATTGAGATTGACGGAAGAAGGCTTACTTTTGAAGTTGTTTGCTCAGATGAAAACGGTATGGTTGGTATGGGTACACATGAGAGATTCATTATAAACAACGAAAAGTTTATGGCAAAAGCCGAAGGCAAGAAATAATTATATTTGACATTTAAAAAGGCACCGCTAATGCGGTGCCATAATTTTTGATTAAATTACTTTTTGATTGAGCTCATGAAGTCTGGCATTTTGATGTTAAGCTCAGGTACGCTGCTCTCTGTAGGTGCTGTAGGAGTAACTGGTCTCTGAACTGGATTTGGAGTAACTGGTCTGTTAACTGGATTTGGAGTAACTGGTCTGTTAACAACTGGTGGTGTATTAGTAACACCTGCCTGGCTAGCTGGAGCTGCATTTCTCATGCCTGCAAGCATATCTGCTCCGCTTGGCTTAGGCTGTGAATTGTATAACATACCTGTAGATGAACGGAATGAACCTGCTGGTGTAGCAGCTGGCTCTCCAAGTCCTGTTGCAATAACTGTAACAGATACTTCGTCGTCCATATTCTCATCAACTGTGATACCAAGAATGATATTAGCATCAGCGCCAGTCATATCCTGAACGTATGATGTAGCCTCATTAGCATCGTTAAGTCCAACATCACCACAGATGTTAACGATAACATCAGTAGCACCCTGAATGCTTGTCTCAAGGAGTGGAGAAGCAACAGCAGCCTTAACAGCCTCAAGTGCCTTCTCATCGCCCTTAGCTGAACCGATACCTACATGTGCTAATCCCTTATCCTTCATAACTGTCTGAACATCAGCGAAGTCAAGGTTAATAAGTGAATTCTTAGTAATAAGATCTGTGATACCCTGTACAGACTGGTGAAGAACCTGATCAGCCATTCTAAAGCTCTCACCGATGCCCATAGACTTGTTACAAATCTCAACAAGCTTCTGGTTAGGGATAACGATAAGTGTATCTACACTCTCCTTAAGTCTCTCAATACCGTTAAGTGCATTGTTCATACGAGGCTTTCCTTCGAACTGGAAAGGCTTAGTAACAATACCTACAGTAAGGATACCCTGTTCCTTAGCGATTCTAGCTACAACTGGAGCAGCACCTGTACCAGTACCACCACCCATACCACATGTGATGAATACCATATCAGCGCCCTTAATAGCTGCAGAAATATCCTCTGCGCTCTCCTCAGCAGACTTCTGGCCCACCTCAGGATTAGCACCTGCGCCCTTTCCACCTGTAGTTTTCTCGCCTATAGCTAAAAGAGTAGGCGCCTTGCATAAATCAAGTGCCTGCTTATCAGTGTTGATTCCAATAAACTCAACTCCCCCAATACCCTCTTCAACCATACGCTTTACTGCATTGTTGCCAGCTCCGCCGACGCCTACAACAATGATTCTGACAGGAGCACCTGTCTCGTCAGTCGTAATGTTAATCAAAACCATATCCTCCTTTTTATTAAACCTCTAAGGGAGGTCGAAAAATCTCTAATACCAAAACAGAGCTGCGAAGAGATACTCTCCGCCTCTTATACAAAATACTATTATAATATTATAGTTTTTCGACCTATTACGCAACCGTTTTTTATCAAAAATATGATTTTATTGCTCAGCCTCAGTATCTTTTTCAAATACAATATCTGTATTTTGATTTGAATAATTCTCTAGATGTAGTGTACCTTGCAATCCTTCTATCTTAGGAAGAATCAGCATCACTCGCTCAATCTTCTCCTCTAGATAAGAGCGATTACCAAGAGAAATATTATAAGTGTCATATACCAGTGTAATGTGATTTTTTTCGTCGTAAGATATCACATTAGGCATCAGAGAATTCTTTTTTAATATTTTAATTAGAGATGTCAGATAGCCTACCTGATCTGAACCAATAGAAAGCTTATCCCCCACCTTGGGCTCATCACAGGTAACGCCCTCAATTTTCATGTATCCACGTTCTATATAAGTCTCACTAATCTCCGCTATTTTTCCATCGTAGTTAAAATAGACGTATTTGCCGTCATCCTGAGTCATATATCCTAATATTGCCTTTTCCTTGCAGACAATATTAATAGAATGCATGCCAGTAATCTGTACATCAAATTTTTCAATAAACTCTGCATCTCCCTTAGGAAAAAGCTTATTCTTTAGGAATACATAAACTGTATTTTTTGAATACTCATCATCTAAAATGTAATTAGAAACTTCCTCAGAAGTATAAAGATCTGTTCCTTCAACAGTAACTTTCTTAAGTGGGCAAAGGAAGTATGCCGACACGCCTAAAATTGCCACAAGTATTACAAGCGCAAGTACAAATTCAATTACGGCAAGCACAAAGCCTTTGTTTTTACGCTTCTTTTTGCGCCTAGACATCGTCATCCTCCTCAAACTCCATATTCTTAGATACGCTAAGAGCTAGTCCCAGCTCAGTAAGTAAAATCGCAACAGATGTACCGCCATAACTGATAAGAGGCAAAGTAACGCCTGTATTTGGAATCGAATTTGTAACAACGGCAATATTTAGGACTACCTGAAGGGCAATATGCGCCATAATGCCCACGCATATATACGAACCAAACATATCCTTCGCATGATTTGCTATATAAAGCAGTCTATAAAGCATAAGAATATAAAGCAATATAATACATACCGCACCAAATACTCCAAGCTCCTCGCAAATAATAGAAAAGATCATATCATTTTGAGCCTCAGGCACGATGTATTTTTGCATACTACCGCCAAGTCCCTTGCCGAAAAGTCCGCCGCTACCGATAGCATATAATCCCTGTAATATCTGGAATCCGTTGCTATCAATAAAATCTTCTGGATGAAGCCAAGCACCAATTCGACCTGCTCGGTAACTCTCAAAAGCGATATAAACTACAATAAGGGAAAAACCTGCAGCTGCAAGACCTAGGAAATACCCATACTTAGGAGATGCAATAAATACCATTACGAATGCAATACCTAAAATAATAACAGCTGTAGAAAGGTTACTATATGCAACAATAGTAAATATTGGAATAACAAGCGCTATTGTCATAATAGAGCCCTGAAATGTCCTCTGGGCCTTCGGAGCACGATCAATAATGCTCGCAATAAGCAAAATAACTGCCACCTTAGCAAGCTCTGATGGCTGAAATGAAACACCACCAATGCGCAGCCATCTAGTGGAATCATTGATAGTTGTACCTGCAAAAATAACAAGGATACAAAGTGCTGTAGCTCCTAAGTAGATTGGCCACACAAGGGCTGACCATCTTCTATAGTCGATTTTAGTAGAAAAAAACATGCCAACAAAACCTAGAGCCGCGGCGCTTGCCTGCTTTTTGAGATAAAAAACAGAATTGCCCATTTTAAGAGATGCAGCATAAGCTGAGGTACTATAAAGCATAACTAGTCCAAAAGCCAGAATAAAGATAACGATTAATAGCAATGTATAATCGAAATTCAAAAGTTTTTTAATTTTCTTTCTCTGCCTAGCTTCCTGCCTGTATGCAGCAAGCTCTCTGTCTTTAGCCATAAACTCTATCCCCACTCTTTTAAACTAGGTAATAAGCAAATACGCATAAGAAAATTGTCACTGTTGTAAACACTGCAACTACCTTGACCTCAGACCATCCACCAAGCTCGTAGTGATGATGGATAGGTGCCATTCTAAAAATACGCTTTCCGCCTGTCATCTTGAAGTATCCTACTTGCAAAATAACAGAGAGAACCTCTACAAGGTAGATAAGTGCAACTAAAATAATAAATATAGGCATCTGCAAAACGTAAGCTGTACTTACTACAAATCCGCCTAATGCAAGGGAGCCTGTATCTCCCATGAAAATCTTTGCAGGATGAACGTTAAACATTAAAAATCCAAAAAGAGCGCCCATCATTCCAGCGATAGCTGGAGTAATGCCTGAACCAAGTGTTAAGGAAACGACGCCCCAGAAACCTGCAATAGCAAGGGTTACAGATGTAGCAAGTCCATCAAGACCATCTGTAAAATTAGAACCGTTAACTGTTCCAAGTACTGCTAAAAACAAAAGTGGAACGCTAAGCCATCCTATATCTACAAACGCTCTAGTACAAGGAATTCTAAGCTCCATAGAAATATTTGAAAACTTTATCATATATACAGCAAAGCCTGTTGTAAGAAGAAGCTGTCCTGCCATCTTCTGCCATGCCTTGAGACCATCAGAGCTCTTCTTGATAGCCTTCAAGAAATCATCGATAAAGCCAAGGATACCAAATCCCAATGTAAGGAAAAGAATTGGATAAATCTCCTTGCAATCAGCTGCATAGTAAAATCCTACAACTGCAAATCCTATAAGAATCATTATGCCACCCATAGATGGTGTACCATTTTTAAGCTTGTGCTCCTTGATATACTCTCTTTCAGTATTTCCCATTTTTAATCTGCGAAGAACAGGAATGACAAAAGGTGAAATAACACAAACTATAATAAACGAAACCAACATAGGTAAAAAAACATGTAACATAATATAACTCCAATTTCCCGTAGTCTAGGACTACATATTCTTATTAATTATTTTATTCTTGAACATCTGGCTCTGGAACTGCCTCTGGATTAGCTTCAGGAGCTTCTGTCTCAGGTGTATCGTCTGTGGCCTCTTCAACAGGTGCCTCAGCTGGTGCCTGAGCCTGCTCTGTAAGACTGGCTGCAGCCTCTGCCTCCTCCTCTTCTGAAAGAGAAGACTCAACTCCCATATATGGCAAAATCTGCTTAAATATCTCATGGCAGATTTCCTGAGCGAAACTACTGTGGGCCTGGTTGTTTCCAATGGCACCAACACCTGGCTCATCAACAACTACATATACGACAACCTGTGGATCGTCAACAGGAGCAAATCCAATAAATGAAACTAAGTACTTATGATTACCACGAGGTAATTTCTCCGCAGTACCTGTCTTACCACCGATTCTGTATCCTGGAACACCAGCAGTCTTACCAGTACCATTGGATACAACATATTCCAAATAGCCCTTCAGCATATCTCCAGTCTCATCCGAGATAGTACGTTTTAAAATGGTAGGTTCAATCTCTTGGATTGTATTTCCACTTGAATCTGTGACTTTAGTAACCAAATGAGGCTCGTATAAATATCCTCCATTTACAAGTGAACAAAAGCCAGTGCCCAACTGAATCATAGTTGTATTAAAGTTCTGCCCAAATGAATTAGTTGCTAAGTTAACCGTTGACATTTTTTCCAGATTATAAATAAGACCAACGGTACTAGCCTCTCCTGTAAGATCAATGCCTGTCTTTTGACCAAATCCAAAAACTGACTGGTAATTAGTAAAATTCTCAGCACCTATAACATAGGACATCTGCATCAAAGCATCATTGCAAGAATTGGAAAGAGCATCGGCTATAGTCTCCTGTCCATGACCAGTCTTTTTAACACAGTGGATAACCTTATCATATCCAGGAACCATCTCACCTCCATCACAGAAGTAGGTCTCATCTCCATTTAAAGCTCCTGTCTCCAGCCCCATTGCAACTGTAAATGGCTTAAATGTAGAACCCGGCTCGTATGTATAGGTTATACAGAAATTCTGCCAAATCTGATTAAGCTTATCCATCTTCTCATCCTCAGTCATGGCACTTATTTCCTCCTCGGAATAGTAAGTGCTCAAATCTCTAGGATTGTTTAAATCAAAAGATGGATACTGAGCCATAGCTAATATCTCTCCTGAATTAGGATTCATAATAAGTACAGCTGTATGTAACGAGCCAAAAGCCTCCGGCTCATCAGGATGCTCAGAATTCCACTCTTCCATTGTCTTTTGATTCCAGTCCGCAACAGCCTTTTCAGCAATGGTCTGGATATTAACATCTAATGAAAGAACAATATTATATCCATTAGTAGCGTCAATTGTGGTCTGTTCCAAATTACTGTCTGAGTTAAGATATCCGTATGTTCTACCGTTAACACCATTAAGAACGTTAGAATATTTATTCTCAAGGCCAATGACACCTACGTTACCACCACTGGCGTAACCAATTGTAGCGGCAGCAAGGGTGCCATATGGATACTGTCTAATATATTCTTTTTCAAACCAAATTCCAAAAATGCTACCCTTGTGGCTATCATCTTCTTTTTGCTCCTCGAATTTAGCCATTTCTTCATAGGAAACCTTTTTTGCAAGAATAAAGTACTGAGAATTTGGATTGTCCGATAACTGCTTTTTAATCTTATCCTCGTCGATTTCCTCGAAACACTCTGTAACAAGCTTAACTGTAGCTGCGATTGTACCAGGCTTTTTGCTTTCTTTTGCATTAAGCACCTTGCTATCTAGGACTACGTTATATACATCTACCGATGTAGCAAGCACCGTGCCCCTAGCATCAATTATGTCGCCTCGCTGGAAAGGTATAATGGTACTATCGTAATGCTGCTGAGCAAGTATTATTTTTTCGTACTTGTCTCCACTTGTATATTGGATAAACATTACGCGACCTATAAGAATAACAAAAAGAATACAAACAACTCCAAATACCAGCCAGAGCTTGCGTTGCATTCTTTTCATAATTTTATTATTCGGTTTTATCCTTCTTCGATTATTATTATCAGCCATAACTCCCACTCAATTCTATGGAATGTCATGATACTGACTCATGTAGTCAGAACCATCTACACTATAATACACTATTTGGTTGCTAGTTGCATACACCATTCCAAGTTCATTTATGGCTTTATCCTTAATTTCTGAAAGATTTGTTGTTGTAGCTATTCTACTTTCTGCCGCTTTGTTGTCTGCATTAACCTTTGATAGCTGACTTTCAAGCTCTGCCACGTGGTCCATTCTAGTAGAAACATTAGTCTGAAGTGCAACATATCCAACCAACATAGAAACTGTAGCTATTACTGCAACAATCATATAGCCGGTCAAGAGTCTATTCTTTCTAAGGGCAGCTGCTCTTTTTCTATCTGTAATTTTCTGGCGTCTTAAAGCTTCCTCTCTCTTTTCACGCTCGCGCTGCTCTCTTGTAGGCAGACTTCTTGTAGGACGCACATAAATTTCTTCTTTTCTGACTGCATTTCCCTGATTGTAATAATAAGTCTGTAATTCCTGCATAATATAACTCCTAAAACATTGCGTACTATAAACTAGCTTCTAAAAGAATCGCTTTTAAAGTGTTCCTCGCTCAAATACTCTAAGTTTTGCACTCTTTGAACGTGAATTCACTGCAAGTTCTTCTTCACTTGGCAAGATTGGCTTTCTAGTAATTACCTTGCCTTTTGATTTCTTCCCACATACACATACTGGAAAATTCTTTGGACATGTACATGGGTCTTCATTTCTTTTAAATGCTACCTTTGTGATTCTGTCCTCCAGTGAATGGAAGGTGATAATACATAACCTGCCGCCTGGATTTAACAAATCAATCATGTCATCTATATGATCCTCAAGAACTGTAAGTTCTCGATTGAGCTCAATTCTAAGTGCCTGATAAGTTCTCTTGGAAGGATGTCCTTGCCCTACCTGAGCTTTCTTAGGAATGCTCTCAGCTATTATCTTGTTAAGCTGTCCTGCTGTAAGGATTGGTGCCTTTTCTCTTTCCTTGACAATATTCTTAACAATCTGCTTGGAAAACTTTTCTTCTCCGTATGTATAAAGGACTCTTACCAAATCTTCTGGGGAATAGTTGTTAACTATATCAGCTGCCGTCTTTGGATTGTCCTTGTCCATTCTCATATCAAGTGGAGCATCATCGACTCTGTATGTAAAACCTCGCTCTGCCTCGTCAAGCTGGAAACTAGATACCCCAAGGTCAAGCATAATTCCATCCACCTTGCTAACACCAAGCTCAGCTAAGCGCTCTTTCATGAATTCATAATTGCTATGAATCTCTGTGACAGTATCGCCAAAAGGTGCTAGTCGCTCTCCTGCGGCCTTTAATGCGTCAGTGTCCTGATCAAATCCATATAAGTGGCCTGTGGTAAGTCGGCTGGCAATCTCATATGAATGACCACCGCCTCCCAATGTGCCATCTACATATATGCCATCAGGTTTAATATTCAGATTGTCGATTGTCTCATTTAAGAGAACTGAATAATGATTAAACTCCATTTAAATTCCTAAACCTAACTCAGCCATGTGCTCGGCTATCTCATCCATGTCATCATAAGTGCCCTCTGTGGTCCATCTCTCCTTAGACCAAATCTCAATTCGATTAAGAACACCTACAGAAACAACTTCCTTATCTATCCCTGCATACTCTTTTAAGTTTCCAGGAATAAGAACTCTGCCCTGCTTATCGATGTCACATTCTGCAGCTCCTGCAAAGAAGAAACGTGAGAACTTTCTAGCATCCTTTGTGGTAAGTGGTATCTCTCTGAATTTCTCCTCGATAGTCTGCCATTCACTAAGTGGATAAACGAAAAGGCATCCATCAAGTCCCTTAGTGGCTACGAAGTGCTCTCCTAACTGCTCACGAAACTTAGCAGGCATAATAAGACGATTCTTCGCGTCTAAATTGTGACTGTATTCTCCCATGAACATGAGACTCACTCCTCCTTTCCACCACTTTGTGACACTTTTCTACCACTTTCCTCCACTTTTAACTACATTTTAAACCTTTTTGCTGCTGATGACAACCCCTAAACCCGTGAAAAATCAATGTTTTTTGCCTGTGGAGACAAGTGGTGAGCATTCCCCCAAATATAGTGGTGGAACTTAAAAAAGGACACAAAAAAAGACATCGGAATAACCGATGTCTTGGATTGTACTTAAAAAAATACATTTTAATATTAATTTCCTTGTTCTTTTTCTGTCTCTTGGTCTATTTTTTCAGTTTTAGCTCCCTCATAATTCACCGTTGAAACCTCTGCTCCACTCTTAATAAAATACACATAAAGAGCTGTGCCTAAAACAACTAATAATCCGGCCAAAAGTTGTGAAACTGGAAGCCCCGTAGCCCAAAGCTTAAGCTGGTCTGTTCTAAGTCCCTCAATCCAGAAACGTCCTGCGCCGTAAATAATCAAATACAAAATAAATATCTGACCATCAAACTTCTTTTTCTTTCTAAGGAATAGAAGGAATATTAAAAGTCCCAAATTCCATAGTGACTCATACAAAAAGGTAGGATGAACAGAAATAAAATCCACTCCATTAATAGAAGTAATATGCTCCATCATCTCTGCTGTAGTATCATCCAAAGAACGAATAGCATTAAGCGGAAGCAACATTGCAAAAGGTCCATCTGTATAGGCACCAAAAGCCTCTCTATTAAAGAAATTACCCCAGCGACCACATATCTGGCCAATAATCACGCCAAATATTGCAACGTCTGCTACAGCTAGGAACTTAAGCTTTTTTAACTTGCAAAGAACCATTACGCTGGCAATACCCGCAAGAATACCGCCGTAAATAGCAAGTCCTCCCTGCCTGATATTAAAAGCACTCAAAGGGTTAGCCTTGTAGTAATCCCATGCAAAAATCACATAATACAATCTAGCGCCAATTACGCCTACTATAATTGTGATAATGCAGATGTCTAAAAAGCCATCCTCATCAAATCCAACACGCTTAGCTTCTTTTAATATAAACGAAACGCCCACAAGCATACCAATTGCAATAATAACTCCGTAAAAAGCAATGAAAAAGGATCCAATATGGAATCCTTTTTCAACGTTATTCAATGTGATATGAAGATGTGGGAAAATAATACTAGTATCCACTTAACTACTCTCCCTCATTACAACTACTCTACATCATTAAAGAGCTGATAGATCTCGATTTTTAATGCGTCTGTGTCAGTCATGCCTACGAAAATACATCCGTATTCATAAACATCATTCTCAAGCTTGTTTACACGAACAACCTTGAAGATTGTGTCGATTGTCTCTTTTGTCCAAATCTGAATTCTAGCATCAAAACATGCCCCAACTTCAAACTCAACATCTGGTACTCTAAAAGCCAATCCTGTCTTAGATATATTAGTAACCTCAACCTCCATGTACTTTACAGTTGTGATATTGGCCTCATCGATACGTTCGATTTCAACCTTTACATCAATATCCAGACGCTTATTTTTTCTCTTCTCTTCCATGCTCCGCCTCCCAATACAAATAATTGTAATTAAGCCTTAAGATTTATACCCTTATTCTTAAGCTTTTCAATAATTTTATCAACTACAGTCTGAACTTCCTCGTGAGTAAGAGTACGCTCGTCATCACCGAACAGAAGTCTTACTGTGATTGACTTGCTGTTTCCATCATTATATATATCGGCAACGCCAACTTTTCTAAGAATAGATTCAGCACTCTCCTTTATTGTATCATTTATTTCAGAAAATTTCTCTGCTACAAATGATAAATCCACTTCAATTGATGGATATTTTGAAGGCTCAACATACTTAATTGGCTCAGCTACAATGTTTGCAAGGCTTTCGATATCAATTTCAGCAAATACGATAGAAGCCTTTTTATCGATTTTTTTAGAAACAAGCGGATGTGCCACCCCAAGCTTACCAATCACTGTCTCATCTAAAACAATAGCGTTAAGATTCTTTGGATGCTCATATGAGTGCTTAGCCTCAAGCTTCTTGTAACTAAGTGGCTTATGTCTAATATCATCAACCACCTCAGCAATCATATCTCTAAGCTCTAAGTAAAGAGTCTCAAGAGACTTTGTCTTAGAGAAAAGTGTAATACAAAGCTTTTTCTTCTCATCGCAAAGACCGTCAGTTTTAATTCCCTCAACTACATGGCCAACCTCGAATATACCGAAGTCAGTAGCATAGCCTGTGTTGTAATTAACCTGGCAAAGCTGTGTAGGAATAATTGAGTTTCTAAGAGTCTCAATGTTAGGGTTAGTAGAGTTGGCAAGTTTGATATTGTCCTCTACTTCCATACCAAGCTTCTTGTACTCATCTGCATACTGCCATACATAAGAGTGAACCTCATGTATTCTGAATCTCTTTACAAGAATATCTTTGATTCTATCTTCTACATTCTTGTCCTCAGCCATACGAACTGGATAAAGAGGAGCAGTTGTTGTAGAAAGCTCAAAATTGTCGTATCCGTAAATACGTGTGATTTCCTCAATGATATCAGCCTTTAAGCTAATATCCTTTGTAGCACGATATGAAGGAACATCTACATGGAAATTATCTCCATCCTGTGTCACTCCAAATCCTAAAGCTGTAAGTGTATCTACGATATGCTCATTTGTAATCTGGATACCTGTGTACTTGTCAACAAATGCCTTGTCGAAATCAAGTGCAACCTTTGGATAGTGGAATGCGTACTCATCTGTAAGAGCTGAAACAACTTTTACGCCTGGATCAATCTCAAGAAGAAGCTTCATGAAACGAGCAATAGCAACAGTTGTCATCTCAGGATCAAGGCTCTTCTCATAACGAGCAGATGCATCTGTACGATGAGCAAGACGTACTGCACTCTTTCTAATAGAAGCAGCATTGAATGTAGCTGACTCAAGAGTAAGTGTAGTAGTGTCATCCACGATTTCAGAATCAAGACCACCCATGATACCTGCAATTGCAACTGGTGTGTTGTCGTTGCAAATCATAAGAGTGTTCTCGTCTATATTTCTCTCAACACCATCAAGTGTTGTGAATGTAAATGGCTTGTCAAATCTCTTGATGCGAATCTTGCCAACCTTGCGTGAATCAAAGGCATGCATTGGCTGACCCATCTCAAGCATAAGATAGTTTGTAAGGTCTGTAAGAAGGTTGATTCCTCTCATACCACAATAATAGAGACGAATACGCATATTCATAGGAGCAACATTCTTCTCAACATTCTCTACCTTAATTGAAGAATATCTCTGGCAGAGCTCATCCTCGATTTTAAGATCAATCTTTTCAAGATTGTCATACTGGCTCAAATCAATTGTAGGAAGCTCCTTAAGAGGACGCTTTGCGATTGTAGCAAACTCTCTTGCTATTCCGTAATGTCCCCAGAGATCTGGTCTATTTGTAAGTGACTTATTGTCTACTTCGAAGATAATATCATCGATTTCATATAAATCCTTAATGTCTGTACCATTTGCCACATCCTCTAGAATATCCATGATACCGTCATTATTATCAGAGATACCAATCTCCTTTTCAGAACAGCACATACCAAATGAATCAAAGCCTGCAAGTGGTCTTGGAGCAATAGTAATATCTCCAATCTGTGCACCTACCTTAGCAAATGCTGTCTTCATGCCAACGCGAACATTAGGTGCTCCACAGACAACGTCTGTAAGCTTGCCATCGCCGGCATCTACCTTAAGAAGGTGAAGCTTTTTTGATTCTGGGTGCTCTTCTACTGATTTAATCTCAGCAACTACAACACCTGATAAATCCTCACCCTTATGGAAAATATCATTCTCAACCTCTGCTGTTGAAAGAGAAAACTTAGCAATAAGGTCCATCTTGTCAAGACCACTAAGGTCAACAAAATCAGAGATCCAATTCATTGAAATAAACATCTATCTAGCCCTCCCTTACTGCTCATCATCTGTGAACTGAGCTAAGCTGTTAAGATTACCGCTGTTCAGATCACGAATGTCTTTAATACCATATTTCATCATTGCAAGTCTTGTAAGACCAAGACCAAAGGCAAAGCCTGTATATTTCTCAGGATCAATTCCGCCCTCTTCTAAAACCTTTGGATGAACCATACCACATGGGCAAAGCTCAAGCCATCCAGAATGCTTGCATGAAGGGCATCCCTTACCGCCGCAGTTAAGGCAGTTGATATCAAGCTCGAAACCAGGCTCCACAAATGGAAAGAAACCAGGACGAAGACGTACCTTGATATCACGTCTAAATACTTCTGAAAGCATAGTCTTCATAAAGTAGATAAGGTTGGAAATAGATATATCCTTACCAACCATAACACCTTCCATCTGGAAGAAAGTGTTCTCATGGCATGCATCAGTAGCCTCGTTTCTAAAGCAACGTCCAGGGAAGATAGCCTTGATTGGTGTGCCATCTTCAATAAGCTGCTTGCGATACTTTTTATAGATAGCATTCTGAGCCGCAGTAGTCTGTGACTTAAGAAGCTGACCATTCTCAAGATAATATGTATCCTGCATATCTCTTGCAGGGTGATATTTAGGGATATTTACTGACTCAAAGCACTCATAATCAGTAACAACCTCGCTATAGTCCTCAACTGTAAATCCCATAGACTTAAAGATTGTCTCGCACTGACGCTGAACAAGTGTAATTGGGTGATAGCTTCCCTGATCAAACTGCTCTGGAAGGGAAATATCAAACTCAGGAACCTTGTCAATCTCACGCTGAAGCTCAAGCGCAGCTAACTCTTCTTTTTTTGCAGCAATTTTGTCTGCAACAGAATTTTTAAGAATGTTAATCTTCTGGCCAAACTCTTTTTTCTCCTCTACAGAGAGCTTGCCCATTTCCTTCATGGCAGCTGTAACGCTACCCTTTTTGCCCAGATATGAAACACGAATATTCTCAAGTTCTTCAGAATTCTTGATATTCGAAAGCTCAGTCTCAAACTTGGTGCTCAATTCAGATATGATGTCTATCATAGCTTCCTCCCTAAAATCATATATTAAGGCTTAATAACCTACTCAACTAAATTAAAATTTTATCAGTTAAGTATTGTAAAAACAACACTTAACAGCCATCTGCCAATTAAAACGACAGCTATATTCAAAGGACTTATTTTAAATCCGCAATAAGCATAGCATCTCCAAAGGAGAAGAATCTGTATCTTTCCTTAACAGCCTCATTATAAGCTGCAAGAACATGTTCTCTTCCTGCCAAAGCTGACACAAGCATAATAAGTGTAGACTGTGGTAAATGGAAATTAGTAATAAGTCCATCAATCACCTTGAACTCATAACCTGGATAAATAAATATCTGGGTCCATCCGCTCTTAGGTGAAAGTGGCTTGCCAGCCTCCGCTGCCGACTCCAAAGTACGAGTACTTGTAGTACCAACAGAGATAACTCGACCACCATTTGCCCTAGTCTCGTTGATAATGTCGCATGCCTCCTGCGTAAGCTCATAGTACTCAGAATGCATGTGATGGTCTAGAACTTCTTCTTCCTTAACAGGTCTAAATGTGCCAAGTCCCACATGAAGTGTTACCTCTGCAATCTTAACACCCATGGCTCTCACTTCATCCAAAAGCTCTGGTGTAAAATGAAGGCCTGCTGTAGGAGCAGCTGCCGAACCATCGTATTTAGCATATACGGTCTGATATCTATCTCGATCCTTAAGCTTATGTGTAATATATGGTGGCAATGGCATCTCACCGAGCTTATCAAGTATCTCCTCAAAGATACCATCATAGCTAAACTCAATGATACGATTTCCCTCGTCAACGATATCTACAATCTTTCCAATCAAAAGACCGTCTCCAAAAGAAATCTCCATACCTGGTCTAGCCTTTTTGCCAGGCTTAACCAAGCACTCCCATCTATTATCACTGATTCTCTTTAAAAGAAGAATCTCTACCTTTCCACCAGAACCAACTCTAGCTCCGTATAATCTTGCTGGAATAACTCGAGTATTATTGATAACCAGGCAATCACCTGGCTTAAGATATTCCTTGATATCATAGAAATGACGATGAGAAATCTCTCCCGTATTTTTATCCAAGACCATTAATCTTGAATTGCTTCTTTTTTCCAAAGGATCCTGAGCGATAAGTTCCTCAGGAAGTTCATAATCAAAATCTTTTACTAACATAACCCACACATTCTATCACAATAGGTTTAATTTTTCCACTTTGCACGACGCTTCATGCTCAGGTTCTTCTTGTGCTTTTCCCATGCTAAACCAAAGGCATCAGAAAAGAAAACATTGGCCTCCGCCGCCATCAGCATAAAGTACATACAAAAATATAGCCAGAACATAAATAGCATCATGGTAGCCAGTGCTCCATACATGGAAAAGTTGTTGAACACTCTCACCCATCCAGCCAAAAGTAAGCTAAATACGTACCAGCTTACCGCACAGATAAATCCACCTGGCAACTGACTGAAAAATGACAGATGCTTATTAGGCAGCACTGTAAACAAAAATGTAAATACAATAACCAAGAAAACAAATACAAACACGCCTCTAAACAGCGGTCTGATACCAACCACATAAGCAAGAAAACCATAATAATTCTTAGCATAATATTGAAGCTGCTGAGTAAAGACCATCATAAACATGATTACTACAATAACGCTGAGAATAATCATAGTATAAATAATCGCTCTAAATCTACGACCTAACCAATTGCGGGTCTCCTCGATTTTATTTACCTGATTAAGGCCTACCATAAGATTTTGAAAAGCCTTACCAGAAGCCCAAATAGCCATAACAACAGCAATAGAAATCATTCCAACAGATGCCTGTGTAATCATGGCATAGACCTTAATCATATATGGCTCAATAGAATCTGGCAGCACATTATAAACAAGCTCATTCATGTACTCCTTAATAGGAGGGACAAATCCTGCTATATATACCAAGAGCATCATAAAAGGAATCGATGACATAATCATAAAATATGCAGTCTGAGCCGCATAAGCACCAATGTTATCTCTTCCACACTTATCAAGATATGTTTTACCGTAACCTAAAAAAGTCCACATAAATAATAATCTCCTCAATCTCAGATTCTACCAAAATCAGCGACTATATTAAAGAGTTAGATTTTTTATTATTCATGTTCATGGTTTTATTATTCAAAATCGCCCATCCCATTCGTGGTTTTATTATTCAAAGTCTGCCCATCCCATTCGTAACGTAGACGTTACTCATGGAATGGGCAGAACTTATCTAAGTTAGTAAAAAATAAGGGTTATCTATCTCCCAAATAAATTTGGAAAATAGATAACCCTTACTTTTTTACTACTTTGAATAATAAAACCTAACCCAAAATGCCGGGCCTATCAATTGACTCCTAGCTCTAGCTAGGTGGATCGCCGCAACTAATCTTTTGTCTTCCACTGCAAAGGAGGCCTGACAGCCAACTAGAAATATAGGCATTCCGTTTAAAGTAAATGTAGGTTCAAAAAGGATAAGTTAAATCGCACATCCCAGGTTAGGAAAAAGTCGGTATCTTGTACCTGAAATTATATTACACCATAAATGTGTTTAAATAAAGAACATTTTTTCAACATTGTTATGCTTAAGTATAGTATTACAATTAAAAACCCATCTTGTAACTTTTGTCACAAGATGGGTAATAATTACACTATTTTAGAGCTGTGGACCTGCAGAAACAAGTGCCTTACCAGCCTCGTTAGATGTGTACTTAACAAAGTTCTTGTTGAATCTAGCAGCAAGATCCTTTGCCTTCTCTTCCCACTCAGAAGCGTTAGCGTATGTATCTCTAGGATCAAGGATCTTAGGATCTACACCTGGAAGCTCTGTAGGAACTTCGAAGTTGAACATTGGAATTGTCTTTGTAGGAGCATTCTTGATGTCACCATTAAGGATAGCATCGATGATACCTCTTGTATCCTTAATTGTGATTCTCTTTCCTGTTCCGTTCCAACCTGTATTAACAAGGTAAGCCTTTGCACCAGACTTCTCCATCTTCTTAACGAGCTCCTCAGCATACTTTGTTGGGTGAAGCTCAAGGAATGCCTGACCGAAGCAAGCTGAGAATGTAGGAGTAGGCTCTGTGATACCTCTCTCTGTACCAGCAAGCTTAGCAGTAAATCCTGAAAGGAAGTAGTACTTTGTCTGCTCTGGTGTAAGGATAGATACTGGAGGAAGTACTCCGAATGCATCTGCTGAAAGGAAGATAACATTCTCTGCATCTGGACCTGCAGAAACACCATTTACCTCAGCTGCAATGTTGTTAATGTGATTGATTGGGTAAGATACACGAGTGTTCTCTGTAACGCTCTTATCATCAAAGTCAATCTTACCAGCGCCATCAACTGTTACGTTCTCAAGAAGAGCATCTCTTCTGATTGCGTTGTAGATATCTGGCTCAGATTCCTTATCAAGACCGATAACCTTTGCGTAGCAACCACCTTCGAAGTTGAATACGCCGTTATCATCCCAGCCGTGCTCATCATCACCGATAAGACGACGCTTAGGATCTGTAGAAAGTGTAGTCTTACCTGTACCAGAAAGACCGAAGAAGATAGCTGTATGCTTTCCATCCATATCACAGTTAGCTGAGCAGTGCATTGAAGCCATACCCTTAAGTGGAAGGAAGTAGTTCATCATAGAGAACATACCCTTCTTCATCTCTCCGCCGTACCATGTGTTAATGATAACCTGCTCACGAGATGTAATATTGAAAGCTACACATGTCTCAGAGTTAAGTCCGAGCTCCTTGTAGTTCTCAACCTTAGCCTTAGATGCATTGTAAACTACGAAATCTGGCTCGAAGTTTGCAAGCTCTTCTGCTGAAGGCTTAATAAACATATTCTCAACAAAGTGAGCCTGCCAAGCAACCTCAACGATGAAACGAACTGCCATACGTGTATCTTTGTTAGCACCGCAGAAAAGATCTACTACATAAAGGTCCTTGTTTGAAAGCTCCTTCTTAGCAAGTTCCTTAACCTTAGCCCAAACATCCTCAGACATTGGATGGTTATCGTTTGGATATCCCTCTGTTGTCCACCATACAGTATCCTTAGAATTCTCATCCATAACGATGTACTTATCTTTAGGAGAACGTCCTGTATAGATACCTGTCATTACGTTAACAGCGCCAAGCTCTGTCTCCTGACCAACCTCATACCCCTCGTTCTTAGCGTCGAGCTCTGCCTTGTAGAGTTCCTCGTAAGAAGGATTGTGGATGATGTTAGTTGTTCCTGTGATGCCATACTTTGTTAAATCAACATTAGCCATCTTGTCTTACCTCACTTTTCTAAATTTATTTAATTTTAGTAGCTAACCCCATGTAACAAGGGGCTATAAACTAATTTTCGCTAAATAACATTTTATATATTCGTTATTTTCTTGTCAACGAAATCAACGAAAAATTGTTTTCCTATTCGTACAATTTTATTGTCCTTTTTTGAGCAAATTGCCAAGTATAAACTTTTTCTAAAATTTGCCCAAATAACTTGCAATCCTCCACTTAAAAATGGCACAATTTTACTTGTATAATTACATATATTTATGTTACTATACATTAAATTGCAATTTAGCACGCTAAAGTGTAAAACAATTATACTTAGACTTTATAATGATTCATTGCAATAACCACTTGAAGGAGGACAATGTTTTAATGGTAATTGAAAATTATAGCGAGATTACTCCTGAATTGGAAAAGCTTGCTGAGCTCTCCAAGAAATCATCATATATAGATCCAGAGCTTTACACTACTTACGATGTAAAAAGAGGTCTTCGTGATCTAAATGGTAAGGGTGTTCTGGTTGGTATTACTGAGATATCTGAAGTTAACTCAAAGAAATTCGTAGATGGAAAGGAAGTTCCATGTGATGGTCAGCTCTTCTATCGCGGCTACAATGTAAGAGACCTAGTTAAGAATCTTCCAAAGGAACAGCATTACGGATTCGAGGAATGTGCTTACCTTTTACTTTTTGGTAACCTTCCTACTGTCGATCAATTAGAGGAGTTCAAAGACATACTTGCAAGCTATCGCTCTTTACCACCAAATTTTGTTCGCGATATGATTATGAAGAGTCCATCTCAGGATATGATGAACTCACTTGCTAGATCAGTTCTTGCACTTTACTCATACGATGACTATGCTGATGACACATCTGAGCCAAATGTACTTAGACAGTGCTTACAGTTGATTGCTAATTTCCCACTGCTTTCAGTTTATAGCTACGCAGCATACGATTACTACTACAATGAGAACTCGCTGATTATCCATCAGCCAAGACCTGATTATTCTACAGCAGAGAATATTTTGCACTGCTTACGACCAGACAGCAAATTCACTCCACTTGAGGCTAAGCTCCTTGACGTGGCATTGATTTTACATATGGAGCACGGTGGCGGTAACAACTCTACATTCACTACTCACCTTGTTTCATCATCAGGTACAGACACATACGCTGCTATCGCTGCAGCACTTGGTTCCCTCAAGGGACCTAAGCACGGCGGTGCCAATATAAAAGTTGTTAAGATGTTTGAGGACATGAAAGCCCACCTTAAGGATTGGGAAGACGAGGAAGAAGTTTCAGCTTATCTTCGTGCTCTCCTCCACGGCGAGGCATTTGACAATGCCGGTCTTATCTATGGTATGGGCCACGCTATTTATTCAGTATCCGATCCTCGTGCTCTTACATTCCACTCTTTCGTAGAGGATCTTGCCAAGGAAAAGGGCATGGAAAAGGAATACAATCTTTACGAGCTAGTTGCTAAGCTTGCTCCAAAGATCATCGCTGAAGAGAGAAAAATCTACAAGGGTGTTTCACCAAACGTAGACTTTTACTCAGGATTTGTTTATCAGATGCTTGGCATTCCTGGAGAATTATTTACTCCTATCTTTGCCATTGCACGTATCGCAGGTTGGAGTGCTCACCGCATGGAAGAGATTTGCCACAAGGGCAAAATCATGCGTCCTGCATACATGACAGTATGTCAGCACAAGAAATACATTCCAATCGAAGACAGAATTGTAGATTAAAGAATAATAAAAAGAGGCATCCTTTTCGGATGCCTCTTTTGCTCTTCACTTTATCATTAATCAATAGGCACACAGTGCTTATCATTGATGTCGCAAACCTTCTGAACACGGCGACGGTATTTTTCTTCCATAAGTGGTTCCGTCTTAAGCCATGTCTTTACCACTTCCATAGCCATAAGGCCTCCAATAATTTTTGCTCCAAGGCAAAGGATATTGGAATCTGTATGTTCTCTTGCGAGTGTTGCACAAAGAGGGTCCTGACAAACCGCAGCGTAGCAACCATTAATCTTATTTGCAATCAATGCGCTACCATAGCCTACACCATCGCAGAATATTCCCCTATCGCATTCACCCTTTGCTACAGCAAGAGCTGCAGGATAAACAAAATCCGATAAATCACAACTATTCTCATCATAGGTTCCAAAGTCCTCTACTTGGTATCCTTCTTTGATAAGATAAGCCTTAATCTCCTCTTTCATTTGTGTACCAGCGTGGTCATTTGCCATTGCAATTTTCATACTCTTTACCTCCTGTTTACATGTTTTTAATACTCATAGTCCAAGGAGTCAAAACTACAACTATCTAATTTGGTAAAACCTATTTCAGTCAAAACATCAGCTGTCTTCTGGACATAATTATAACAAGATGTTATTACTGCCTTTTGGCGACATGATATACTATTTATAGTTATTAGTATAACATCCACATTTTCAATCATCCATTCGTTTTTACGAATACACATTGTCAATTGATGTGTGTTCTCTATTTTATCTATATTTACGTAGATAAATGTTGGATCGTGCAGGTTTTTTCTTAATCCTTCTGATATTTTCCTACATAATATCTCTAAAGATTCATTAGAACAGCGCTCCATATTAGTAATTGTACGAACTAAATTCATGTCAATAATCCTCTAACATATATCTTTTGAGTCAAGCACAATAGTAAATGGACCGTCATTCAAAAGGGATACTTTCATATCTGCTCCGAACTCTCCTGTTTCAACATGAAATCCTCCCTGACGGCATTTTTCAACAATGTACTCATACATTTCATTTGCCATATCAGGAGCACCTGCCTCTATAAAAGATGGGCGATATCCCTTTTTACAATTTGCATAAAGAGTAAACTGGGAAATCAATAACAATTCACCGCCAACATCTGTAAGTGAAAGATTAATCTTGTCATTCTCGTCATCGAATATACGAAGTCCCAAAAGCTTTTTTACCATCTTATCAGCGATTTCTTTTGTATCATCCTGACCTACGCCAATAAGCACTAAAAAGCCCTTATTAATCTGACCAATTATGTTGCCATCCACCTTTACAGATGCTTCATTTACTCTTTGAATTACAAATTTCATGGGTATTCCTACTCTCCATCTGGTCCATGTACTGAACCATACTTTTCTAAATTAGTAGTCTGACGCTGAATTTCCGCATCATATCTTTCAACTACACCATCCCAATATTTCTCAAGATCCTCCTCGCCTCTACGGTCAGGGACATTGAAATCATTAGAAAGGATTTGACCGAAGTACTCGGATAGCTTTTCTGCACCTGAAAGATTCAAATGAAGTCCTCCATCATAAGTATCCTTGTCCCAATCAAGTCCAATACTATCTTGATAATCAAGGAAATTAATGTAGGTCAAGTCATTTGCAGCTGCATAGTCTTCCATCTGCTTATCCCACTGTGGATACCAGTATGGGAAAAGACTTGGAGCCTTCACAAGAATCAGTTCAATATCATTGTCCTTGCAAAGTTTTGTCAATTTGTCTAAGTACTGGTATGCAGTATCGCCAAATTGATAGTCGATTATAGGTCTTCCCTTTGGAATGTTATCATCTGCAGGCTTCTCATCTACACGCATATAGTAGCCATTAAATGTAACCTTGTCTCTGTGGAAAAGGTAGTTAAAATCATCCGCATTTAAATCACTCCAACGGCTGTGATATCTAAGAAGAGGGAACATGTACTCAATCATGCTCTCTTCCTCAGTCATAGAAGCTTTTATGGAATCAACCTTGCTACTGCTCCACTTCATACCGTCTAAAGTCATTCTGTTGTAGGCTTCATTCTGAGGAGTATTGTATTTCATAGAAAGAACGTTGAAAACTATCACATCAGGATGTTCTCTCTCCACTGTCTCCTCTGCCAAATAATATGATTGCCATATTAACTGCTGTGCACTACCACGTATATACGAATTAATTCCAAAATTCTCCCATAGGTAAACCGGTGAAATATTCTCGTATAACTCACAATCTCCGATGAAAACCACATTGTGGTCTGTTGGATCATCGTAGTATTCACCAATCATGGCTCCTTCCAAAATACCATGCATGTATTTTGGCATAAATAATCTAGTTGCAAACCATAGTCCAGATATCGTAATTACGATAGTAAGAACTATTGCCAATAATTTTTTCATCAAACACCTCTAAAACTGATTATATATAAACTGGCTTGCAGAATAACCAATTCCGTAAGCTCCGAAAATCAATGTAGCCATGAAAAGAACATACCAAATAATGAATCTAACTGGCCCAGCCGTAGCGGCAATCTTCTCTCTTACAGAGCCACTTCTCTGAAGGAGGCTGACTGTCACAAGAACAATTAGTCCAACAAAAACTACAATGTAATCATCGATAGTAAGTCCCATTGCAACAAATGATTCCGGATTAAACTGCCATAAATGCGTATCTGTAAAGATGCTACCAAACATTTTAATTGTAAGAGGCACATCTCTATAGCAGTCAAACATACGAAGTGATGACATAATAAGCACAGTTCTAACAACCTGGAATAATCTCCAGCCAAATGTACCTGCCACATTTACCTTGCTATGGAACCATCTGTAGAATGGCTCAAGCTCCTGAGAAATCATGATAACTACAAAGTTACCAAGACCCCATACTATAAAGTTCCAGCTAGCTCCATGCCAGATACCTGTTGTAAACCATACGATAAAACTTGAAAGATATACCGGAACTCTCTTACCTAGATTGTTTCCAAGGCGAGCTCTTGATTTCTTAGACAGCTTCATCATAAACTGGCTGGCTGAAATCGGATAGAAAATGTAATCCGTAAACCATGTACCCATTGTAATATGCCAGCGATTCCAATATTCTTTGATGTTCTTTGAGAAGTATGGACGAATAAAGTTTTCAGTAACTTTGATTCCCATAGTCTCAGCCACACCAATGGTGATGTCGATTCCACCAGTGAAATCACAGTATAACTCTAAGGCATAAAACATAGCTCCTGCAAATACATAAAATCCTGAGTACGCATCAGTATCGGCAATAATCGCCTTTACAGGTACTAGAATTCTATCTGCAATAACAAGCTTCTTGAAAAAGCCCCAAAGAATTCTCTCTAAACCAAATGAAACAGTCTTCCAATCAAATCTATGCTCCTCATATAGAGTCTGGCTTAAATCAGCATATCTACTGATAGGTCCCTGTACAAGCTGAGGGAAGAATGATACGAAAAGGGCGAACTTCAAAGGATTCTTCTGAGCCTCGAATTTGCCATTATAAACGTCAATCAAATATCCCATAGACTGGAATGTGTAGAAGGATATACCCATTGGAATAACCAAATTCACAAAGGAAAGTCCATCTGCTCTGCCAAAAACACTAAGCAGAGAATTGATATTTGAAATAGTAAAATTAGTGTATTTTGTAACTGCAAGAATACCGAGGTTGAACAAAAGGCAGCAAAGAAAAATCTTTTTCTCAAGGGAATGTTCCTTGGCTTTTGCAGCTTTTTTCTCTTCCTTTTCCATTTCCTTTTTATGTTCCTTGAACCAAACATCAAAAGATGCCTTGTGATCAGAAATGGACTTTGCCGCAAGGAAGGTACTTGCAGTAGTAATCATTATAAAAATAAGATACCTAGGGTCTGCCATAAAATAGAATGCATAACTCGCAATAAGCAGGAAGGACCACTGGGCCCTTCCTGGCAATAAGTAATACATTACAAAAACTACTAGCAGAAATCCTAAGAATTCATAGCTTGTAAATAACATCTATTAATCCTCGTCGTCTAACTTTGTCTTGATGAGTTCGTAAATTGCCTCTGCAGAATTAAAATTCTCTGGAGTAAGCTCTGCTGCACCAATTGTTACATCAAACTCCTCATTAATCTCTGAGATAAGAGACACGATATCAAAGGAATCAAGGATTCCTCCGTCTACTAAATTTGTTGCTGTTGTAAAATCCACCTCAGGATGTAAATCTCCTAAAATCTCTAATAATTCATTCATCGTATTATCCTCCTTAGTCCGCCAGTTACATTGACAATCCTGAGAGCCTCTTACGATGACTAATGTCATTCTCCAGAGGCCTCAGAGATTGTCAACTACTGGCTCATCTAATTTATTTTATTTATTATAATAATTTATTTCTCGCTATACATTTTAGTAAGCTTTACGCGGTCGATTTTGCCGTTGGCTGTAAATGGCATTTCCTCAAGACGGTTTACCTTGTTAGGAAGCATATAGCGTGGAAGCTTTGTCTTTAAGGCCTTGATTAAGTCTCCCTCTGTAATGTCACCTACATAATAGAGAACAATTTTGCCCTGCTCCTTGGCATAAATGCAACCAGAAAGCTTAATCTCTGGAACAAGATTTACATTGGCTTCTATTTCTCCAAGCTCAATTCTATGTCCCATGTGCTTAATCTGGAAATCCTTACGAGAATGGAAAATAAGCTCTCCTCTCTCATTGAGATGTCCTACGTCTCCTGTTCTATAAATAATCTCAGGATAATTTTTATTTAAAGGATTCTGTACATATGACTCACTTGTCTTTTCAGGGTTGTTGTAATAACCAAGTGTAACAGAAGTTCCTCTAATGCAAATCTCACCTTCCTCACCTTCAGCGGCAAGTGTATTGTCATCCTTAAGCAAAAGAATCTCAGTGTTCTTAAATGGAAATCCTACAGGGATAACCTCATCATCTGCAAAATCTCTATCTACAGGGAAGTAGCAGCACATTCCTGTACCCTCTGTAGGGCCGTAGAGATTAAAGAACTTAGCCTCAGGCACTGCAGCTCTCCAAAGTCTAAACTGCTTGATAGGAAAGACCTCACTACCGAATGCTATTGTCCTAAGCGTATGTGGTACCACTGTATCAAATGTAGCAAAAGCACTAATCATTGTAAGAGCCGATACAACCCAACATACTGTATTGATATTATGTTCATTAATATATTCCACTAACTTGATTGGGAACATAAAATATGAATGTGGAATCAAATATGTGGTAGCACCAAACTTAAGTGTTGGATAAAGCTCTTTTAAGCAAGCGTCAAAATAAAGTGGTGTCTGGTTACCAAATATAGTATCTTCATTAAATCCAAGTGTCTCAGACAATTGTTCAATGTAATCAATAACTGAGCGGTGGCATGCACACACACCCTTTGGTACGCCAGTAGAACCTGATGTAAATACGATATAAATAGGGTCAGTATCAATTGCCTTTTTCCTAACAAGTGCTAAGGCCTCATCATCTGCTGCAGTCTGGCTAATCTCAGAGAATAAAACAATATCCGCCTGATAATCAAATCCCTTTGCAATCTCTACTGTGCTATCATCACAGATAATGACCTTTGGCTTACAATTATCTAAAATCAGATTAATTCTAGTAGCTGGCATCTCGCTATCAATTGGAACATAGTAACATCCAGCATTTATTACTCCAAAAAATGTAGCAATTGTATTTGGACTTTTTTTCATAAATACGATTACAGGCTCTCTGCTGCAACCCTTATTTAACAATCCTGTTCCCACAGAATCCATAATTCTTTTTACATCTGCAAATGAAAGCTCTACCTCATCATCCGCATATGCGATTTTATCTGGAACTCTTTTTAAGCTGTCGTTCAGATAATCTAGTACATTGTTTTGCATTTAAATCACCTCATATATAAATAGGGCTATGCCCCAAAAATAAGCTTATTTAGTAATAAGGCTCTGACATTCTGGCCTTGCCACCGCACATTTATTTACACAATCCGCTGCAAGTACATCAATTATATCAAGGACTCTAGGCCCTACCTCATAGTCTCTCTTTAATATAGAAAGCTCAGTACAACCAAGAATTATAACCTCAGCGCCAGCCTCAAACAGCTGCTCCTTAACTGTGTAAAACTCTTCCATATTTACCTTGCGACCAGCCTTAACATCATCATAGATAATGCTCATAACCAGCTTTTGGCATTCTACATCAGGGTAAACACACTGTATATCAAAATCCTTGAACACAGAATCAAAAAGATGCATCTGCACAGTGCCATCGGTAGCCATGATACCTACCTTTTTGACCCCAGCTGAAACCAGATATTCAGCAGTTTCTTTTATTCCATTTCCCACCGGAACAAAAACCGCCTTAGCAATATCCGGGTGGAAATAATGAGCAGTGATACATGGAATAGCAATGTAATCCACATTCTGCCTCTCTAACTCATGAGCTAATTCCAGAATCTTTGGAAGTGGATTCTCCTTGTTTCTGCCAAGAATATATCCTGTTCTATCTGGAATAGATGGACAGTTATATACCACCATTTCAATATTTTCTTGATCGCTCGCGGCATCAGTAAGCTCAATTATACGTTGCATAAAATATGCAGTAGCCATTGGCCCAAGGCCGCCTATAATTCCTAATTTTTTCATATCATTAAACCCGTAAACATCCAAAGCATGGACTAATTAAAATATGGAAATCTTTCTCTATCATAATTATGAGAACGATAGTGCTGTTCTGAATAAGCCATCAATTCCTCATCTGTAATATAAAATCCCTTGAAAGATTTATCTGTTCTAGGGGTAGTATCAAAATGGCGCCATCCTTCGCCGCAGTCTACCACATTCCAATAATGATGACGCGTTGCAGTCGGAATAATCTCAATATCTGCATTTTTAATTCCCGCTCTAGTAAGTAGCACCTTGCTGACAGCAAAGAAATTGTAGCAGTCACCATGGCGATTCTTCAGGCCATCATATGCGCCCTTTAGCCAGTCTCCGCTGTCATCGCTCTCACTGTATCCAATATTGCCCTGTACCCAAACGTAAATCGCATGAGCCTTATCATAGTCAGACATACTATCATCGATAATCTCATTAAGGACCTCATCCGCAAGAGCATATACCTCTTCTTCTGAATAAATCTGCTCTATTACTGTGATTACACCCTCAGCCAAATCCACATTACCCATGGAATCGGTTGCAGTATAGATAACTGTATATTCACCTGGTGTATAAACATCTACCTGACTACTATCCACCTCAACCTGAATATCTGTATCTACATTATCTTTAACAACTATTCCATTTTTAAAGCTGACTCCGTCGCCAACATATACTATTTTATCCAGCTGTCCTTCTATTACAGGTGGCTCGATATCATACTCCTCAACTATGTTAAGCACAGCATCAGCCTCAGTGCGATTGCCAGAAGAATCCTCTGCAACAATAGTTACGTTCTTTGTTCCGTAGCTGTCCACATCTACAGCTTGACCGTAATAGATATTAACATCACCTGAAAGGTCAAATACCTCATCAACAAAATCTTCTGCCGATGGAGCCTCCTCTTTTGTACGGGTCACATCCTTGGTAGTAAGAGTAGGTGCCACCGTATCAGTTACCTCAAGTTCACATTTATAGGTAAAATGATCTGATTTGATTCTTACTGAATATGTTCCCGCCTTATCTGTGGAAAATACAGTGTCGTCTGTAAATTCAGCTGACTTCTCAGGGTCCTTCAAAAAGTCTGTAGCCTTCACCTCTGTTCCAAGCTCAACTACGCACTTTTCATATACCCTAGACTTATAATTGTAATAAAAATAGGCCCCCACGCCCAAGCACACTACGAGAAGTACTGCAAAGGGCACGAAAAGCCTATAGGTATTTTTTCTTCTTCTATATCTTCTTCTATGTCGATTAATTCTACGTCTATTTCCCATGACAAATAATTCTCCCGAGTTAATACTCGAAGTCCATTTTAACAATC